>Ga0315280_10006388_pt1 | contig 16291 bp, 11 predicted proteins | sample YL17G06_40_MG_FD_203697 | JGI IMG/M metagenome (GOLD analysis project Ga0315280, IMG submission 203697) | Sediment microbial communities from Yellowstone Lake, YNP, Wyoming, USA - YL17G06_40 | ecosystem: Environmental > Aquatic > Freshwater > Lake > Sediment | place: USA: Wyoming | collected...
CGGAGCGAACGTGGGCCAACGTCGCGCGCCCCGTGGCCAGCACTTGCGGGCTGCGCGCGCTTCGAGCCGGTGTTCTCTGCCAGAATTCCGTCTGGGGGGAGTTCAGGGGCCAACCCCAGTCCTGTAGGACAATTTGCCCGATGGGTATTGAGGGCGAGGCTCGGCAAGCAATCTTAGGAATCGGCTGGGATTTACTCCAGCCATCACGCTAGGACGCTTGGGTTTGGACACTTTGTCAGCTATGGAACGGCACAAGGTGGTATTTGATGGGGGGTCGATTTTCTCATAAACTCTGCAAAATCCTCGTAACTTATAGCAAATACTATGCCTAGTGGTCGTAGAGGGACTTCGAAATACAACCTGTTTATTTTCAGTCTGTTACAAGCTTTTTCCAACCCCTTTTGACCCCTTTCGACCCCCTTTGACTTTGCGCACATACCCCCCCCGCCCACAGCCCACTATTCGAATCGCACTCTGAGCACGTTTCTGAGCCACCGGACTTTTCGCTCGTCGATGAGCCGGTGCGCGCGAAGGTCTCGTTTGACCAAACTACGAGCACTCTCAGCGTTACCGGAAGGCTCTCTGAAGCAGAAATGAAGGTGATCCAGGGTTGCTTCACGAATCCCGGCGACCGCGCAAAGGTGGAGCAGATTTACCAACGAGCCCTTGGACAGGCGGTTGCAGCGACGGGTGCCCCGCAGACTCGCCCTCTTTTTGCAGTTCCCTGGCTTGGGATTCGCGTTGACGGTCAGCTTGAACCCTTTGACGACAGTCATTTCAAGGAAGTGGAATGGCGGCTGGCGGATTGCGACGCCTCCTTAACCGAGGCCGAGTTCCCAACCGCAGAGGCTGCGGGTCAAGAGGCCGTCGTGGATATTGGTGAAGCGGGGAAGGTGGAGATACATTTTGTTCAGCAACTGCACGAACAATTGACGCTGCTTGCCGGTGAGCGGGGCTGGACGGTCGCATCACTAGTGAGTTGGCTCGACCGTCAATTCCGTCACATCGAAATCACGCAGACTCAGTCCAGTGTCTTTATCAATCGAGCCGTTACGTTTCTCATGGAAAGTCGACGGCTGAGCGTTGAGCAGTTGGCGCGGCGAAAGTTTGGCTTGTGCGATGCTATCGCGGCCAAGATCGAGAAGCATCGTCAATCGGAGGCATCTAAAGGGTATAGCGCTTTGCTTTTTGGAGAGGGCGCAAGCAGGCTCGAAGTCAGCCCGAAATTGAATTTCTATTTCGATGAAAACCGCTACGCCCCGCACGAGAATTACCACGGCGCGTTCCAGTTCAATAAGCATTACTTTCCACAGGTCGGCGAATTGAAGTCGGAGGGCGAGGAGTTCGAATGTGCACGCTTTCTCGATACGCACCCTTGCGTTTGGTATTGGGTGAAAAACATAGAACGTCGGCCGGAGTCCTCATTCTGGCTCCAGACTTCTACCGATAAGTTCTATCCTGATTTTGTGGTCCTCTTGCACGACGGGCGAATTCTCGTGGTGGAATACAAAGGCGCCGACCGTTGGAGCGACGATGACTCCAAGGAAAAGCGCAACCTTGGCGAGATTTGGGCAGAGCGCAGCGGCGGCCTTTGCTTGTTCACCATGCCCAAGGGACCCGACTGGCCTGCCATAGATAAGCTTTTGAAAACCCAACCAAAGGACTCCTCGGCAGACACGGCAAGACTCTTCTGAAGCACGCGTCGGGTGGCGCATACATCGCGTTGTTTGCGATGTGTGCGATTCATTCACACCCCATCTCTTTGAGCACTCAAAACCGCCGCTATTTTACGCAACGAACTAACCGTCCCTGGCAATGCCATAGCCTTCCCCGCTCACGGTTGATCAGCGTGCTGCTGCCACAAAGCTCTCTGCTGCTACCGGAATCAAATCCGCAAGATCTCGGTCGCCGTTGAGTTCCTTCAGCTCCCCCAAGTGTTCGAGCAGGTTGGCGAGCCGCCGGATCGAGTTCCCAGTTTGCCTGAGGATTTGCTTGGTGGTGATCTCAGGGATTCGCCCCAGGGCCTGCTGGATGATTTGCCGGGCTTCGTATTCGGTCAGACCGGGCAGCAACTCACAGATCCCCACTCGGCTCCACAATTGCTCCAACTCCGACGCTGGGCGGCTCCCATTCGTGAAGATCTCATACAGCCTCAGCGTGCCGATCAGAACTACCCCGAGGCGGCCCCGGTCGTAAACGTACCGCAGCAGTTCCATCGCTTCGATATCGAGATGATTTGCCTCATCGATGATAATCAGGAAGTGCCCCGTTTCGAGCCTCCTCACCAGACTCTCAGCCAGCGTCGGAGCCGTTCCACTGTGGGGTATTCCTGCTTGCAGGCATAGGGCAGCCATCAAACGGGAAACAACTAAGCAGAGACGCCAGTGGGGCGTACCAAAAGGCACCGCTATCCTCCATGAGTAATTGATTCTTCAATTCAAGCGGTTCGATGCAACCCATTGCGCATCGTGATTGCCCGGGGTAATGAGTAGAACCGTGGCCGACTAGCGGCAGGAGCGACAGCCCATTAAAGCAGCGCGCTCGTTATCGGGCGGCCCCAGGGTCGAGCCCTCGTGGGCCCACCGCAAATGCCCCGAAGCATGGGGCGTCCGCACTTGTGATCCGGCCGTATCCCTCGGCCGACTTCTCCAGCAGCCTTGAAGCATATTCGGACATCCGGGTGACACATCTGGTTAGGTCGCCATTGACGCACGTTGCACGTCCGAATATGCAGAGGTATAGTAGGCTGAGTTCCCGTGCAGCCTCGGACCCTACGCCGCGGACTAGAGAGGGAAGCTTGTTCTCGAACCTTCTCATCTTCGTTGCATCGCTTCTCGGCGTCGCCTTGGTTACAGTTGCCCTCTGGCGGCACTGGCATCGAAGTTCAGACCAATCCGCAAACCGAATGCCAGCTGCCGACGGGGGCAAGCAAACCGCATATCCCGCGGAAGAAGTTAAGGAACCCCCTGCGAGTGCTGTTCCCAAGGATTTATCCCCCAAAGTTGTGGTTCCGACATCAAGCGAATCCGTTCTCGAGACGATTGCCTCAATCACAGTCACTGACAACACTCGAGTTGGGGATCTAATCCTCGGTGCGCCCACGTCCGAGCCGGGGATGTTACAGGAGCAGGATTCGCCTGACCTGCAACTTGGAGGAGAAAAACACGACTTCGCACCAGTGCGCAAAAGCGAGGGTGAGCCTGGTCCAAGTACTATGGCAGGCGCCGAGTCGGAGTGCGCGCCGGGATTCGTCTCAAGTACCTCCGAATCTGGCGCAAGCCCCGTGGTGACCACCAAAGAGTCGACACCTATTGAAGGTCCACCAACCTCTGACGCTCCTCGGCTGGACGAGTCTGCGAATTCCATTCAAGAATCTTCCGGACCTCAATTCCCGGACGGAGACGAAGCCGAAATCCCGACGATGGCTGCCGGTGCCAGTGATTCCGGAGAGCCGGGGGTCATCACAGGAGACCAAGAGTCCCAGGAATTACTAGAGCCAGGTCAGAAAATGTCGGGCATGGTTCACACTCAGAACGACAAGGTGACCCGAGCAGGCATAGACGCAGCTGGTTCTGAATCTGATCAGAATTCTGGAGACAATTCTGCAGCAACGGCGCTTGAAGCAAGAACCCCACGGAAGTACAGGCCGACTCCACAGAGTGAAAAACTCAAACGTCGTGCAGAGACTGCAGACCGCGGACCGGATGCCGCTATCGCGCGCGCTTTTCCGGTAAAAGTGCGCCTTCTCTTCGAACGCGGCGGATATTGCAAGCTCTCACTTGTTGCGGAGAGACCCCCGGAGCTGCCTTTACAGATTCGGTTGTCAGGTACTGGAGGCGAATTCAATCTCACTGCGCTGACTGAAGATTGGTATGAAGTGGTTCCGGCTTCCGGAATCGCCAGCCTGTTACAGGAAGGAGTGGAATGGGTCGCGAGGCCGACCGACACTGTGTTTCGCTGGTCTCTCAGCGGCCGCGAGATCTACGTGCTCGGCTCGTCAGACGAGTTATCCGGATATGTGCTCACAGCTCGCCTTTTGATACGCGAGGAGCACGTGGTGCTCTGTACGGCAGGCATGCGCACAGCGGTTGAGCGGGTTTTAACTGAATGTTGTGACTCGTCGTTCCAGCTACTGACTGAGGCTCAAGGAATTCCGGAAGGATGGTTTGTGTTCCGTGGTGTTATTCCTACCAGACCTCTTGCGCCAAACGAGGGCGGAAGCATCCTTGACTGCCTCTGTCCCGGGCCTGACATCGAAATCAGCTTCGTAGGTGGAATTCGACTTAACCGGACAAGCTGGCTCAAAGGATTCCCACCGAGGATACTTTTGCGTGGGGATGTGCAGTGCTTCCAGTCACTAACGATTGACGGGCAGCACGCAACACGAGGAGGTGACGATGCATTTACCGCACCTGGGTGGGATCAAGAAGATATCCACGTGGTGATCTGCGACGGCATATCGAGAACATACGAGATCGTGAATCCTTCCGAAGGCTGGACCACATGGCCTGCGTACTCGTTTGGGCGTGGCGTGCTGAGGTCCAGCAGTGGTTCACCACAACGATCGATCTGTGGAGCCCTCGTCCGATCTTTCAAAGACGGCGCGTCGGACTTGTACTTGGTTGTGGTCCCGTTTGGTAATCCAATAGTGATTGGGGCTTTGCCGGGAGAGATTCTCTACTGCCCCATACCACAGGCGGCTCGCCGATCTTCTTACGTAGCCCTTGTCCCCTTTGAACCTGTCTGGGCCATCCCTTGCTACCCGCTTCTTGCCGATAGAACAACGGAACGCATCCTGCTAGTTGGTAGCCCTCATTTCCCCAAGAGAATGGTTTCTCCGCAACGGGACTTTCGATCGGTGAACTCTCTCCGGCGGTGGTGTGATGCGGTTCTTGATTGCTCGAGAAAAAGGCTCGCTCTCGAGCCAAGCGAGGTCTCGGTGGTTTCTTGTTGGCAAGCATACAAGCAAATGGCGAAGCAGATACGGAGATCACGCCAATGAAAGCCAATGAACTTCTGTTATGGCTTTCAGCCCGGCGCCAGGGTACGTGGCAACAGTTTCGGAATGCTGTTGAAGAATTACATTTGCCGAGTGAAGCCGCGACCCAAGAAGACGAAATAGCTTCTGAGGATGCAGATGAACCTGATGTTTATCCGCTTCACCACATGCTTCGCCGGAACCTTGAAGTCCTTGGCCATGTCGAGTTCTTTGCCAACGATTGTGCAAGCGGTTGGCGCGTGGCTCCGCCTGTACTGGCCATCTCTGAGCAGAGCGGTTTCCCAATTGGGGTCGCTTGCGGCGCACGGTCCATCGGAATGCTCAGTCGGTTGTGCGACGCAGTTGACCACAGCGAACTGAGAATCGAACCTCAAAAGGAGGGCCCTGACATAATTCTGTTGACGGCACGAGATCAGCTGGAAATGGAGCAGGTGGTCAAGAAGTTGGGCTTGATGCCGCAAAGAAATGCATCGCTCGCAATTCTGGGGGCTCTTTCATCTGTTGCCGACTTTGTCTCGGCGTGTGTTGCCACAGATCTCCCTTTGGGGGCTGAAACCATCCAGAGATTCTCGGTCTCGAATCTGGCTTGGCAACCGTCGACGAGGGAGGTAGCTCTTTGCACGCGGCAAGGGCTGTTCCGCTTCAAGCTCCGGTACCAAAGGATGTACTTCCTGTGTTTGAACAGAAAATCCTACAAAGTGGCAGCCGAGATCGGAAAGTATTTTCTCCTTTGGCGTCGGCGTGTTCGCGTGCTCCACTACAACCCGGAAACACAGCGACTTTCTGTGCTGGCCATATGTCGTCCGCCTATGCTGCTCGAACGAGCACTCGTATTGTGTTCAGGTATGCTCCCATCTTTCGACTCGGAGAGCAGGACACTCTCCTATGGCGGGATTCCCGAAATCGTCGCTCGCGTTGCGTTTCAGTCTGCATGCCAGGAGGCGTGGTGAAGAACATCGGTCGGCTCTTCGACGACCTGCGCGACGTCTATTTCAGGTATCTGGATAGCCCGTTCGCGCTTCGCTATCAGGACTTGATGCGCGAACGTCGCCAGCTCCTGGACGTCGATGGCCGCCTATGGAGACACCCCCTCATCGAGCCTGTGCCTGCCTACCAGTCAAGCGGCCAAAGCTTTCGGCAGATGGCTGAATCCTTGTTGGTTGGAACTTGGACCCTAGCAGAGATAGCTGATCTTGTGGGTTTCGTCTCGCAAGGGCTTTTTCCACCTAGCTGGGAAGTGTACAGTCACCAGCGCCAGGCTTTTGAAGAAGCAGTTGTACATGGCCGGGATGTTGTCGTAACGACGGGAACTGGCTCTGGCAAGACGGAATGCTTCCTTCTGCCAATTATTGCCTCGCTGATCCGAGAGTCGGTTGCGTGGGGCGAGGTATCTCCACGCGATTCACAGTGGGACTGGTGGAATCACCGCGTCGGCCAACGCTGGGCTCCACGAATCCCTCAGCGGGCGCATGAAGACCCATCCCTTCGCCCGGCCGCTGTGCGGGCACTCATCCTCTACCCACTAAATGCGCTCGTCGAAGATCAGGTTGGACGCCTTCGCGATGGTCTTGACGGTCTCCCTGCCCGTACCTGGCTCCAGGCTAGACGACAACGAAACAGGTTCTACCTTGGCCGCTACACCGGGCACACGCCAGTGTCTGGTAGCAGGACAAGGGAGAACACGGGTCGCCTTCGCAACGAGCTCCAAAGCATCGAGCAAGACGCAGGGTTGGCCAGTGGGAGGGATGCGGCCCGGTTTTTCCAAAGCATGGACGGCGGTGAAATGTGGTCACGGTGGGATATGCAGGACCACCCGCCGGACATTCTCATAACGAACTATTCAATGCTCAACATCATGCTAATGCGGGACATTGAGGCTCCGATCTTTGACCAGACCCGGCAGTGGCTACAGGGCGATCCGAACCGCGTGTTTCACTTAGTCGTCGATGAACTCCATTCCTACCGAGGGACACCGGGAACAGAGATTGCCTATCTTTTGAGGGTGTTCTTAGATCGGCTTGGTTTGTCGCCTGACTCGGACCGGCTCCGGATCATTGCTTCTAGTGCTTCCCTCACCAGTAGTTCGTCAGGACTTCAATACCTTGAGAGTTTCTTTAGCCGCGATCGAAATAGGTTTCGTGTCGTTGAGGGCGCGACAGTCCCTCCAAACACGCAGGCTGCAGAGTCCGTGCGGACACACGCACCAGCGTTATGCGAACTTGCTAGGAGCGTGAGGGCAGCTGCGACCACTACCCAGTTGGATGCAGCCAGGACTGTCCACGCAGCAGTGGGTGCCCCTCTGGTGGCCGAACCAACGTCAGTGGAGCGAGTTCTCCACGCTGCAATGTCTCACATCCATGCTCCTGATGCCTTGCGCTTGGCTTGCACGATCGAGGGCGAGCAGTCATTAAAGCCCCGGACTCCGTCAGAGATCGCTAATGCGCTTTTCCCCACGCTTTCCGAGGCGCCGCGGTCTGAGGCAACTGGTGGTCTGCTCGCTGGACTTGTTAATTCGATAGGGCCCTCGGGCGTTGCACCTTTGCCGCTGAAGGTCCACATCTTCTTCCGGAACGTTCAGGGCATTTGGGCTTGCACAAATCCCAGTTGCTCCCGAGCACCGTCCCGGTCAGAACCGTGCCCCGTCGGCTCACTTCACTACCTCCCAACGCTCACATGCGAATGCGGTTCGCGCATTTTAGAATTGCTCTACTGCGAGCCGTGCGGGGAGGTCTTTTTCGGAGGTTACAGGCACGAAACAGGACTGAACCCGAATGAGTGGTACCTCAGCCCGGACCATCCGGATCTTGAAGCCTCACCGGATATCGCTTTTCTCGATCGTGATTATCTACGGTACGCGGTCTATTGGCCGGCTCCACAGGGGTTTGCGCCGGCTTCTCCACGATGGACCCAAGAGGGTGTTGTTCGCCACTGGCAAGCTGCCCACCTTGATTGTGCAGACGGCAGGGTCAGCCTCGGGGGACCCGGGTATCTCTACCATGTCCCTGGCATGCACAGCACGCCACTTCCCACCGTCGAGAGTGCCCGGCAACCGTACCCTGCCCGCTGCCCTCGGTGCGACGCCAATTGGGTACGCCATCCTCTCCACTCCCCGATTCGAACCTTGCGGACCGGTTTTCAGAAGATTGCACAGGTTCTTTCTGACTCACTTCTCCGCCAGATTGGAGGGGCGACTGGTCACGGGGCAAGGAAGCTCGTGGTCTTCTCGGACAGTCGCCAGGACGCGGCAAAACTGTCGGCAGGCATGCGTTTCTCCCACTATCGCGACGCCTTGCGCCAGGTTCTGTCAAATGCTCTCGCAAGCCAAGGACAAGGCCCGCTTGCGTTTAACGCCGGCATCATGGGCCAGCCGCTTACATCTGAGCAACAAGCTCTAGCTGACGACTTCGAGCGCGTACATCCGGAAGACGCTTTGGTGCTCACTAGGGCAGCCGATCCCTTGAGGGCGTCGGCCCCGTGCCCATCGCATCCGGGGCTTACCTACCGGCAGGCTGGTGACCAGATCATCGAACGCTCGGTTAACGGACCCTTTTCTATGACGCAGCTTGTGCCTGACGTGTCGCGCCAGATGCTTGAGAACGGTATGAATCCTGCGGGATACAAGCAGGAAGTGCTATGGACCGATCCGGCTGATCATTCCGGATACTACTGGCGCGATCTGTACGTCTGGACTCCAGGGTTTGCACCCACGGCCAAGAATCTCGCAAATCTAACCCAGGAACAACAGACCCATCTTTCCCGAATTCACAACCGCACGCTTCTTGAGCTAGCAGAAATTGTCTTCGCCTCCGGCCGACGAGGACTAGAGTCTCTCGGTATTGCATTCGTAACTACAGACCGAGTACGATTTCCGGCGCCAAGTGCGCTTGTGCAGGAAGCTACGGACGGAGTTATCAGGTTGCTTGGTGCGAGGAGGCGACTTGATACCCACGATGCGGAGGGCCAGCCACAGCCACCGGGCTATGTCATTCGGTATCTGAACGCGGTTGCCCAGCTGAACAACGAAGACGCGGAGGTCTTTAGACGACAGGTTCTGGACAATTTGACTCGGTCGGCCTGCCTTACGCAGAATCTACTGCTTGTCGCAGCATTATGTCTCGGGCGCGCCGGAGACACCTATTACGAGTGCCCTGACTGTCGAAGGATTCATCTCCACCGCGCTGGTGGGATCTGCACAGAATGCCAAGCCGTCCTGGGTGCAGCCCAGGCATGTAGTACAACTAGCCGCGACCCCGACTACTATACATTTCTTGCGACCCAAGCCGGCCCAATCTTTCGTCTGAACTGTGAAGAACTTACAGGACAGACAGACAAGCGTGACGCGCGCAGGCGCCAGCGCCTCTTCCAAGACATCTGCCTTCCACCACCAAAAGAGATTGAGCTGACCGATGGCGTTGACCTGCTAAGTGTCACGACAACGATGGAGGCCGGTGTCGATATTGGTTCCCTCCTGGCGGTCATGATGGCTAATATGCCCCCGATGCGGTTCAACTACCAGCAACGTGTGGGGCGCGCTGGTCGGCGGGGTGCTGGCTACTCCATTGCGCTCACGCTCTGCCGTGGCCGTAGCCACGACGACTACTATTTCTTACGTCCCGACCGCATCACCTCCGACCCTCCACCACAGCCTTATGTGGACATGCGGACAGAGGCAATTGTTCAGCGGGTACTCTCCAAAGAGGTTCTTAGACAGGCTTTCGCGTCACTTGCATTGTTTGTTTCGCAAGGAGGAGACAGTGTGCACGGCGAGTTTGGAGACGCCGCAAGATGGAGTGCCCCCCCGCCACAACCTCCCGCGGGCAGTCCACCTGGAGCAACAGTCTGCGACCTCGTTTCCAACTGGATTCGCGCGAATAGCGTGATAATCCAGCGTACATGCGACGTGCTCCTCTCACACACCGCGCCTGAATTACAGGCCCGGCGATCGACATTGGTTGACTACATACAAAACAGACTCACAAACAAGATCACGGACGCTGCTACCGACCCGCGGCTCTCCCAAACGTCGTTGAGCGAGCGCCTCGCAAATGTCGGCCTCCTGCCGATGTTTGGCTTTCCAACTCAGGTTCGTTATCTATTCCATGAGCGACCTGCTGGAGGCTACGAGTGGCCACCCGATGGCGTCGTAGATCGCGAACTCGACATTGCCATTAGCCAATTCGCTCCCTGCGCTGAGACCGTGAAAGACGGCGTCATACACACGTCCATAGGTGCGGTAGACTACCAACCGCAAGGAAATCGTGTTGCTGAGCGGCCGACTCCACTTGGAGCGCCCGTACCCATAGGCATATGCCGCCGGTGCCAGGCCATTGATGCATCCGAATCCCCGGGCAATACATGCCCCGTGTGCGGTGTCGGCGATCCAGACTACAAAGCCATCAACCTGTCGCAGCCCAAAGGATTCCGCACGTGGTTTGGGACTAGCCGGGATTTCGACGGCACATTTGAATGGACACCCCGAGCTTCGCGATCAAAGATCGGCATTGCTCCTCACCTAATGACCCGTGCGGCAAACTTTGAGATCTGGTCCGGCTTGGAAAACGTGCACGCGGTGAATGACAACGAGGGTAGGCTCTTTAACTTCGAAAAGCTGAGGCAAGGCGAGACCTGGGTGACACGCGAAGCCCTGGACAAAGTTGGGACCCCTACCTCGCTTCTCGTCACCGGGGGAGCAATTGACAGCCGGGCCCTCGGCTCAATCAAGTCAACGGACGTTCTCGTCCTGGGGATAAGTGCGCTTCCAGTTGGGCTCAGCGTGTCGCCTCTTGGCAACGAGGGACTCGAAGCGCGGGCAGCGCTGTATTCCTTGGGATTCTTGCTGCGCCGCGCTGCCGCAGTGAAGCTGGATATCCACGAGCGCGAGCTCAAGGTTGGCTTGCGCGTGGTTCAAGGTCCCAATGGCCAAGTGGTTGGCCAGATATTTATGTCGGACAGCCTCGAGAACGGCGCCGGCTACAGCTCATTCTTCGGTATCCCTACAGAAATGATGAATCTCTTGAGATTTGTAACCGGCGACGGTGATCGAGCCTTCTATGGTCCGCTGGTAGCAAGTTCCCATGCGGACCTCTGCTCAACTTCCTGCCCAGATTGCCTGCGGGACTTCACAAATCTGGCGTTTCACAACATTTTGGATTGGCGCCTTGCTTTAGACCTTGCTCGATTGGCGCTTGATCCTGGTGCCCGGATCGACTTCACGGTTTCGTATTGGAACGGTGTCGATACTGCCGCAGCGGGCCCATATTTTAGGGCATTGCAAGGATGGCAGGTAACGTCATTTGCGGGCCTCTCTGCGGGCAGATCTGGGAACCGAGTGGAAATCATTACCCACCCGCTCTGGAATAGGAACCAGAATCATTTCTGCCAGCAATTGGCATTGGCATACGCGCAAGCAGTTGCCGACGGCTGTCAGGTCACACTGAAGTCGCTGTTTGAGGTCCTCCGGAGGCCATATTGACCCAAGCCACGTCTAACAGGGATGACTTGCATGTGACCACGATCGCCGCGACGAGCCCGAGTCTTGCCGAGGCGATGCGTATATGCATGCTTCGTGCGGGCCTGTCCAGGGCATCAAGGGCATCCGAATGGGTGTTAGGCAACCCCAAGGCGTGGCTCGGCACTGTATACCACGCGGTGCTCGAGCGGGTTTCAAAACTCGACCTCGCAAGGGAGAACCTCGCCCCGGATCTGGACCATCTATGGGGCGATGCTGTCAGCAAGGTTTACGAAACGGCAAAAGAACATCCACTCGACCGCCGCTTTGGCGTGCCCACTACTTGGCCCGGTTACTACTTGGCGTGGGCAAATATGCGTCTGCGGGCCCAACAACTCCTCAAGGAGAAGTCAACCGCAGTGCGAGAGCCGAAGTGCGGAGCAAAAGGATTGCTTGCTCTGCCGGAGCACGCCTTTAGTGCTATGGGCGGCAAACTTACGGGTCGGCCGGACTTGGTTTGTGAAGACGAGATTCTCGACTACAAGACCGGCGAGATCTTTGAGGAAGATTCGAACAGTCAGGGCGTCGTGCTAAAGTCCGCTTACGTGCGGCAGCTGCATTTGTACGGCTACCTCGTCAGAGAAACTTTGGGGAGAACCCCGCATCGGGGGATCCTTCTTCCAGTGGAAGGCGAGCCTGTTGAAGTACCTCTCGATCCGACTGCGTGTGAAAATGAAGCACTGGAAGCTGTGGACCTCCTCGATCGGTACAATGCGTTTGTCAGTGAAGGTGCCGACACCAAGGACCTCGCCACCCCATCAACGAAGAATTGCCGGTGGTGCTCCTACAAGGGGCTTTGCCCTTCGTTCTGGGCCAATGGCAACGAAAGCTGGTTTGACAAGCTTGACGGTGAGGTAGCTCGGGGCAAGATGCTTGATTCTCCAAAGCAGACTCAAGACAGCCAGTGTTTTTCTTTGTCAATTCTGATTGATGGCGGTACTCTCCAGCGTACGACCGTCGACATCTCTCCGGTCGACGCGGATGTCCATCCCGATGTGGGGGCACTTGTGCAAGGGGACCGGGTTCGGATAACAGGACTCGGTCGTCGCCAAGATGGCCGCGTGTTTCCGTGGATAAGAACATTGGTCTTTAGAGAGGCGGACCTGCCGCAGATTAAAGTCATGCCAGTCTCTGAACCGCGAGAACTCCAAAGTGGCGGGAAGGTGCCTGTATCAGACCGATGAAGGCAAACCATAAAAACGATTCTGGACTGCCCAGCGGCGGCTACAGGCCCCCACTTCCGGTGATTAGCCTATTCTGTGGCGCAGGAGGTCTTGACCTTGGCTTCATGCAGGCTGGCTTCTTGCCCGTCCTGGCCGTCGACAAAGACCCAGCTGCATGTAAGACCTATGCACATAACCACGCTAGGGTGCGTGTGCTGAAACAAGACTTGTCTTCGATTCCGAGAGGCTACGTTCTCGACCGGCTGGCCGAGCTTCCAGAAACTGTCAAGCCTGTGGGTGTGATCGGTGGCCCACCTTGCCAGGCATTCTCCGTAGGCAACCGGAATGGCAGTGCTCGAGATTCTCGCGCAGCCCTTCCGGAGAATTATGCTGAAGTTTTGAAGGAGCTTGCCAAAGCCTTCGAGCTAGACTTCTTTGTGTTTGAAAACGTGCTTGGTCTCAGGCACAAGAAGCATGTGGAACTTTTTCGGTCCTTCAAAAAGCTCTTTGCCTCCTCGGGATTTTCCATCTTCGAAGGAGAACTAGACGCCCAGGATTTTGGTGTGGCCCAGGTGCGAAAGCGATTGTTTGTAGTTGGTTTCAATGAAGATAAGTATCCTGCCCTCGATTTCGAATTCCCGGAGCGAATCGAGAAGCACAAGAAGACAGTTCGAGAGGTGATCGGAAACCTGCCCAAGCCAGTCTTCTACCAGCGTGCCCTGGCTCCACAGGAAATTCCCGTTCACCCGAATCATTGGTGTATGCGGCCTCGATCAGAGAAGTTTTTCAATGGGTTTCTAAAGGAAGGCGACATCAAAGGGCGTCCATTTCGTGTCCTTAGATGGGACAAACCAAGTTGGACGGTCGCGTACGGCCACCGAGAAGTGCATATTCATCCCAGCGGACGCAGGCGCCTAAGCGTGTATGAGGCTATGCTTATTCAAGGATTTCCTGTCGATTACCAGCTGCGCGGGACACTTTCAGACCAGATACGACTAGTGTCCGACGCAGTGCCTCCGCCACTCGCCAGAGGTCTCGCAGAGGCTGTAATGGAAGTTATAGCACATGGCACCCAGATCACGCGCTACAGTCGGTTCCTCTTTCCGACTCGCGCGCTTCCGTGAACACAAGATTCTTTGGTCAAGCCGAGGGGCTGCGGCCTCGACTACGGTCCCGCCCTTCCTGAATGGCTTCTTCACGCGTTTTGCCCATGAAAAGCTCCGTGCTTTTCCCTGGCGTTTGGAAAATGTCCCGCCTTTTCACTTGCTGCTGGCTGAAGTTTTACTTCTCCAAACGAAGGCAGAGGATGTGGCTCGCGTTTGGCCCGAATTAGTCCGCAGGTATCCGACGCCTGATGTTCTGGCCAAAGCGAAAGCTCCAATGCTGGTCAAATTACTGAGACCTCTAGGTCTCCAAAACCAACGAGCGAGATCTCTCAAGACTATTTCGAAGACTCTTGTGGACCGCTTTTCCGGTCATGTGCCCAAGACAGTAGAGGGATTGCTCTCGATTCCCCATGTAGGTTTGTATACCGCGGCAGCCGTGGCAAGCTTTGGTTTTGGAAGGCGCGTACCCATAGTCGATGCGAACGTCCTGCGTGTATTGGGGAGGGTCACAGGAGAGAACTCTGGGCGGGACTTGCGTCGTTCGGGACACACCTGGTCGCTGGCCTGGGCGATTCTGCCCGAAAAGCATTGCGCGAGGCACAACTACGGAATCCTGGATTTTGCCTCGTTAGTCTGCACTGTACAGCATCCACGCTGCGGCTTGTGTCCCCTGCAGAACAAGTGTTGGTACGGTCGGCAGCAATTGTCTGCAAATCGCAGCAGAGATCTACTAGGAGGCACTGCATAGTCCGTGGAACAGCTCTCTGATTTGCTTTCCCGCTTGCCGGACCGCCACCGTCTAGCTTTGGAGTGGTTTGTCTCGAATGCAGAAAAAGAAACGCCCTGGCCTAGACCTCTTAAGGACGGAACGAAGCTAGCAAGCAAAGCAAAGGGAATCTATAAGCCTCAATGGTCCCAGTATTCGCTCAGCATAAGGCAATCACTCAACAGCCGGTACCCAGATCGAGAACCAACAATTCGGCCGGACGGCACTTGGTCCTACTTCTACTTTCAAGAAAATATCAATCCGGACGAGCGCGACTCTGAGTACACGAATCGTGGGCTGTTTTCGTGCTGGCGAGATGCGGTACCTGTTGGGGTCATGAGACAGGTGAGCAATGAACCACGAGCCACATACAAGATATTGGGGCTGGCACTCGTTGCTGGGTGGGCAGGAGGATATTTTATCCTCGAAGGATTTGCATCTGATGGTCGGTCCCGTGGTCGTGGTAACGCATCTGACCTTAGTCAGTTCTTGGCCGCGGCAGAAGCCAACGAAAGGCCTGCATTCGGGCTTCAAACCATAGCTGACGCACGGGAACGAATTCTAGCAGCGATTGTTCGTCGGCGGGGCCAGCCGCAGTTTCGGCAAATGCTTCTCGCGGCATACGTTGGCCGATGTGCAATTACAGGCTGTGATGCCACTGAGGCATTGGAAGCCGCCCACATCATTCCTTACTTTGGACCAGACTCAGATCACCCGGCTAATGGACTGCTCTTACGAGCTGATATACACACACTCTTTGACATAGGGCTGATAGCGATTGACACTGCCACAATGAGCGTGCTGCTGTCTCCTGGCCTCGCCGGTACGGCGTATCACACCCTTGCGGGGGCGAAGCTACGCCTGCCGAAGGAAGAATCTTTGACTCCTAGTAAGGAAGCCCTGGACCAGCATCGCGTGTGGTCAGGACTATGATCGACGGGAGTTGACATGACAAGACTAATGGAGAGGAGACTACAGTTACTTCCGTTTCTATGTCAATGAGGTTAAGAGCCCTGTTCGGTTTGCCGAGCGGTCATCTTGTGCCGCTGCTCCCGTATATGGTCCTAGCTGATGGCCCGGTGACAGGTGCCGATACGGTTGGGTCGTTGACCAAGCTGCGCGCCAGTTCTTCGCTTAGACGCATAGGTCGCAACAAGATTGTGGGCAAGGCTGGCCATAACAACGCACGAAACCATTTGATGAGGACAAGCAGGAGTCAAAACTGACCCAATCGCTTTTGAGGTGAGATACCCTTTCGACCCCTTTGGTGTGGCCAGAGAACTTGGCATAGTGGGGCCCAGCAGGCGCGACAATCTACTTCAGTTTTACTTCAGTTGGCCATTTCGCACTGGCAGCGGGCGCAACAGAATTCAGCGGAACCAATTGGATTTCGTAGGGTTAAAGTGGTAGGCCTGGAGGGATTCGAACCCCCGACCCACGGTTTAGGAAACCGCTTCCCCCAATAATTCGGATGTCTTCGGCGCATTTCAGGCAATCCTCACTGCCACCCACTCTGGAGACCCACGGATTATGAGGGTACTGGCACTCCTTGTCTGTGCCAAACCTCACCTTTTGAAACACCCCAAAGTGGCAAATGCAGAACTTGGGGATTCAACAACTTGCGGGAGATTGAGCGCAGCCTTTTGAAACAGCCTCTTTGGCCTGCCTTTTCGCACTCTACGCGAGTTCGAACCGACTAGCGGGCTGGCGCCAGAAAGCTCTCCCCAGCTACCGGAATCAAATCCGCAA
>Ga0315280_10006389_pt1 | contig 16290 bp, 17 predicted proteins | sample YL17G06_40_MG_FD_203697 | JGI IMG/M metagenome (GOLD analysis project Ga0315280, IMG submission 203697) | Sediment microbial communities from Yellowstone Lake, YNP, Wyoming, USA - YL17G06_40 | ecosystem: Environmental > Aquatic > Freshwater > Lake > Sediment | place: USA: Wyoming | collected...
GTATGATAAAATAGTGCATGAGGCTCGCGTGACCATGGATAGTTCAAAAAGGAAAAGGCTGGTATATGAAGCCCAAGAGTTACTTGCGAGGGATGTACCTGCCATTTTCCTTTTCCATTTTTATTCTCTAGCAGTCTACAACCCCGCCCGGTTCAAAAACCTGCACCCTCAGGTAGGAGACAACCCATTTTGGAACGTCTGGAACCTAATGTCAGCCGAACCTCAAGGTAATTATGCCTACATTAGAGCTACTACACGGCAGCCTCAAACGCTTAACCCCATGGGCTCAACATACTCAGCAGATATAGAAATACAACAGGTGCATTACGATCGTTTGATCGAAACAGGCCTAGACGGAAGTGTTCAGCCATGGGCTGCCACCGCATGGAAATGGAATGACTCCACAACGCTAAAAGTGACATTGCGACCGGGAATGAAGTGGCATGATGACAAAGACGTCACGTCAAAGGACGTCAAATTCACCATCGAATACTTGAAAAAATGGGAAGTGCCATATCTGCGATCCTATTATATAGGTATCAAGAGTGTGGACACCCCGGACGATTTAACGGTGGTTTTCCATCTCGAGAAGCCAAACGCAGCCTTTGTCAATCAGTCGCTTGCACAGTTGTTCATTATGCCTGAGCATGTTTGGGCTGGTGTGGTAGAAAAAAAGGGCCTGTCTCATCCCCGTGAATGGAAGGCTCCAGAAAGCCGTATTGGGAGTGGGCCATTCAAAGCGGTATATTTTGATCGTGAGGATAAAGTAGTTTATAACAAATTCAAAAATCACTTTATCGCAGATCAAATCCACTTCGATACCCTAGTGTACAAAGTATATGGGAATATGGATGTCGCGGTGGGAGCCGTAGAGATTGGCGAGGCAACCTTTGCGGATACACTACAAACCGCCCAATTTGAGATGGCTCAAAAGAATAAAGCATTAATTGCTGTAAGTGCTCCTACTCACGGGTTTGCTGCTATATGGCTAAACAATGAGCGACCTCCCTTTGATAACAAGGCAATGAGAATAGCTGTAACTCATGCAACCGACAAGGAAAAGATTAACGAGGCAGCGATGCATAGGCAAGCCGATGTGGCATGGAGTCCCATTGCTCCGGCTAATGCATTCTGGCATAATCCGGATGTGATCAAGTTCAAATTTGATTTGCAAAGAGCGAGGACTATCTTGAAAGAGGCCGGATATAAGTGGGATGATAAAGGGTATTTACTACGTCCCGTGGCAAAATAAGTATGGGTGGTTAACCGCAACCTGTCCTATAAGGATCGGGCTGGCTCCTAAAGAGCCCGCCTGATCCTTACGAACATTCATGAGCAAACTGTATATCTGGTAAAAAACCTATGGATAGAATATCTTATATTTTGGCAAGAGCTGGTCATACTGTGTTCATGCTTTTTATAATTATTACACTCCTCTTTTTAATCTTCAGGCTTGCCCCAGGTGATCCGACAGCTATCATCGTTGGCCCCGGGTTTACCGAGGAGGCAAGACAAAAAATGCTGGAGCAGTTCGGTTTGAATGAACCACTCCATATCCAATATTACATATATATAAAGAACCTGGTACAGGGAAATCTGGGCACTTCCTTCATTATTGGAAGACCGGTCTTTCAAATAGTATTGGATAGGGCATTAAACACCCTTGCTTTAATGCTTCCCGCAATATTTATCGCATTTATGATTGGACCGGTATTAGGCGCCTTTCTTGCCTGGAACCGTAGGAGGTGGATTGATCCAATTGGACTCACTTTTACTTTAATTCTGTATGCTGTGCCTATATTTTGGTCTGGCATGATGGCTATAATGATCTTTTCTTTTAAGTTGGGATGGCTTCCTCCGGGGGGCATGTATTCACCTGCATTTGTACCGCAAAGCTTTTTTCACAAATTCTTCAACTTAGAACTCTTAAGGCACTTAATCCTACCTGTATCTGTTATTTCGCTATATCTTTTAGCCGTACCCACTCTGACGATGAGAAGCAACATGATCGCGATACTAGGCTCTGATTTCATTGAAATGGCCAGGGCCAAGGGCCTGAGCGAAAGGGCAGTATTGTATAGGCATGCGGCAAGAAACTGCCTTCTACCTATAGTACATTTTACTGCAATCCAAATAGGTTTTGCCTTTGCAGGATCTGTTGTAATAGAGACAATCTTCTCTTGGCCTGGGCTGGGGATGGCCATATGGCAAGCTGTTAGCGCGCATGACTATCCTCTCGCGCAGGGTTCATTCTTAATATTGGCAACGGTTATCATTATCTTTAACTTCTTAGCTGACCTTAGCTCTGTTTACGTAGATCCAAGGGTTGGTATCCAGGGAGAATAGAGGTGATCAGATTTCTGAAGATTCGCCTGTCCACAAATACCAAAATAATGTTGGAGAATTATAAAAAGGGCTTCCGGAAAGTAACAAGGGAGCTTATTCAAAGCAAATTAGCTTTAACAGGCATAGTTATCTTGGCAGTTTTTTCGAGCGTCGCTGTTTTTTCTCCGTATATAGTTCCTTATTCCCCTGACATGATTCTCTATGATGAAAACGGGAGAGTTTTATCACTTCGCCCGCCAAGTAAAGATCATATCATGGGAACTACCTTTATGGGACAGGATGTTTTTAGCCAGCTGTTAGACGGGGCGAGAGGGACATTATTAGTCGCATTTCTTTCGGGCCTTGCGATCCTCCTAATAGGAGCTAATGTCGGCTTAATCGCCGGATATTATAAAGGGGCGATTGATGCATTATTGATGAGGTTTGTCGATACATTGTACGGAATTCCAGATCTTCCTTTTATTTTAATTATAGCACTTTTCATTGGTCCATCAATATGGACGGTCATCTTGGTTGTGGTCCTAATTTTGTGGAGAACTATGGCAAGGATCATAAGATCGCAGACTCTTTCTCTTTCTGAGCGTCCTTTTGTTAAAGCCGCCAAGGCTTCAGGAGCCAGCGATTTCAGGATCATCTATTTACATATAGCGCCAAATGTAGCGTCGTTGATATTCGCCCAGCTGGCAATAATGGTTGGCTTTGTCATAATACTCGAGTCATCAGCCTCCTTTTTGGGAGTTGGATCAACCGATATCAGAACCTGGGGGCAGATGTTACAGTACGTTTTTGTGACAGGAGCGATACGCCACGCTTGGTGGTGGACATTGCCGCCAGGGGCTTGTATAGCTCTTTTAGTGATGTCAGTATTCTTCCTTTCGAAAGGCATAGAAAATATTACGAACCCTGAGCTTGAAAGAAGATGAGGTATGTCCTTATTAATAATCAGAGATTTAGAGGTACATTATAGAACCTATACCGGGATGCTGCGAGCTGTTGATGGCATTTCCCTTGATCTTGATCGGGGAGAGATTTTGGGGCTTGCAGGAGAGAGCGGATGCGGCAAAAGTACGGTTGCCAAATCCATTATGAGATTATTGCCTTCGGATAGCATAATAAAGGGTACTATATCATTTAATGGCGATAATTTAGTTGAGAAGAATGAGCATGAGATGACAAGGATTCGAGGCAAAGATATTTCCCTAATTACACAAAGCGCTATGAACGCACTCGATCCTGTTCAGAGGGTTGGCAATCAAATAGTAGAAGCTATCAGGACTCATAGAAAGTGTAGTAGAGGAGAAGCGCGAAAGGAAGCTTGCGAGCTGTTAGAGTTGGTGGGGCTGGGAAAAAAAAGATTTAAGAATTATTCTCACGAACTAAGTGGTGGACAACGGCAAAGAGTTATTATAGCGATGGCCTTGGGATCGAGCCCAAAATTGGTAATCGCAGATGAACCTACTACAGGCTTGGATGTCATCATGGAGTTTCGGATACTTGAGCACTTAAGGAAACTGCAAAATGATTTGAAACTGTCTATTCTTCTTATCTCTCATGATATATCAGTAATAGCACAATTGGCGCACAAGATTGCAATAATGTATGCGGGGAAGATAATGGAATATGGTCCTGTCTCGGAGGTATTGAAACAAAAGGCGTACCATCCATATACACTAGGGTTAAAGAATGCCTTTCCAGCTATCGAAAACCCGAGGAATGAGTTAATCTCTATCCCGGGTTCGCCCTGTGATCTAGTTCGCGAAATCAAAGGATGTCGTTTTCATGAAAGGTGCCCTTTTTCTACAGAAGAGTGCTTTATCAAGGAGCCCGAGTGGCTTAATATCAAGGAAGGTCATTATGTCCTATGCCATTATCCTGATAAAGCGGAAATATTTCAGAAATTGAGTCAAGAAAGAAGCACTTGGATAAAAGATAGAGAGAGCAATTAGTGAGGACCTCCACTTTAATTCGAGTAGAAAACCTGACTAAAATATTTCCTTTTAAGGGGAGTATGCTAGGTAAGAAGAAGTGTATAAGAGCGGTCGATAATGTGTCCTTTGAAGTTAGAAAAGGGGAAATATATGGGCTTGCAGGGGAAAGTGGCTGCGGAAAATCAACTTTAGGCGAATTATTAGTTAATTTACAGAGACCAACGAGCGGAAGTATATATGTGGATGGGCAGGAGATAACGAATCACAGAGGTAGGATGTTGAAGGAATTCCGGCGTAAGGTGCAAATTATCTTTCAGGATCCATATCAATCTCTTGATCCCAGATACACCGTCTTGGGAACGGTGATGGAACCTTTGAACATTCATCATATTGGGTCGTTGAAATTCATGGAAGAAAAAGCAATAGAAACTTTAGACAAGGTTGGATTGAGGCCCCCGATTAGGTATTTAGCAAAACTACCAGGCGAGCTGAGTGGAGGAGAAAGACAACGTTTGTGCATTGCTAGAGCAAGTGTGTTAGATCCCGGGTTCTTGGTAGCCGATGAGCCGGTTTCAATGTTAGATGTGTCTATACGTGCTGGTATTCTTGAGCTTTTGAAAAAATTGAGGGAGAAAGAGAAGGTTACGATCTTATTTATATCTCATGATTTAGCCACGATCGGGTACTTGACCGATCGAATTGCGATAATGTATCTTGGAAAGATAGTTGAGGAAGGCCCAACAGTTGAGGTTATTCAAAAGCCATTCCATCCTTACACCCGTGCGCTAATATCAGCTGTTCCTTCACCCAATCCGGATGTTAAGCGAAGTGAAGTGAAGGCAAGAGGAACAATTCCGGACCCCATTGATCTCCCGTCGGGATGTAGGTTCAGGACAAGATGTGAATACGCCCAAAGAAAATGTAGCGATATGGAACCTCAGTTAGAAAATGTATCAAAAGAACATCGTGTTGCTTGCTTTTATCCCCTTTCCTCGTAATAGCATCATCTAAGAATATGGCAAGGCACCCAGATTCAGCAAGAGAAGTATATTAATTCCTTATATTCAACGAGGAGAAAAAATGGCAAAGAAAGAGCAGGAAATTCATGAGACCGAGAGTATTCCCTGGACCCCGATAGAAGGCAACCCGGGGATATATGAGAAGATACTGAACGAAGACCCGGAGACAGGAAGCGTGACGCGCCTTTTGAAATTTGATCCTGGGGTCAGAACTACCGATGTTCTCGTGCATGATTTTGTTGAGGAAATCTGGGTCATCGAGGGAGAGCTGATTGACACCCGGCAGAACCTGGAATTGAAGAAGAACTACTATGGTTATCGTCACCCCGGAATGGAACACGGCCCATATTACACAAAGAACGGCGCCATAACTTTTGAAATCAGGAATTACGGGAAGCCCTAATACCATTTTTTGTGCTATCCCGTAATAGATGGTGGGTGTGAATGAAAACACCGGGTATGCCTGCGAATGAAAGTGCCGCTGTGGCCAGTAAGGAAGTAGTGTACATTGAGGCTCTGGCACAAAACAGTTCGAGGAGAGGTGAATAATGTACGTATTGAATTTGGCAGTAAAGGGTAAGGACGGAACACGGGAGCTTGTGTTTCCTGTCAAACGGATGGTAAATGCCGGATATGTGGGAAGGGATCAGGAGGCGGTTGAAAAACATATTGATGAGCTCAAATCAGAGGGGATCCCTGCACCTGCTGAGTTTCCTACACTGTACCCTGTTGCATCCTACCTGCTCACGACTGGTGGTATTCTTGAAGTGGTTGAAGAACAGACTTCCGGAGAGGCGGAGTTCGTGGTGTTGCTCCGTGAAGGACAAATCTATATCGGTGTTGGCAGTGATCACACAGACAGAAAACTCGAGGCAGACAGCATCATAAAGGCTAAGCAGATGTGCCCCAATGTGATTTCTCCTGTGGTGTGGCTATACGAAGAGATAAAGCCGGTGTGGGATGATCTGGAAATGAAAAGTTGGGTGGTGAAGGAAGGGAAGCGAATCCTTTATCAGGAGACCAAGCTTTCAGCAATTCTAAACGTGGAGGACCTGCTTTCGTTTGTCAAAAGTAAAGTTGGGGACAAAAACATGGAAAACATTGTGCTATATTCGGGGACCGTAGGCACCATCGGGGGAGAAATGATCTCAGGTGAGGGTTTTGAAGTTGAGCTCCGTAATCCTGAAATCAACGAATCACTCTGGTGCAAATATAAGGTTGAGATCATTGATTATGTGAAGTGACAGTTTGGGAAGAGCAAAAAAGGGAGGTAGTAAAATGGCTGACTTAAAAGTGAAATTTTTGGGTGTTGAATTTAAAAATCCTCTGTTGGCGTCCTCAGCAGAGCCCACCGCCATTTATGAAAACATGGAAAGAGTAATAGAGGCAGGAACTGGTGGCCTTGTTGTCAAAACCATGACAGACTCTGAGGCCATGAAGCAACTGAGCTACCAGACGCGATGGAGGTACCTCAATGAGCGACATGAGGTATGTCGCGGAAAAATCCCCAGGTGCTTTTCTTTTTACGGTAGGGCGGGTCTGGAATGGGTGAATGCCGAGGAATGGGCTGTGCATGTGGAGAAAATCAGGGAACAGGGTGACAAGGAAAACTGTGTGGTTATCGGGAGCATCGGTGGGACTACCGTTGATAGCTGGGTCAACCTTGCAAAGATTACCGAGCAGACCGGTGTGAAAATGATGGAACTCAATTTTGGATGTCCACATCCTTCGCAGATGGAGAATACAAAAACCGGCATGGTGATAGGTCAAGATAAAACGGTTGCGACAGAAATCGTAAAGGCGGTTTCTGAAAGTGTTTCCATTCCCATCATTATTAAGCTGACCCCTCAGGTAGCTGACGTGGTAGAAATGGCGAAAGCTGTGAAGGAGGCCGGAGCCGACGCCGTTACCCTCATCAACCGATTTATGGGGTTTGTAGTAAATGCTGAAACTGGCAAACCGGTGATCCTAGGATCGGGCGGAATCGGTGGACCGTGGGTTAAGCCACTGACACTGCGTTGGATCCATGAAGTTTACAACAAACTGGGGATGCCTATAACCGGGACCAACGGGCCTTACGATGCCAAGGACGTGGTAGAATTTATGATGGCAGGGGCCACAACCGTGCAGATGGCCTCCGTAGTGATGGCCAAGGGCTACAGATGGTTGAAAAAGACCATTAAAGAACTCAATGAGTTCCTGGATAGCCACGGGTACAAGACCGCTGAAGAAGTTATCGGGATTGCAGCCAGGAGCGCCATGACCTATGCGCAGATGGCCGAATATCCCAAGGAGAAGGCAGTGATCGATCCAGACTTATGTACCATGTGCAGGGCCTGTATCAATTCATGTTTTTATAATGCACTTTCAGTAAAGGATGACAAGATTGTCATGGGCGACTGCTGGGGTTGTGGTATTTGTTCATGCGTATGCCCAGAGGGGGCAATTACTATGCAGGGTGGCCCAGTCAATGAATAACCTTTGGTAGCAAAAAAGCGATGTCGATTTTTAGATAAAAAGCAACTCAAGTTTCGCACCCCCTAATTGGCTTGGATGCAGTTATGCCCTCATTGAGAGCATTCAAATAGGACTGAAAATCGTCATCAATATTGAAAAGTTCAAAAATAGTCTTCATACTTATATGGAAAAGCTCTCGAAAGAAACCCCAAAGTCTTTGGGAGTAAGTGATAACAGCATAATCATCAGCTAAATGTTCGAATAGACTTCCTAAAGTCTCATAATTCTCTTTGTGATTTAGATAGCTTAAAAGATTATGTCTGATAAAACTGGGTGCAGTTGCAAATACTTGAGCATCAAAACTATTACTTTGGCCTTTACCAAGGACGAGCATTTGTTTACATTCCTTGAAACAGACTTCAACAGGCCAGCGCTTCGTGTACTTTAGTATAATGGTGGAAGAATGTAAGGCGGTATTGGTTGAAAGAAAAGCAGTCCATTTGGGTTCTTTCTTCTTTTTCTTGCCCTTATATGACAATGTACCAGATGTGGTATTTTGGCAAACGCAGGCTAAAGAGATTGAAGACATGACAGGCATCTGTATTTATAATGGGACATGGAGCGGAGCGCACGCATTGGGAGTGTCTGACTATGCTGAATTAATATCCTCGGCAATGGGCATCGAGCTAACTGAAAAAGAGCTAATGACGGTAGCAAGGCGTGGGATTAATCTTGAAAAGGCATTCAATACTCTTCACGCTGGATTTAACAGAGGGGATGATTATCCACCTATAAAATATATGGAAGAGCCTATCAAATCCGGCCCATTTGCAGGACAAAAGTGCGAGAGAGAGATATGGGATAAAATGTTGGATAGATTTTATAAATTGAATGGCTGGGATTCAGTAACCGGTTTACAAACTGCGGAATGCCTGAAAAACCTTAGTTTAGAGTTTGTTGCAAAAAAGCTAAAAGAACAGGGAAAGTTGAAGCAATAGGGTTACGGTCTCTTGAGCTTTATGGGTAAACGGGAGGCATGAATAGCCAAATATCTGACTATATCTGAGTTTCTCAACTATCAGAGAGCCCATAAAAGCTCTGTAATAGCAGGAAAAGGTTGTTAAGGATGCTGACTTGAAATTGAAAGTTGCAATTGCACAGTTGGAAACATATTGTTTTGAGAAAGACATGAATGACGGGAAAATACTTTCATTTATCGGGAAAGCCAGGGAAGAAGGTGTCAATCTGGTCCTTTTCCCCGAAGGGGCAAATCTTGGCTACATCGTTCTTGACGAAACCAGAGATCGGGACGAGATATCGGACCTGGTGCTGGAAATGGCACCTTCGCTTAAATCCTCATGGATTGACATATTAAAGGAAGAGGCCAGGAAAGGGATCCACATTGCCTGCGGGCATTTCCTGAAAAAAGACGATACCACACTGGTCAATTAACTGGTACTGATTTGCCCCGATGGCCATGTGACCACATATGATAAAACCCACCTCTACCATGAAAAGACCGTCAAAGAGGCCGACTTTGTCCAAACGGGAAATGAACTTGTGGTGGCCGAGACTGCTCTAGGAAAGATCGGTCTATCCATATGTTATGACCTAAATTTCTCTGAAGTAATGCGAAAACTGTCGCTCAATGGTGCCCAGATTATCCTTATATGCGCTGCATGGCCCGAGATGGGAGGAAGAGCTTGGGATATGCTATTGCCTGCACGTGCTTTTGAAAACGAAGTGTATCTCATGGCTTGCAATCAGGCAGGAAAAGGCTATTACGGCCATAGCAAGATCCTTGATTATATGGGGAATGTGTGCACGCAGTTTGACAAGAAAGAGGGACTGAAAACAGCTGAAATTGATTTTGAAAAGCAGAAGAAATGGCGAAAGATCATCACGTTCTTTGGGGACAGACGACCAGAACTTTATGGATAGCCCCCCAAATGCATTGGCTATTTCACAATGCTTTTTACCTAAAGAGTGCAATTAGGTTTTTAGCGTGAAAATTTCTTGAACAGCAAGGATGCATACCCATTCAAGTCAGCCAAGGTAGGGGAAATGTGGCCTTTGAAAAGAGCAAAAGTCCCTGATATGACAGCCCTTGTTGATGTAGAGTCCGGCCCCTAAGCTTATAAGGGCATACGTATCCCCTTCCTGATAAGTATTCGCCAAGTTATCCCCTATTGATGTTCTCGTAAAAAGTTAAACGATCATTTTAGTTGCGAACATCTGATCCCGATTAAAATAAGAGCCAAAAGTATTAAAATCAGCCCATAGAGCTGAAAATCGTTCTTTGAAAACAGAAAAGAGACCAAACAGGGCAGGGTTTGTCTGCTGGAGAGCCAAATTTTTATCCTCTTGGCTGTTTCTGAACGCAACTGCCCGTAAGAGATTGAGGCCAGCCGCCTTCAAGGTCGCACAGAAGCTTACGGCTGCGAGCCCTCTGACCCGTAGATGTTTCAGTCCGGTCTTGCGGTCAAGTTGCGACATCGTCCCTTCTATACCGGCACGGAACCGATAGAGTTCCTGAAAGGCGGGAGTCTTTTCATAAGCCCGTCGCTTCGCCAAACGGAGGGCCTTCTCATCATAATGCAGATAAGACCCCTTCTTGCCTGCCTTGACCGGACAATCGTTGATCCGAGGGCAGACGGTGCAGAGTTCTGGAGAAAAGATCGCTGTGTGCTTGCCTTTTTTATGCTTGACCTTCACAGCAACATGCCCTTGAGGACAGGCCCTGACGGAGCCCTCATCAGCCCAGGTAAAATCGGCCAGCGTCAGCTCGCTTTCGTGTGGTCTTCCGATAACAGGAGAGATAACCTCCACGCTCCGCTCCCTGGCTTTCTCGCAGTTGTCGTCACCGCCATACAGGGAATCCGCCAGCACCTCCTTAGGCCCAACCCCTCGCTCCTGGGTCGCCTCAATCAGGGGAATCAGTGCCTCGGCATCACTGTGATGAGCCGGCTCAGCGATGACCTCCGTAATCAGGGAAAGGCGTTTCTTGGTTTCGTCTCTAGAGTAGGTCTCGGCCACCTGCATCTGGTAGCCTTGCCCCTTGTGACCGTCGTAGCTGGCATCGGGGTCCGAAGGGTTCTGCAGGGAATCCGAAGGCACTTCCTTATTGGGCTTGATCGATACCTTCGGCCCCTTCGCTTCTGGGTCCTGTTCAACCGTGCACTGCTCTCGCAGAAGGCGAACCAGAAGCTGATAGCTGCTCATTCCGGTGACGTGAGGATTCGATTTGAATTGCTCCACCAAGAAAAACAGATCGTTTCCCAAAACCTCTAACGTCCGGACGGACTCGGTCGGTTTCACCATCGAGAAAACCGCCTGTCCCTGTTTAGTCAGATAGCGATTCGTCCATTGTTGGCCGAGCGCATCAAAAAGAGCCCTTTGATGGCGTTTCAAATTGACCAAAAACTTCCTGATCGTGGCCACAAACAACCCGATCCGCCCCAGATGGCGCATATTGGAAAACAGATGAACCGAATCATAACGCTGCCGGCTGGTATCTACAGAGAAGACTTTAGCCAGCTTGTCGGTCACGCCCTCAAACAGAACCCCATAGAGATTCTGCTCGGTCAGAAGGTGTCGCATCGCCCAAAGAGTCTTGGCACAAAGGTAGCTGGCTGTGTCCGAATCGTCGGTAATGTCCAAGGCATAATGCCACTCGATGTTAAAGGCATACTGGTGAATCGTCTCCTCGTCGGTGAGGTCATGCATCTGCTGAAGGATCATGACTCCCAACATCGAATAAAGCTCTTTGGTCGGACGGCCTATGGCCCACTGGTAGTTTTTGAAAATCTTATCCGCAGGGAGTTCAAAAAGAATATGATCTCGAAACAATTTCGCCCAAGAGGCTTCGATCAACTTTTGACGCTTGGGGCCAAGGAATGGAAATGGTCTGAAAATGTAAAGGGTTTTGTGGTCTTTGATATGAATCATGAGATCTCCTATAAACATGTTGTCATGATACAACACTTTGCCACAAACCCCTCAAGATTACAATGAAAAAATGAAACCTTTCGCCATTATTTTTAGATAAATGTAACTTGGCGACTTTTTACGAATCCATCCCTATTGGGATTAATCACCGACCACCGGTCGAGCCGGTGGTATGAGGAAGGCCCCTAGAAGGGGCCATCAATCGAAATCTAATTCTATCTGCTCCTTCTGGAGCTTCTCTTGCTCCTTGATGTATTGACGGATTTCGGCTTCATCAATGCCTACGGTGCTCACAAAATAACCACGGGCCCAAAACGAGCGTCCGAACAGTCGAGTAGAGCAATGGCGCGAATAGTTTAGGTCAAGCCTATCCGTTTCTGCCCCTTTCGGTTGACAGTGCCTAAATATCTTAACCATGCTCCGTTTCCATCGCCCCCTCTAAAATTCCGTACGGTGGTATTTCCCCAATACGGCTACAAACGATAATTCTTCTCAATGCCTTTCTGCATACCAGTTTACATCGAGCATATCTACAGCCATCTTGTTATCATCTGTTCCCAGTTCTGTGTCTGGCAGATGTTACCTGCTGTAGAACTTATCGTCCAGAGCCCCTTCGCTCCATCTCCATTACAGAGACTTCACCGCTACTACGAGCTCATCCGCCAGTCCTATTCGCCTGTTGAACTTCGTTTATCCAACTTATATCAACAGCCCTTGTTGAGTAGGACCTTCCCAACTTTGATATTTGACCCTTTCTGAGACGCCTTGAACCTTTCACCGCAGGAGCATATGACAGTTATCGTCCATTTGAATCTGTCAAATGTTTCAGTCTTCCCTATGGAGTCCATAATAGGTAGACCTCCTGAATACCCTTGCTAAACGACTTCATGCAAGACCCGAATTTCGGCTGGCAGTCTTCGCTTTATGCTAAGGCTTCCCAGATTGATAGACCCCTGAGTCGTTCCCACTTCAATGAGCGGTCTGGCCGTTTACATTCGAGCTTTCATACTGTCTGTTACCATCCAGTATGTCGAATATATCTATCTGGCTGAAACGGACAAATTGCCAAGACGGGACTCTCACCCGTTGGGCCAAATATTTTGTTGGCTGCACGGCTCCCTCGGGTCCTTAACAACTGACGATGTATTCGAATTGCGCTCTTAGCTTTCAAGTATCCGATTGTCATCGCTATACTGAATTTCGGGGGAAAGCTCAGCAGCATATGAATATAGTCAGCCATTGCTTTGCCCTCTTCCAGCTCTATGCCTCCCTGATGGCACAACTGACGGAGCATCTCGCCAATGCTCCGTCGAAGCTTACTGTAGAGAATTTTCTTCCGATATCTTGGCAAAATGACCACATGATACTTGCATTCCCATCTCACATGTGCTTGACTTTTCCAATCTTTCATAACGGTCCTCCTCGCCCCTCGGGGCCTTCCTCTTTGGAGGACCGTTTTATATTGTCACGCCCGAAACGGCATAGCTTTTTCAATTCTCACCGGCAGAGCCGGTGGAATAATGTTCATTTAGGCAAAACCAAGTTCAGCAATGGAACTCTCTATGGTTTGCCATTGCTCTTTGAAAAGATAAGTTTTGGAAAGTTTCAAAACCCATTGACGACTGCCATGGAGCAAACGGGCAGGTACGTGGGTCAACCAAGCCCTGATGGTATTCGGCTCTTCGCTAAAGCTTTTTTCGTAATTCAGCCACATCATCCAGACCACAAGATTGTATGCCAGGATGCAGGTCTGAAAGATAGCTGAGTTAGCCCAAAAATCCTGGGTGAGAACACTTCCCGAGGCCATTTGATTCTTACACCACTCAATCCAATTCTCGCTGGTTGCCCTCTTTCCGTAGCATTTGTGTGTTTCCCACGCCGTAAGGGAGAGATTGGTCACATAACAAAAGACTTCGTATTGCGGCAGCGGGAAGAGCGTACCCTTGGTTTCAGTGTCTACCACTATGCGGACAGCCACCAACTTGCGGGCTGTCTTCCATCCATGACATTTGAACATGAATTCCGTAGTTTCTACTCCAGGCTTGTTCCTCGCTTTGCGCCATGACTGCTGCATAAGTAAGGTGGCCAAATTTCTCATCTAGACTTTGATAAGATACTGACTCCCTTTTTCCTCCAAAAGGTCAAGGAGATCACCGTTGAAAAAGCCACTGTCCGCACGGACAAAAATTTTCCTGATATGTCAAGTTTAATGCATCATAGATGGCTTGATGAGACGGCTCCGCCTTTGATGATTTACGGATACGGATGAACTTTACCGTCTTCTCTTTTCATAGTAGTTGTCACTCTTCCCTGTGTTGATAGTTGTTGGCGGATAGTGGTCCAACAAGATCGGACCCCTTTTTGCCGAAGCTTGAACCGAATGATATGGAGGAGGTGATAGGCAAGGACGGTTATAAAGATATGAGCATCGCATCGGGTCTCCTTTTGATGGTAGATCGGCCTGAGGCCTAACTCGGATTTCATACATCGAAATGCATCTTCGATATCGGTCAGCATCTTATAGATATCCCATATCTGTTGTTCATTAAGGTCCTTTCGGTCGGTTCTCAGGCAGTAGGTGCCACTGGTTTTTTCTGTTTTCTTGTGTGACCAGGTGATCTCCTTCGCCTTGTCCGTTTCGGTGTCTTTCTCAACCGTTACCTTGTAGAGATGAGATACCAATTTGTATCTCTCCTTTACTCGACCAACTCTCTCAACTACCTTATCATAGCATTTGGTGCCGCCTCTGAGCCCAAGGGCAGTGCGTGCCTTGAGCAGCTCGGCCTCAAAGCGCTGCTGCAACGTGGTTTTGATACTTTCTTCTTTCTTCTCCTTGTCAATAGAGTGGCAATAGAGTTCTGCCTCATCGGTTTCGTGGTTTTTGGACAAGCCGGCTTGAACTAAAACAGTGCTTGTTTTATCATCTTCTTTCACCGTGACCATAGTAAGATCAGGCGGGATGTGTCTCTTTTTCTTTTGGGAGACCACGATGTAGGGATAGTGCGTGTCTTTCAGCCATTGGATATTCGCCTCCGAGGCAACCCCCCGCATCCAGCACCACCGTCGGCTTTATGAGGGAATCCCCTGACATGCCCCTGCCGGCAAGTCTCCGGATCATCGTCTCCAGGGTTTTGAGCTCGCTGATGTTCCCCTCAAAGACCTGGCTGTGTATGGGAAATCCGTGCATATCCAGCACAAGCCCCAAGGCCACCAGGGGCAATCGCCGCGTTTCTCCTTTGATTTCGCATACCGTGCCTTGGCGTAATACGTGCCGGAACCCTCAAAGAAGGTATTGGTCAGATCGTAGAGAATGATCTTTTCCTCCAACGCAAAGAGCTGGCCTTCGCTCTGGCGCAGGTGCCATTCAAGTGCATCCTTATGCCTCATGAGCCAATCGGAGACGTTATAGACGCGATCCAGGGAGAGGTGAGAGAAATCAACGCCCATGAGCTCATCCAAGGCGCTCGCGTTCTGCAACCAGTGATGGGTTGCCCGTTCAGAGCCGGGAGCAATTATTCGAGCAGAAATGACCCCACAACTCGCTGCAACCTGATGTCTGCTCAATCCGAGTTCCCTTAGTGTTCGGTCGAGCCCGAGTTCTTTGATGGTTTCATGCACCACATATTCAGCGCCCACTGTCCGGGCCTCTTCATCCTCAACGCTATTGAGATCAACAGGTGCATAATCCAGAGGGATAGCTTCTCCCCCAGAGACAACAGCAGAGGCCTGCTTGCGGATAATGTGCCGTGCATATCTGCGGGCAAGGGCCCTGATCTCCTTGGGATACTCAATAAGGGGTCTTTGACCGGTAATAATTCCCTCTATACAATTGGCAAGCTCTTTCCACTGCTCTTTGGGCAGATCAAAATCCACACCCAGATTCAATATCACCCTCTGCCGCGGCCCCGCTCGGAACGGATCGAGTCGACCAGCTTATAGGTGGAATACTGTTGGCGGTTTTTTCTGTTTTGGTGATCGACCTTACGGATAAACATGAAGGCAGTGTAAAAGAGAGCCGGCCCAAGGTCAAGTGACAAAACAACTTTTTGTCACTACATTCACTGCTTGTTCTTATAACCTATTGAAATTATTACGTCCATTGGAAAATGCCATAATTTATCGCTTAAAGTTGCGAAAAAGCATGAAGATGGGTTAAGGCGTAGGCATTTTTGTTCACATTCCCTCGTAATTCCGAGCATGTTGTCTAATCAGGTCTTAAAGTAGAGAACTCTTGTCCCAGTTTATTGCACTATCTAAAGGGCCCTCATGATATTGAGCTTTTGCAGGTATTGGATCTCCAGCAGCGCGAAAATCCTTCGGCGACCCAAATCCTGTATCGGGTTCATTTTAGACAGCCCATATTAGAAATATCATTGATGCTTCCTTCATGTGTATCCTTATTCCTTTTCTTCTGTTCCTGCTTTAGCAGTGTTGACCTTTCCCCCAAGAACTCAGGAAATTCCTAACATTTTTTTCTTGACATTAAATATTGAATGTGATATTTAAGATTCAATATTTAATAGAATAAAAGCGCTTTAGTGATTCGGTAAGGGGTATGGAGGAAATGAAAAACGTATCCGTCGATTTTAATC
>Ga0315280_10006390_pt1 | contig 16287 bp, 13 predicted proteins | sample YL17G06_40_MG_FD_203697 | JGI IMG/M metagenome (GOLD analysis project Ga0315280, IMG submission 203697) | Sediment microbial communities from Yellowstone Lake, YNP, Wyoming, USA - YL17G06_40 | ecosystem: Environmental > Aquatic > Freshwater > Lake > Sediment | place: USA: Wyoming | collected...
GCATCGTCAAGCGCTGGACGCTGCTGCTCAACGCCGACACCGGCCTGCACCCGCACTCGTTCCGCCACGCCTTTGCTACGCACCTGCTCAGCGACGGCGCCGACCTGCGCGCCATCCAGGAGATGCTCGGCCACGCGCGCCTGTCCAGCACGCAGAAGTACACGCACACCAACATCCGCCAGTTGATGGAGGTGTACGACCGCTGCCATCCCAAGGCCTGAGCGGCGCTCCAACGAAACTCAGTTGCCCGATGTCCGGGCCGGCGGCCGGGGCTTTCGCGGCAGCAGGTCAGGCAGGTTGGCGATCTTGAAGGCCACCAGCGCCATTACCTGCGCCCCCTGGAGCAGGTTGTCCTTGTTCGTCTTGTCAAAGGTATCGCTCTGGCTGTGGTGCGTCTTGTTGTAGTCGGTCATGTCCTGGATGCAGTAGAAGGCGGGGATGCCCTCGGGGACGAATGAAGCATGGTCCATGCCGCCCGAGGAGCGCATGCTCAACTCCTGCAAGCCCAGGCTGCGCAGCGGCGCCACCACCTGGTCCATGATCTCCCGCGCCTGGTACTGCCCGGAAAGCCCGATGGAGGTGACCTTGCCGGTGCCGGTGTCGTGCACCAGCATGGCGGAAATTTTCTCCAGTTCGTCCTTGTGGGCGCGCACGTATTCGCGGGAGCCCAGCAGGCCCTGCTCCTCGCCCCAGAACAGCGCGAACCGGATGGTGCGCTTGGGCTTCAGGTCCAGCGCCTGGATGGCCCGCGCCACTTCCATGATGACGGAAGTGCCGGTGGCATCGTCGGTCGCGCCCGTGGCCAGGTCCCAGGAGTCCAGGTGCGCGCCCAGCAGCATGTACTCACCGGGCTTCTCCGTGCCCGGGATGTCGGCCACGGTATTGTAAACCTCGATGGGGCCTTTGAGGATCTTGTTTACGATTTCGATCTCTACCTGGACGGGCCCGCGCTTCAACAGCCGCTGGATCAGCGAATAGCCTTCGCCGGTAACAAAGGCAGTGGGGATGGCGGCAATCTCGAAGGTGCGGTTGCCGCCGGTCATATTCAGCAAGCCGTGCTCCTTGCTGGAATTCCGCAGGATGGCGGCGACGCCCTCGGCCTTGAAGAACTCGTCGCGCTTGCGGGCCATTTCCTGGAACTGCTCCATCTGGCGGCGTACGTCGGGCTGTTGGGGCTGCCGCTCGGGTCGAGGCGCTGCCGGGGCCGGCTGCTGGGGCGGCTGGCCGGGCGTGGCCGGAGCCGGGTCGCCGGGCGTGGGCGGTCCCACTTGGCCGCGCATGTCGGCGGTCAGCAGGATGGCGTTCTTCAGCTTCCCCTTGTACTGCTCCAGGTCCTCGGCGCGCCGCGTGGTGACGGCCACCACCGGGCCGCGCACCACGCCGGCGGTGCTCGGCGACCAGCCGGCGGCGGCGATGGTGAGCGCCTGCGCGGTCGGCTCGATGATGCGGGCGCGCGCGCTCACCCGCTCCCAGCCGTTGGCGATCGTCGTCGTTTCCTGGTGCACGTTCGCCAGGCCGTACTCCTTGAACTTGCTGGCCGCCCATTCGTGCGCCCGCTTCAACTGCGGGCTGCCGGTCAGCCGCGGGCCAATCACGTCGGTCAGGTATTCCAGGTTGCCCATCAACTGAGAGTGGTCCTTGATTTCCGCCATGATCTTGGTGTCATTCGGATCCGGCGGCGGACCGAAAAACGACGGCATCTGGGCCACAGCGGCCAGTGCCGCGACCAGCAAGAATACGCAAAGGTACCGAGCAGCTTTCATACGCCAGTTCCTCGATAAAGAGATTGCCTGCCTCTCCCCCGGCCGGGGGTGCCCCGCGTGCCAGCGCCGGGGCGCGTGAGAGTATTGTTCAAACCGCCTTCAAAAAACAAGCCTGAATTATGCTGGATCTGAGAGTTGTAGCGCCGGCGTCTCGCCGGTCGGCCCCCGACGCGACCGGTCTTGGGGTGCCACCGGCGGGGCGTCTCGCCGGCCACCCCTGGCGTGCGGCGCCCAGTTCCGCGTTGCCGGCGAGGCGTCGGCGGTACAGGCGCTGCGCTCCAGCAAACAGTTCCGCGGTTGCCATCCTGGTAAGCCCCGGCACGCTCCCTCCCCTCTACCATAATGAGAAGAAAAGAAACAACGCCCCTGGGCGCCCCCCGGCGACGGCCCGCGCTTCGTGGCTGCAACATCTTGAGAATCAGGAGGTTGCGCGGACGGGTGGACTGGTATGGGGACTGCTCACTGTTAAAGTGAGGTAGTTCGCACAAGGGGTGCTTGCATGACAGTCAACAGAGAAGCGCGATTAGCGAACCAACGGGGCATCACCTTGCCGGAAGTGGTCATCGTCGTGGCGATCAGCATGGTGATGGCGGCCTTGACAAGCCAGTCGATGCAGAGCGCGGTGAACGTGTATCAGATGACCCGTTCCTGCCGGCAACTGTCCGCGCTGGCGCAGATGGCGAAGATCCATGCCGCCGGACGCGCCACCCGGTACCGGCTGCGCATTGATGCAACGAGCCGGCGGTACCTGGTCGAATATTGCTCGAGCTCCAGCGGCGCCGACTGCACGGCCTGGACTGCTGATCCCTACACCGGGCAGACGCAACTGCCAAGCGGGGTGTCCTTTACGGCGGCGGGCATCGGCGTCACGCCGCCGGAGCAAGGTTCGGTTACCCTGGCCAGCGAAATGACCTTCAATTCCATGGGCCTGCTTTACGATGAGAGCGGCCATCAACTGGCCGACGGGCGTTGCTTCTATTTGCAGGCATCATCGGGCGAGCGGCCGATGGCCGTTTGTGCCACCATGGCTGGCAAGACGACCGTGTACCAGCTCTACAGCGGGACCTGGGAGGCGCAGTAGGGAGCGTAACCAGCCAGCAGGCGCAGGCAAACCGGAGGACGGTCGCCGTAGACGGGCGGCGTCCTCTTCTTCGTTTCTGGAACTGTTGCCGGCGCGCGGTGCTGATTCGGTACTGTGTTCGCATGAGTTGCGTCTTTACAACCCCAAAGCGGGGCGTGTAAACTTGCATCCCAACGAGGTGTGTGGTCGCCGCTTTGTTGTTGAGGGAAATCGGGATGCGCAAATCACGCCGAACCGAGCCGGGCCAAGGACGCTGGCAGGACGGGTTCAGCCTGCTGGAAGCCGTCATCATCGTGGCGGTGACGCTGGTGCTGGTGGGGTTGACGGGTAAGGCCATGTTCAGCGCCCGCGACAACTACAACGTGACCGGCGCCGCGCGCCAGATCGCTTCGCTGGCGCAACTGGCGCGGACCCGGGCCATGGCGGGCGACACCCGTTTCCGCCTGGTCATCGATACCACGGCCCGCACTTATTCCGCCGAGATGTGCAACAAGAATACCAGCGGCACCGGGTGCGATTCCTGGAGCGTGGCCTCTGGCACGGCGCCCACCGTACTGCCGCCGCGCGTGAATTTCACCACGACGACTCCGATTTCGATTCCCGCGCCGCCGCCGGGCAACGGCACCGCCGTCACCCAGGCCACGGAGATGACCTTCAACTCGCGCGGCCTGCTCTTCGACACCGCCAGCGGCCAGCCGACCGATACCCGTTGCTTCTACATTCAGGGGAACAACAAGAGGCCGATGGCCATCTGCTCGACCATGACGGGGCAGACCAGCGTGTTCCTGTTGGCCGGCAGCAATTGGCAGCGACAGTAGGCAACGAAAGGCGATGGGCATGCAAAAGGACATCAACCGTCGGCAAAAGGGGACTTCGCTGCTGGAGACCCTGATCGCCACCGCCATCTGCACCGTGGTGGTCTTCTCTTTGGCGGGGCTGATCACCGCAGCCGCGAAGCAGAGCAAGAACCAGGGAAGCACCATGGCCCAGTCGGCGACGCTGGCGGCGCAAAAACTGGACGAGTTGCTGGGCATGCGCTTTACCTGCTCGAGCCTGCCCGACTGCGCGGCGACCGGGGCCGGCCCGGTGTTCGATACCGGCCTGACGGCCGGCGGCGGCCTCACCAGCAATGTCACCAACTACTACGATTATCTGGATGCCACGGGCGCGCCGGCCGCAACGGGGACGCAGCCGTTCTTCGTGCGGCGCTGGACCGTGTCCGACACATCGGCCACCATCAAGACGGTCACCGTGCGGGTGGAAGGCCGGCCGGCCAGCGGGCCCTGGGATCCGGCGTCGGTCTCCACCTCCGCCCCGTCCACGGTGCTGGCTTCACGGAAGGCGATGCAATGACGTGCATACAGGCTGAACCGACTTCCCGATCCTCCCCGGCTGTCGCCCGGCAACGCGGCTTCTCCATCCTCGAATTCATGATGGCCATCGCCGTGCTCAGCATCATCATGGGCGCGCTGATGAGCTTCATCAGCACCATGCAGCGGCGTTACACCAGCGAGGCGAAAGTCGCGTCCGTCAACCAGGTTGGCAAGACGGGCATGGACCTGATGGCCATGGACGTGGGCCAGGCCGGCTTTCCGCCGGGGGTGAACACCACCACCACCCAGGCGATCACGCCAAACAACTCCGCGCAAACGGTCACGCTGGCTTCCACCGTGGGCGTCTACGTGGGCCGCACCCTGTTGGTCGATAACGGCATGGGCAACCAGGAGGCCGTCACAGTGAACGCCTGCACTTCGACGGTCACCGGCACGGGCTGTACCTCGGGAAGCTCCAACAGCGTCACCGGCGTTTTCAAGAAGGGGCACGTGAACGGGGTCCCGGTGCGGGCCAGTTCCATGCCCTACCCGCAGGGAATTCTGTTCAGCACCAGCGGGGGCGTCACCTCCAACTGCAACTCACTGAAGATCCTGGGCGACCTGCGCGGCGACGGCAGCCTGCGCTACGTGGAATATTTGTATACGCCGTTCAGCGGCGACACGCCCGGCAAGCTCGAGCGTTCCGACACTTCGGCCTTCTCCAGCACCGAGAATCCTAAGATTATCGCCGTGGACAACCTCTGGGACAGCACGCTTTTCAACTACAAGGTTTTCGCCAACAGTTGCACCGGAGTGCCCGCGTGTGTGAGCTGCACCACCGAGGGCAGCTCCTTTACCTACGTCACCCAGGTGGGCGTGACCATGACCATGCGCACGGCGGCGGCCGTGGAGCGGGGCGCCGGCGGCACCCGCACCATCATTTTCCGCCAGCAATATTTCACACCGCGCAACGTGATTTACGCCATCAACCTGGCCAACGACGGCCTGCAGACGGTGCTGCCGCTGGCGCCGGGCACGGTGACCACTTATTTGGGGCTGTAGGGTGGGGTGGGCGTGAGAGCGACTGAAGGGAGGCACATCATGCGAGCCATCTGGAATCGATGCCGGCGTCGGGCGGAGGGGGGAAGCGAGCGGGGCATGGCTCTGGTCTTCACACTGCTCGGCCTCCTATTGCTCTCCATGCTGGCCGCCTCGCTGATGTTCGTGACCTCGGCCGGCAGCTTCGCCAGCATGTCGTTCAAGAGCCAGATGCAGGCCAGCTTCGCCGCCAACACCGGCGTGCAGGCGGCGCTGGACTGGTTTCGCACCTACTACGTCCCGAACTGGCTGGACAACGCGACTGGGATCGCCACCACCGGCACCGCCTACTTGCTTACCGTACAGCCGCCGACTTACGGGGGCAACGCCGTGACGCTGGGCGGCGGCTCGGCGAATTTTCCGAGCAGCGACGTAGTGAGCAGCTTCGCTGCCTTCAGCACCAGCCCCAACAACCAGATCACCATGGAGAACACCACCGGCAGCTATACCATGACCGCCAGCCTGATGGCCCACGACCGCTACAAGAAGATGGACAACACTGATGTGATTTCGGAGCGCTGGATGGTGAACGTGACCGGCACGGTCGCCGGGCCGCTGGGCAACTCCACGGTGCGGGAGACGGCCGTGATCGAGCGGGTCTACCTGCCGTTGTTTAACGACGCCATCCGCGGCAAGTGCGACGTCAGCATCGGCGGAAATATCTCGACCGACTCGTATTTTTCCGCATCCGGCGCTTACGGAGGAAGCAACAAGTTCACCGGCGCCGACGCCCAGGCCTCGGTCGGCTCGAATGCATTGATTCAGGCCTCCGGGAATTCGGCCACCATCAACGGGAACGCCTATTGGGGCTCGTCTTCGGGGTCCTGCACCGGCGGCGAGGCGATTGCGAAGGACGCCATCGTGCTCGGCAAGATCATCGAGGCCCCGGGTGTTCCGTTTCCGCCCATCTCGCCAAACTTTAGCGACACCACGGGCGCGTCCACCAACGATTGCACTGCCAGCCCCATCGTGCTCCGCTACAATACGACGAACCTTTCCGGTTACAACCAAAACTCCTCATCGGCGCCGCCCACCGGCCATTACCGGAAGTGCAGCGTCAACAGCAAGGACGTTTATTTGTGCGTGCCGGCCCGTTCCGGCACCACAGCCGCCTATTTCTTCTTCAATACCATGGACACGGGCGGCAACGCCACGCTTTACCTGGTCAAGGAGACCAGCCCGGGCGTGTGCCCCGCTAGTCCTGGGGTCAGCGACCGCTGCTCCGCCACCAACCAGTGCATGCCCAGTCGTGTATACGTCAACCAGGCACTGACGCTGAACGGCAACGGCGGCATTATGGGGGCCGTGGACCCGAGATACATGTCGTTCTTCTATTCGGGGACGGACCCCGCTGTATACACCGGCAACTCCGATTTCTTTGCCACGGTCTATGCCCCGTTCGCCACCGTCCAAATCAAAGGTACAGCGGGGATCTACGGGTCGATTACCGCGCTCAATGTGGACGACCAGGGAACGGGCGACGTCCATTACGACCTCTCGCTGCAGAACATGTGGGGCACCGCCTCGCCATTCCGCATCATCAACCAGACGCGCGACGTGTTCTAGGCGGCGGGCCGCATCATGAAGCGCCTCTGCCTTGGCTGCGGATGCCTGTTGGGCCTGCTGGCAGCCTCTTTCTGTCAATCGCCACCCGCCGGAGCCCCGCTTCAGGAGCCCCAGGCCGCCCCGCCGGTCGGGAAGGCCAAGAAGGTCTGGACCAACGACGATTTTCCGGAGCGAAGGCCGCCGCCCGCGCCACCGGCGGCGCCGGGGCCTCGCAAGCCGGCAAAGCTTGATGTGCCTTTCGTTCCCACGCCGATGGAAGTCGTGGACGTCATGCTCCAGCTCGCCGAGCTGAAAAGCGGCGATGTGCTGTACGACCTGGGATCGGGTGACGGCCGCATTGTCATAGCCGCCGCCCGGCAGCACGGCATCAAGGGTGTGGGCGTGGACATCGATCCGGTGCGGATCAAGGAGGCCGAAGAAAACGCGCGCAAGGCTGGGGTCACGGACCTGGCGGCATTCCGCGAAAACGACCTGTTTCAGGAAGACATCAGCAAGGCCACCGTGGTCACCTTGTACCTGTCGCCGGGGGTGAACCTGAAGCTGCGGCCCAAGTTACTGAAGGAGCTGAAGCCAGGGTCGCGCGTGATCTCACACGACTTCAGCATGGGCAACTGGGCGCCCGACAAGGAAGTCCAGGTGCGACTGTCCAGGGTGTTTCACTGGGTAATTCCCGTGGATGCCTCGACACTGCTGCTTGAGCCGGAAACGGCGGCGGCCGGGTCTTCCGCGCCGGCGCGGCCGGCCTCCGGGCCGCCGGTGCCGCCGGTGAGCGCGTCGGCTCCGGCAGGACGGACTGGCGGTTATCCGGGGAGGCGGAGGCGGCCCAGCAAATCCCGGAATCGTGGATCGGAGCGCAGCCCGTCGGCCCAGGGATGCAGCCGGAGGTACACCAAGGCCGGGCAGTGCTCCTCGTAGGCCCTTTGCAGCCACGCGAAGGCCTGGTCCTTGTCGCCCAGCCCGACATAGACGAGTGCGATGTCGAAAGGCGAGACGTAACTCGTTTTCGAGCGCGCCACCATCTCCTGAAGCAATTCCTGCGCCCTTTCCGTCTGTCCCGCCAATCCGCAGGCTTGAGCCAGGGCGGCGGCTCCCGCGGAAAGCCAGGCGGCTGGCCCCGTTATCGGCCTCGTCTCCTGGTCGTTCCGCGCCTACTTCTGCGGGGACGGCCCGGGACGCGGGCGGCCGGTGCCGATTGCAGAGGAAAAGAAGTTCGACCTCCGCGACTTCCCGTGGCTGATGAAGGGGCGGTACGGCTTCACCGTGCTGGACCTGGTGAACAACCACTTTGCTTCCGCCGATCCCGCCTACATCGAGAAGTTGACAACCGCGATTGCCAAGGCGGGCTGCCGGGTCTGGAACGTCAAGATCCATTTGCCCGCGGAGAATATTCAGCTCACGATCGATTCCTATCAAGAACTGGCCGAGTACGCCGGCAGGCGCAACGTCAAGGTCGTGGTCGAGAACCACGGACATTGCTCAGGACGGCGGGCACAAGGAGTATGATCTTCACAAGGCACTGGCCATCGGACTGGAATCCGGCTACAAGGGTCCCTGGAATATTGAATTTGTCGGCCGGACGCAGGACCCATTCGAGGGGGTGGGGCGCGCCCGCGATCTGCTGGCGAAATGGCTGGCAGCGGCCAACCGGCCCAAACAGCGTGCCTGAAAGCAGCGGCCCTTCGCTTACGCAAGGAAAGGAGAAGAGGCGATGAACGCTCGAACTTTGATTGCCATTGCACCGGTTCTGTTCCTGGGCGCGGCCCTGTTGGCGCAGAACCCGTACGGCCGAATCACCGGGCGCGTGACCGATTCGAGCGGCGCGGTGGCGCCCGGCACGGCAATTCGCGCCGTTAACGTCGAAACAAACGTCGCCACCGCGGGAGCGAGCAATGCGGAAGGCAACTACGAGTTGACGAACCTCAACCCCGGTCTCTACCGCGTCGAAGCGAGCCTGGCCGGCTTCAAGCACTACACCCGCGGTCCCATCGAACTCCATGTGGCCGACGTTCTCGACATCCCTATCCAGATGGAAGTCGGCCAGTTGGCGGAAAAAGTGACGGTGACGACCGAGGCGCCGATGCTGGAATCGACCACCGCCAGCCTGGGCCAGTTGGTCGATAACCGCGCCATCATTGAGCTGCCGCTGGCCGGCGGCAACCCCATGTACCTGACGCAGCTTAGCGGCGGCGTCTTCTCAAACACCTCGCCGGGGCACGGCTGGCTGCCCCAGGCTGTTGGCCCGACTTCGAATGCTATCGTGGCGGGCACCGGGAACGGCTCGAGCGAATTCCTTATGGACGGCGCGCCGAACATGGGGCGTGGCGGCCTGATCGCCTTCTCGCCGCCGCCGGAAATGGTGCAGGAATTCAAAGTGGAGACGGCGCCGTTCGACGCGTCGGTGGGCCACTTCACCGGCGCGTCCATCAACATGGTAATGAAGAGCGGCGCCAACGCCTTTCACGGCAACCTGTTCTTCTCGCATTGCAGCCGGCCCCTGATGACCAAGCCTTTCTTCGTAAACCGCACAATCTACGACCTGGCCGGCGGTCCGGTCACCCAGGAAAAGATCGATAAAAATTGGCCGCCGGTCCGTACCAACCGCTATCGGGCAACGTTCAGCGGGCCGGTGGAAATTCCGAAAGTGTACGACGGCCGCAATAAGACCTTTTGGACGTTCGGCTTCGACTGGCTGGACCGCGCGCGGCCAGAGCCGGCCTCCTGGACGGTGCCGACCGCGAAGGAGAAACAAGGCGATTTCTCCGACCTGCTGAGGATCAGCAGCAACTACCAGATCTACAACCCCTTCACGATTGCCTCGGATGGAAAGGGGCACTTCACCCGCGACCCCTTTCCCAGCAACATCATCCCGTCCAGCCTGCTCGACCCCGTCGCCAAGAAGCTGATGGCCTACTACCCGTCGCCCAATGTGTCCGGCAGCGACGACGGCCACAATAACTACTTCGACCCGAGGGTGCGCACCATCGATTACAAGAGCCAGATGGTTCGTATCGACCACCAGGTGAACCAGAGCAACCGTTTCTATCTCACCTTCAGCAGATACACGGACGAGGAATACGCACTCAACTTCTTTCACAACGCGTCGCAAGGCATCATGGCGAATCGCACCCATCGCAGCGCGACGATCGATGACGTGATGACGCTCAGCCCCAGGCTGATCCTCGATGTGCGCTACGGTGTGATGCGGTTGCCTGTCGACAACGGCGGTTTCCCTGGCTTTGATCTGGCCGGCCTCGGTTTTCCCGCGTCGCTGGTCAGCCAACTCGACCCCAAGATGACGGGCTTCCCGATCATCACGTTTGATGTGGGCGCCCAATTGGGCGCGCGCAATCTGGTGCTCACGCGCAACACGAACCACATTTTGTCCGGAACGCTATCGCAGTTGCGCGGCAACCACAGCTTGCGTGCCGGCGCCGAGTTTCGCGTCTACCTCGGGAATGACGTCTCCATGGGCGATGTCTCCCCCGCCATCGATTTTGGGAACGGCTGGACGCGTGGGCCGTATGAGAACTCCCCGGCATCGCTGATCGGACAGGGCTGGGCTTCGCTCCTGGTCGGCATCCCCACCGGCGGCGGCATCGACCGCAACGACACACTGGCCACCGTTGGAAAATATGTTGCGCTGTTCCTCCAGGACGACTGGAAAGTCACACCGAGGTTGACGGTGAACCTCGGCCTGCGCTGGGAAGCTGAATTGTCGCTGACCGAGCGATATAACCGCATGAACCGCGGCTACGATTTCAACGTAGCGAGCCCCATTCAGGCGGCAGCCCAGGCAAAGTACGCAAAGGCCGAGCTCGCCGAGATTCCGGCGGCTCAATTCAGGGTTATGGGGGGCGTCCTGTTTGCCGGCGTCAACGGCGTCTCTCGCGCGGTGCGCGACGGCGACTACAACAACTTCTCGCCCCGCATCGGCCTGGCCTACCGGTTAAAATCGAACACGGTGGTGCGCGCCGGCTACGGGGTTTACTTCGACTCCATCAACAACGACCCCGCTGACGCCTACCAGCAGGGCTATAGCCAGGAGACCACGCTGCAGCCGAGCATCGACAACGGTTTGACCTTCCGGGCCACGCTTGCCAACCCCTTCCCCGACCCCTTGCTTGCTGCCAGCGGGAGTTCCCTGGGTCTCCGGACCTACCTGGGCCGGGCGGTCTCGTTTGTGACTCCCGCCCAGCGCGCCGCTTACATGCAGCGCTGGAGCTTGAGCATCCAGCGGCAGGTAGCCCGGCACCTGGTGGCGGAAATCGGCTACCTGGGCAACCGGGCCACGGGCCTGGGGGTTGCCCAGCAATACTCAACGACTCCCAATCAGTATCTGAGCACTTCGCCGGAGCGCGATACAGTGCGCAACAACTACCTGACGGCGCAGGTTGCGAACCCCTTCTACGGGATTCCCGAATTCGCGGGCACCGGCCTGGGGAACGCCACCGTGCAGCGCCAGCAACTGCTCTCGCCTTTCCCGCAGTACGGCGGCCTGACCACCACCCTGAACTATGGTTCTTCCTGGTACCACGCCCTGTTGCTGCGCGCCGAGAAGCGTTTCTCGAGCGGGTTCACCCTGCTGGGCAGCTACACATTTTCCAAGACCATGCAGAAGACGGAAAAACTCAACGTGAGCGACAACTACCTGCAAAAGGTCATAGCGGGGATCGACCGCCCGCATAACTTTACGGCGAACGGCACCTATGAATTGCCCTTCGGCAAAGGGCGGCACTGGCTGGCACTGCCGCCCGGTTGGATCGACCACATCTTCGGCGGCTGGTCGGTCCAGGGCATCTACATGGCGCACAGCGGCGCCCCGCTCAACTGGGGCAACATTATCTTCCGCGGCGACATCAAGGACCTTCCGTTGCCGCGCGACCAGCGTAGCGTGCAGCGCTGGTTCAACATTGACGCGGGCTTCGAGCGCAATAATGCGAAGGCCTTGGTCTCGAACGTGCGCACATTTCCGCTGCGCTTTTCGGGGATCCGGGATTCCGGCGTTAACAACTTCGATATGTCGGCTTTCAAGACCTTCCGGCTGCGCGAGGGTCTGAAACTGCAGTTGCGGGCGGAAGGACAGAACGCGGTGAACCATCCCGTTTTTCCCAACCCGCCGAATGTGGCCCCGGCCAACACCCAGTTTGGCCAGATTACGGCTGGCGATGCCGAGCAGCGCCGTATTACCATGGGCCTGAAACTGATGTGGTAAGAAAGGACATCAATGCAATCACGACGGGAATTCATGAGCAGCGCGGCGGCAGCCGCGGCCGCTACAGCACTGGCGGGCGGACCGTTGGCCGCTCAAACCAAGCAGGCCAAGGACCAGATCTCATTGGCCGAATGGTCGCTGGTTCGCAGCTTCCGGGCGGGCAAATGGAAGACGCTCGAACTGCCGAAAATCTGCCGCGAGCAACTGGGCATCGGCGCCATTGAGTTCGTGAATACACTCTTCGAGAACCCGCTGATGCCGTACCTGCAACAGTTGAAACGCAGCGGGAAGGACAACGGCGTCACCTTCGTCCGCATCATGTGCGATGCCGAGGGCGATATGGCCGCCGTGGAGAAGGACGTCCGCATGGCCTCCGCACGCGCCCACCGCAAATGGGTGGACATCGCTCACGAACTCGGCTGCACCGACATTCGCTGCAACATGCGCGGCGGCGCCCAGGACTACAGGACCGACAAGGACCTGGTGAAGCGCGCGGCGGAGAGCTTCAGCAACCTGTTGGAGTACGCCGTGTCCGCCAAGATTGACGTGGTGATCGAGAACCACGGCGGCGCTTCCTCGGACCCGGACATTCTGGTGGCGGTCATGAAGGCCGTAAACAATCCTCACTTCGGAACGCTCCCCGATTACGGCAACATGAACCCCGGCGCGGACCGTGAGGACGTGTTGAGGAAGATTTTGCCGTACGCAAAAGGCGTCTCGGTAAAGGCCTCCTGGAACCCCGACGGCACCAACGTGTTCGCCGACCTGGAGAAGCTGATCAGGCTCACGCAGGAATCCGGCTTCCATGGCTACTGGGGCATCGAGTCGAGCTATGCCCGCGGACCGCGGCCGGGCCCCGGCCAGCGCCCGCAAGCCGTCGCGCCGGAGGGGCCGCAGCTTTCTCCCGACGAGGCATTCCAGAACGAGGTAAAGGGCGTGCTGATGACCAAAGCCGTTCTGGAGCGCGTCGTCCTCAAAAAGGGATAACTACGCAAAACAGTGCCGCGAGCGTCAGCGAGCGGTTGGCAGGCCGGGCCGCGCGGCGATTCGGGCGGCTTGCCTCGCAACCGCTCGTTGACGCTCGCGGCGCTGTTGTGGAGGTGATTATTATGAAGCTCACAAGACTGGCGGGCTTAGCGGCAGCGCTGCTCCTGTGCCTGCCCGCGTTGCTTGCGGCGCAAGCCAAGAGCCCGGCGCAAGCCAAGACCCCCGACGACATCACCACTTGGCGCGGGAAAACAGTCATGGTTTTTTGCCCGCATCCGGACGACGACCTGGCCTCGGCCGGCACCATGGCCAAACTCGTCCGCAACGGCAACAAGGTATATATCGTACTCTACACAACGGGCAACAAAGGCTCCCGAGACCTTGAAATGAGCAGCGAACGCCTGGCGGAGATCCGGAAAAGGGAGGACATCGCCGCCAACAAGATCATCGGCATCCCCGAGCAGAACATTATCTGGCTGGGCTACGACGACGGCATGCTGGAGTACGTTCCGCAAAAGGAGCTGGTGGAAAAGGTCTGCTGGCTGATTCGGAAGTACCGGCCGGATGCGGTCTTCAGCATCGATCCCGGGTCGCTGTACACCAAATGGATCAAGACCGACCATCGTATGTCGGCGTTCATCACGGTGGACGGCGCCAGGGCCGCTGCTTACCACCTATATTTCCCGCATCACCGGATCATCGAGGGGTTGATGCCGTATACCATTACGGACTTTTTCTTCTGGGCCACGGACCAGCCGAACTATAAGGTGGACATCACCGATGTGGCCGAGCTGAAGGCCGAGGCGCGGTGCCAGCACACCAGCCAGTTCGGCAAGGGGAACCTGAAGTACACCGGGCCGGAGATGGACCCGGCCGACAAGGAGCGAATGAAGGCGCGTTCCCTGCGCAAGGACGCGGACGGAAAAATCTACGAGCAATTCCGCCGCCTGCAGGAATCGCTGTCGTTCTGAACCTGGGAGCGCAGGCGCTATCCGCCAAAAAGAGGTGTAGATGAGCGGACTTATTCGCGAGGAGGAATGATGGACACTGACAAGAAGATCTACCGGCGAGATTTTATCAATCGGACGCTCAGTGCCGCCGCCGCAGTCACGGCGGCGCCAATGGTATTGAGCGCGCAACGCCGGGCCGCTGCCACCCGCAAACACCCGAACGTCATTTTCATGTACACCGACGACCAGCGCTACGACGCCGTCCGTGCCATGGGGCGACAGTTGTGGCTGCGCACCCCGAACATGGACCGGTTGATGACGCAGGGCGCCAACTTCCGCAACTCATTCGTGACCACTTCGCTGTGCTCGCCCAGCCGGTCGTCTCTGCTCACCGGCTGTTATCCGCACATGACCGGCGTTGTTGACAATTTGCGGACCAGCAACATGCGGGACAACCTCCCGGTTGTCTTCCCGTTCCTCAAGAAGGCCGGGTACAGCACGGCGTACATCGGCAAGGTGCACGTCCCCAACTTTTCGCTGGCGGACAGGGGACTGGATTTCCTCGCCACATTTCCCGGCCAAGGCGTGTATTTCGACAACACCTTTTTCCTGAACGGCAAGGAAACGCCGACCAAGGGCTACATCACCGACCACATCAACCGTTACATGCTGGAGTTCCTGGAGAAGCGGGACGCCTCCAAGCCGTTTGCAATGTACGTGGGACACAAAGCCGTCCACAGCGGTTTCGAGCCCGATCCCAAATACAAGGACCTGTTCAAGAACGAATGGATGCCGCTTCCTCCGACCTGGGACGATACGTACCAGGGGCGGCCCCCTTATCTGAAGGAGCGCCGCCAATCGTGGCACGGGCTGGACGGTTGCCTGAAGAAGTTCAATTACAGCGATCTGCAGCGCAGAATCGCCGCCTGCCTGGTTTCGGTGGATGACGGAATCGGCCAGCTTCTCGCCTTCCTCAAGAAGACCGGCGAGCTGGACGACACGATCATCATCTACAGCAGCGATAACGGTTTTTTCAGCGGCCAGCACGGCCTGAACGACAAGCGGGCGATGTACGAGGACTCGATCCGCGTGCCGTACCTGGTCCATTGCCCGAAGCTGATCAAGCCGGGAACAGTGTACGACCAGATGGTTCTCAACATCGATCTGGCGCCGACGCTTTTGGATTTTGCCGGCGTGGAGATCCCGAAACACATGCAGGGCAGGTCCTGGAAGCCGGTGGTGGAGGGCAAGGACCGCGCCGGCCGCGAGGCCTGGCTGTATGAGTACAACTGGGAGAAAGCGTATCCGTGGGACCCGACCCAGTTCGGGGTGCGCACGCGGCGCTACAAGTATATCCGCTACCCCGACGTCGGCAACACCGACCCCCAGTACCCGATGAAGGGCGAGCTGCCCTACGACGAGTTGTACGACCTGCAGAACGATCCGCTGGAAATGCGAAACCTGGCGCAGGATACGGCCTCGGCCGGCGTGCTGCGCGAGATGAAGGACCTGTTGAAGAAGAGAATGGAAGAAACCGGGTATCCCGGCGGGTTCCGCTGAGTTGGTGGATCCCCGCCGTCGCCCTGCAGCGTGGAGCTTGCCCGGCGCTGAACTGCCGCCAGGCAGACGGCGGTCAGCGGCTGCAACAAAGCGGCACCAAGCTGGCGCACTCCAAATGATGGGTTGGGATCAACACATGCCGCGAAGCAACACGCTGTTCTTCTTGCTTGCTCTGCTGATCGCCGGTGGTGCGTGGTGCGTCGCCGTTATGGCGCCGGTTGACGACAGCGACCCGGCGCGCAACCGCGCCCTGTATGGCTATGCCGCCATTTCGCCCGCCGGCAACGTGGTAGCCGGGACCTGGGGCGCCTGGACGCTGACTTACACGGTCGGGAAGCTGGGCATAGACGACACTGGCCAGATCCTGATTCTCACCCGCACCATGTCCGACTGGGCCCCCTTCCAGACGGATAATCCGAAGGGCGACAACTACGTCACCGTGCGCACCAGCGGCGAGGCGAAACTATCGGCGCGCTTTGACAACCGGCGCGCCTGGCGGCGGCCGTGGTGGCGCGGCCTCATCATCACGGTGGGCGATGGCTTCCTGAAGGAAGGAGACAAGGTAATCGTAACCCTCGGCGATCGTTCCGGCGGAGGGCGGGGAACGCGCGCTCAGACCTTCGACCTGCCGGATTTCGAGTTCCGATTCATGGTCGATGCCCTTGCCACGGGACAGCCCGTCCGGGTGCTGGAGTCTCCGCGCTTTGCCGTGGTCGGCGGGCCGGCGGTGCGCCTGGAAGCGATTGCCCCCACCGAG
>Ga0315280_10006391_pt1 | contig 16287 bp, 12 predicted proteins | sample YL17G06_40_MG_FD_203697 | JGI IMG/M metagenome (GOLD analysis project Ga0315280, IMG submission 203697) | Sediment microbial communities from Yellowstone Lake, YNP, Wyoming, USA - YL17G06_40 | ecosystem: Environmental > Aquatic > Freshwater > Lake > Sediment | place: USA: Wyoming | collected...
CGCTATTACTTTCGCCTCTGGGAGATGTACTATAACTGTAGTCGGCCCCATCAGGGGCTGAACGGTCAGCCTCCTTTGGCTGTATTTGAGAAGGAGTATCGCCTATTTGCATCATCATGTATTCTAACCTGACGTGTCAATACAACTACCCTCACCGCCCTGCTGCTGGCTCGGCAGGTTGCGCTTCACGCCGCCAATGTCAAGTCCGCCGACCATAACATCCGATGATTTTGCCCAGCGATTTTGTTTCTTATTGCACACTGCCTCCGATTTCTGAACACTCTCAGCGTCTCCACGCTGAACTCCCGAGGAAAGGCTCGAATTCGATGAAGATCCATTTGCTGTTCTTTGCGCTCTTCACTTTTGCTCTGGCGGGACGCGTCCGCACCGACGGCTTGAAAGTGGCCGAGGTCTTCACCGATCACCTGGTGCTTCAACGTGACATGCCGGTGCCGATTTGGGGCACGGCAAACTCGGGCGACACAGTGACGGTCGAGTTTGCGGGCCAGAAAAAAGCCGCCGAGGTTGGCGATGACGGGAAATGGCTGGTGAAGCTCGATCCGCTCAAAGCTTCCGCCGAGCCGCTGAAAATGACTATCCGGTCGCAAGCATCCAGCATTGAGTCTCAGGATATACTCGTCGGCGAAGTCTGGCTCGGGTCCGGACAGTCAAATATGCAGTTCGGCCTGAACAACCCCGGCAAGAACAAAGACGTCAAACCCAGCCGCCAGATCCGCATTCTGGTGAGCGCCGCCCGCACTCACACAAAGTTCGCCGGGCTGAAGGAGTCAGGGTTGAGCAACTGGGTGGTGGCGGACAAGCCGGAGAACCTGAAGGGCTTCTCCGAACTGCTGTTCTTCTTTGGTCAGAAGCTGCAACAGGAGTTGAACGTGCCGGTGGGATTGGTGATCGGCGCGGTCGGCGGTACGCCATCGGGCGACTGGTGTCCGCGCGCGGCATTGGAGAAGGACCGGGAAATCCGCCGGCAGATGGAGTTGTACGCGAAAATTTACCCGGAGTTTGGAAAGAAGAACCAGGAGATTGCCGCCGCGTGGGAGAAGTTGGCGGACAAGGATCAGGTTGGCTGGGGCGACCCGCGTCGGCCGAATATGAAGGGCATCCCGAAGCCCGCCACCTCCGACAAACTCGCCAAGGCCGGCCATTTATTCGAAAGCCACATCCGGCCGCTGGTCGGTTACGGGATTCGCGGCGTCCTCTGGGATCAGGGCGAAACGGGTGTGGACGTTCCCGGGGTGGATCAGTACACGATGATGGGTGTGCTCATCAAGGCGTGGCGCGATGCCTGGGGTCAAGGCGAATTCCCCTGGATCTACGTGCAGAAACACAACGGCGGCGGACCGGCGCTGGACTACAAGGACCCAATTACCTGTATGGCGGAGAAGTTCGAGCCGCTGCCGCCAGACGTGCCCGCAGACCCATGCCTGGGTCTGCACCAGGAATTCCACATCATGATCATGGGCCACGCCAACACCGCCATGGTTTCCGCGACGGATCTTGGCGGGGGCGTGCATCCCAAGAACAAATTCGGCTATGGCATGCGGGCGGCGCGCGTGGCATTGGGTTTCGTGTATGGCAAACCGGTCGAGATCTACGGCCCAATCTACACGTCGCATCAAATTTCCGGGAACAAGATCACGATCAAGTTCAGCCATGCCGGGCAGGGGCTTGTCACGGCGCAAAGCGATAAACTCCAGGGCTTCATGGTGGCCGGCAAAGATCGGAGGTTCGTCTGGGCCGACGCCAAGATTACCGGTAAGGACACCGTTGAAGTGTGGAGCGACAAGGTCGCGCAGCCGGCGGCTGTCCGTTACGCCTGGGCCCGCCTGCACCCCTGGGCCAACCTGTTCAACAAGGACGGGCTGCCGGCGTTGACCTTCCGCACGGGCACTTGGAAGACCGACTTCTGGTATCCGAAACGCGAGTGGGACTTGTACAAGAAGAAGATGATCCACGTCTTTCCATGGGTGTATTGGGTGGACAAAGTGGAAACACCGTAGTGACGATGAATCGCATGGCGATAACGCGACTGCATATCCTCAGTGCTTTGCTGCTGGCTCTGCTGGCCGTGCTGCACGCTGCCGAGGCGCCGAAGCCCGCAAAACCGCTGCTCTTTGCCAATTACTACACTTGGTATCGCACGGGAGATCATCCCCGTTACCCTTGGTCGAACTGGACACGTCCAGAAGCTGAACAGAATCCCTTCGCACAGCAGGCTCGCCGCCCCGGCGAACCGCCCCTCTCCTCGGCGGCGCGGCCCTTGGTGGGGCTTTACGACAGCGCGGATCCGGAGATCGCCAGCTGGCATGTGCGCCTCGCCCAAGCCGCCGGAATTGACGCCTTTCTCGTCAGCTGGTGGGACAAGGTCAAGGAACGCGATCAGGCCTTTGAAAGCGGCGTCCTCGCCGCGGCGGAGAAACTTGGCTTCAAGGTCGCCCTGCTTGATGAGCGGGCCCAGTATCATGCGAAACTGGCGGAATACCAGGCCATGCTGGCGCGGGCGCTGTGCAAATACAAAGATAGCCCGGCCTATCTGCGTTTGGACAGCCGGCCCGTTGTTTACCTTTACCAGGTGGCCAGCAATCCAGGATTGACGCCCGAAGAGTTTACGGCCGTCAGGCGTCATGTTGAAAAGGAAGTCGGTCCCGTTTATTGGATCGTGGACAAGATTGCCCATGACCCGAAGGCCCAACGTGCAGGAGACGAAGCCCGCCTCAAAGTCATTCCTGCAAACTGGCTGTCCACTCCGGGCATTGATGCGTTTGGTTTCTACAGCACGTTCAGCAATTTCCGTGCGCATCACTATGACGAGTTGATCGGGAAATACCGCCACTTGGTCGGTCTGGCTCACGGTGCCGGCAAGAAGATGCTGTTGCCCGTCCATCCCGGACACGACAACTCCCATTTCCGACCCGACCCCTACGTCATGCCCCGGCGCCACGGGCAGACGCTGCGCGATTATCTGCGGGCAGACACCGAGGCTGGTGCGGATTTCATCATGGTCACCAGTTGGAACGAATGGCCCGAGACCACGGTGGTCGAGCCGTCCTCGTCGTGGCCGGACCCTTATGCTTACCTGAAAATATTGGCGGAATGGAAAGGTGTCGCCTTTGCCCCGCCGCCCCTACCTGGAGCTACGAAATGAAACAAACCGTTTTCACTCTCACCGCCCTGCTGCTGGGGTTTGCTGTCCACGCGGCCTCCGCCCGGGAATTCCATGTCGCCGTCACTGGTGACGACAAGAACGACGGTTCGTCCTCCAGACCGTACCGGACGATTTCCGCCGCCGCACAGGCGGCGCAACCCGGCGATGTGATCACCGTGCATGCGGGGATCTACCGCGAACGCGTCACCCCGCCCCGCGGCAGCACTTCCAATGACCAGCGGATCGTCTATCAAGCCGCGCCGAACGAGAAGGTCGAGATCAAGGGATCGGAAGTCGTCAAGAACTGGGTAAAGGTTCAGGACGATGTCTGGAAAGTGACGCTGCCCAATGCGTTCTTCGGCAGCTTCAATCCCTACAGCGACCTCATCCACGGCGACTGGTTCGATCCCAAGGGCCGGCAGCACCACACCGGCGCCGTCTATCTCAACGGCGAGTGTCTGACGGAGGCGGCCAATCGGGACGAGGTTCTGAAACCGACAGCAACCGCGCCGCTGTGGTTCGCCGAAGTGGACAATGAGAACACCACGATCTGGGCACAGTTCAAGGGGGTCAACCCCAATGAGCAGCTGGTGGAGATCAATGTGCGCCGGACGGTGTTTTATCCGGAAAAGCCGGGCATCAACTACATCACCGCGCGCGGCTTCACGCTGCGCCACGCGGCCACCCCGTGGGCACCGCCCACGGCAGAGCAGATCGGTCTGATCGGCACGCATTGGAGCAAGGGCTGGATCATCGAGAACAACGTGATCAGCCACTCGATTTGTTCGGGCATCGCGCTCGGGAAATACGGCGACGAGTGGGATAACACGTCGGCCAATACCGCCGAGGGCTATGTCAAGACCATCGAACGCGCCCTCAAGAACGGCTGGAACAAAGAGACCATCGGCCACCACATCGTCCGCAACAACACCATCTCCCACTGTGAACAGGCGGGCATCGTCGGCAGTCTGGGCGCCGTGTTCAGCCAGATAACGAACAACTATATTTACAACATCTGGGCCAAGCGCCAATTCACCGGCGCGGAAATGGCTGGCATCAAACTCCACGCCGCCATTGATGTGCTCATCAAAAACAACCGTATCCACAACGCTGGCCGCGGCCTGTGGATGGACTGGATGGCGCAGGGAACCCGCATCACCGGCAACCTCTGTTACGACAACAGCACCGACGACCTCTTTGTCGAGGTGAACCACGGGCCGTTTCTGGTGGACAACAACCTGTTCCCGTCCGGCGTCAGCCTCAACGACATGTCCGAGGGAGGCGCTTACGCGCACAACCTGATTACCGGCCAAATCCACAGCCGCCCGGAACTCGGACGCAGCACTCCCTACCACCGGGCCCATTCCACCGCCATCGCCGGCCTCAGCAACACTAAGGGAGGCGACAACCGGTTTCACAACAACATCTTCATCGGCCAACCCGGCAAGACAACAGGGTACGGGCTGTCGGCCTACGATGCGCGGGAGTTTCCCCTCCAAACCGCCGGCAACGTCTATTACAACGGCGCCCGCCCCTATGCCAAAGAGGCTGACCCGCTGACCCTGTCGGACGCGGATCCCAAACCCGAAATCGTCGAGGAAGGCGGCCGCGTCCATCTCCACCTGACGTTGGGGTCGGCTCCGCAGAAAGCGGCGACCGCGCTCGTGACCACCGAGCGACTGGGTCGGGCCAAGATTCCCAACCTTCCGTATGAGAATCCCGACGGCTCGCCCGTGTGGATTGGCGCCGACTATTTCGATGCGAAACGAAGCAAGACCAAACCCTCGGCGGGACCTTTTGAAGTTCCCGCCGCCGATAGGCTCGCGCTCAAAGTCTGGTGACAGAAAGGAGACAACCATGAGGCGTTTGATTCTGCCGGTCGCTCTCCTGCTGCTGGTTCCGCTGGCGGCGTTGACCTCAACCATTAGCGCCGCCGATTCAACCACCGCGCTTTGGTTCGACAAGCCGGCGAAGAGTTTCCACCAGTCCCTGCCGCTCGGCAACGGGCGGACCGGCGCGGCCGCCCTTTTGCTCGCCCCCGTGCTGTGTTGCGGCTGTCGGGCGGCTGAACCGACTCTGCTCTCGACCGACCCGCCCCTCCGTCGAGAGTTTATCCAAGGCGCGCGCCCGGCCATTCGCCAACTCCTGGCGGACACCGAAAAACAAATCGGGCTCCGCATGACCTTCACCGCGCTGCCGGCGACCGATCCAGTCTTGGCGCGCTGCACCTACAATCCCTTCCGCGACGAACCACAGATTCAGCTCCGACGTGGCTGGCAAGACGTGGATGTGGCGCACGAACTGATGCACCTGCGGATGGAACTGCTGGAAGGCTTCAGCGTGCTGGCCTGGCGTGGCGAGGTCGCCCACACCGAGGCGACGGAGGCGGCCTTCGCGCGTGTGCAAACCTACGTCAACGACGAGGTTGTCCACCGGCACCTGATCGAGGCCGGGCTTAAGCTCGACGGTGAGGTCCTGCGCCCGCCGCTCTTTGATGACATTTATGCCAACGTCGCGCGCTACCTCGAGGAAGGTCTCTCGCGCCCGGCTGATGGGATGGCCCACCTCGACAAGTTTGGATGCGGTGCGCTCTGTCGCGCCGCCTTCCTGGTCCAGGCGGAACTGATCCTGGAAAACTATCGCCGGCAACTCCCATCGCACCGAGTCCAGCAGGTCGAGCGCTTCGTTCGCGCTTTTCGCGCTCACCGGCCCGAGGAGACAGCCAAGGCCGACGCCGTTCTAGCGTTGTTCCGCCAACACGATGTCCAGAAGCCCGCAGGCCAGCGCGAGATTTTGCACCGCTGGGCAGAGCTGGAAGGTGTGGACAAATTCGTCGGCGTGAGCGCCTACAAGAAGACTCCTCAAGGCAATTATATCCTCCCGTTTCCCACGCATTCAAAATACACGCAAGACGCGCACATGAAAGATATACTTGCCTTCACGATGGCTTCCCAGGTGTCGATCGTCAGCGATGCTGCCACGGTAGAGCCAACCTCCACGCTTTGTTTCGACAAGCCGGCGAAGAGTTTCCACCAGTCGCTGCCGCTCGGCAACGGGCGCATCGGCGCGATGGTGTTCGGCGGCGTGGACGAAGAGCGCATCGTACTCAACGAAAACTCCGTCTGGTCCGGCTCGCGCGAGGATGCCGACCGACCCGACGCGCACAAGGCTCTGCCGGAAATTCGACGGCTATTGCTCGAAGGCAAGAACGTCGAGGCGGAGAAACTGGTCAACGCCAACTTCACCTGCCAGGGCAAAGGCTCAGGTCACGCCAAAGGAGTCAACTTGCCTTTCGGCTGCTACCAGACGCTCGGCAATCTGCGGCTGAAGTTCGGCAACTCACGGAGCAGGCCGATGCTCCAGTGCGCGAGTGGCCATCGCGCATGGTCGGCCAATCAGGAAATCGAGTTCTCGATGGATGGCAGCAAGACCACAAAGTGGTGTATTGTCCACGCAGGTCGGCCCGTGGTCTGGCAACTCGACGCCGGCAAGGACGGCGCGACTCCAAGTGAGTATCGCCTGACCTCGGCCGAGGATGTTCCGGCGCGCGATCCGCGGACTTGGAAACTGGAAGGTTCCACCGACGGCAAGGCTTGGGTGCTGCTCGACGAACACAAGGACGAACCTGTGTTCGCCAAGCGAAACGAAACCCGCTCCTACAAGATCGCGAAGCGGGCCGCGTGCCGGTTCTTCCGCTTTACGTTCATGCCGAATCCGGGTCTCACGCATTTCCAGGTGGCCGAAATCGAGCTCGATGGAGTCCCGCCGGAGCCGCTCGCCCAAGTTCAGGTGGAGGATTACACGCGGACACTGGATCTTCGCTCAGCGTTGGCGAAGGTTGTTTACAGGGAAGCTGCAGTGCGCTTCACGCGAGAGCATTTCATCAGCGCTCCCGATGAAGTGTTTGTCTCGCGCCTGATCGCCAACAAACCGGGTTCGCTGTCGTTTGCCGTGGTGCTGGACCGGCCCGAGCGGTTTGAAACCATCGCGCTGGCCAAAAACGAACTGCTGATGACCGGCACTCTCGACGACGGACGTGGCGGCAAAGGCGTGAGCTATGCGGCACGGCTGCGCGCGCTGGCACGGGGCGGCTCGGTGCAAGCCGATGGAGGCACGCTCGTCGTGGCGAACGCAGATGAGGTCGTGTTACTGCTGGCCGCTGCGACGGATTACAGGGGCTTTGCCGGGCGGCAAGTGAGCGATCCGATCGCGGCCACAAAGAGCGATCTCGACAAGGCGGAGAAGAAATCCTTCGACGAACTCCGCGCGGCCCAAAAAGCCGATCACGAAAAATGGTTCAACCGTGTTGAACTAAACCTGCCCTCGACTGCCAACAGCGCCCTACCGACCACGCAGCGTCTGGCCGGTTTCTCTCAAGGCAAACCGGACCCGGCGTTAGCGGCGCTGTATTTCAACTTCGGCCGCTACTTGCTGATCAGTTCCTCGCGTCCCGGCGGATTACCCGCCAACCTGCAAGGCATATGGGCCGAAGAAATCCAGACACCGTGGAACGGCGACTGGCATCTCGACATCAACGTCCAGATGAACTACTGGCCCGCCGAGGTCTGCAATCTCTCCGATCTTCACGAGCCGTTGCACAAGCTCATCGCCTCGCTGGTCGAGCCGGGCCGCAGGACGGCGAAAGCTTACTACAGCGCACGCGGCTGGGTGGCGCACGTCATCACCAACCCGTGGGGTTTCACCTCGCCGGGCGAATCTGCGTCGTGGGGTGCGACCGTCAGCGGCTCGGCCTGGCTGTGCCATCACCTTTGGGAGCACTATGCGTTTACGCTCGACCGCGAGTTCCTCCGGTGGGCCTACCCCATCTTGAAAGAGTCCGCGCTCTTCTACCTCGACAACCTTATCGAGGAGCCGAAATGCAAATGGCTGGTCACCGGCCCGTCCAATTCACCAGAGAACCGGTTCAAACTGCCCGACGGTAAAGTCGCGCACGTTTGCCTTGGCCCGACCATTGATATGCAATTGCTCCGGGAACTTTTCGGCAACACCATCCGCGCCGCCGAGATCCTGGGAGTGGACGCCGACCTGCGCCGCGAACTCACCGAAAAGCGAGCCCGGTTTGCGCCGAACCAAATTGGCCCCGACGGCCGCTTGCAGGAATGGCTCGAACCCTATCCCGAACCGGAACCAACCCATCGCCACACCTCGCACCTGTATGGCCTACATCCCTATTACGAAATCACACTGCGCGGAACGCCCGAGTTGGCCGCCGCCTGCCGCAAATCCCTCGACGCCCGCGGCGACAAGAGCAACGGCTGGGCGCTCGCATGGCGCATCAACCTCTGGGCGCGCCTCGGCGACGGCGACCGCGCCTACAAACTCCTCCAGGCGCTGCTGCATCTCACCGGTGAGGAGGGCCTGAACTATGTCGGCCGGGGCGCCGGCACCTATGCCAACCTCTTCGACGCCTGCCCGCCGTTCCAGATAGACGGCAACTTCGGCGCCACCGCCGGCATCGCCGAGATGCTCCTCCAATCGCACGCCGGCGAGATCGAACTCCTGCCCGCGCTGCCAAGAGCGTGGCCGACTGGCAGCGTCAAAGGCCTCCGCGCCCGCGGCGGGTTTACGGTGGACATCGAATGGAAGGACGGCAAGGTCACGAACTACCACATCGCCTCTGCCGAGCCCCACGCAGTGAAAATCCGCGTTAACGGCGAAACCAAAATGACCCTGTCGGGAAAACTGTGACTCGACAGCCGAAAGGACAGCCATGAAACACACTCTCTTCATCACCGCCCTGCTGCTGGCTCCGCTGGCCGCGCTGCCCGCCGGAAGAAAATAGCGCCGCCGGCGCGGGCTGATCTTGTTCAACCTCGACGTGCAACAATCGCACCCGGTCCGTATCGAGTTCAGCGGTGCAGCCGCGGGCGGCAAAGGGCAGCAAGGGCTCCTCACCGCCGACCGTGTCAGCGATACCAACGAGCCGGAAGAACCTTCGCCGCAAGTGACCCTGCACGAGCAGCGCTTGCGGACTCTTGACAAACCATCGAACTTCCCGTGTATAGCATTGTGACATGGAGTTGGGCGATTGTCCCATGAATGGTCTCTACGATCACCAACACCATATGAACAAACGCACGTTCATCCAGTCCTCGCTGGCGGCCGGATTGGCGGCGCCGGTCCTGCTGAAACAAGCCGCGCTGGCCGCCGGGGGCGTTTCCGAAAACGAGCGGATATCAAGATTGCTTCCAGCGGTCTCCGGCCTGCCGCCTCGGGAAATCTGTTTCGAGCGCGTCCGCCTCATGACGGAGTCCTATCGCCGGTCGGCCGGCGAACCGCCGATCGTCAGAAAGGCCAAAGCGTTTCTGGCGGTCGCCAATGGACTATCCATCTCGATCCGGCCTGACGAACTGATTGTCGGCAACATCGCCTCAAAACCGCGCGTCGCTTACTTCGCTCCGGAGAGTTATCGTTGGAAGAACTATCAGCCCGGGGCCGAGCAGGTGCTTGAATCGGATTTGGTTTATCAACATGAGATCCGCTTTCAGATCCCCGAGGACATCGCGGAGTTCTGGATGAAAATGCCCGAGGGTGACACCGTCGGGCATTTCGTGCCTGATTACTCGAAAGTCTTGCGCCTGGGTTTTGCCGGACTTGCCGCAGAAGCGAAACGGCGTTGCGAGGAACACCGGCGCGCGGGGACGTTGGACGCTGCCAAAGAGTCCTTTTACCTCGCGGCCGGGATTGTCTGCCAGGCCGCCGAACGATTTGCCCGCCGGCACGCCGAGACCGCCCAGGCTTTGGCGCAAGCGGAAGCTGATTCCGCGCGCCGTGCGGAGTTGGAGAAGATTGCGGCGGTCTGCGAGCACGTGACGACGCAGCCGGCTCGAAACTTCCACGAAGCGTTGCAAGCCTTTTAATTCACTCACGTGCTGATCCACATCAATTGGTCGGAATGGTCCATCTCTCCGGGCCACTTCGACCAATACATATAGCCCTACTACGAGCAGGGCATCGCTTCCGGACGGATGACCCGTGAGCAGGCTGCTGAGCTGCTGGCCTGCCTGTGGATCAAGTTCAATGAGGTCCGCGTATGTGCGGCGGACGTCATCAACTACCAAAACCTGATGATCGGTGGCGTGGATCAGGCGGGCAATGACGCCACCAATGACTTGTCCTGCCTCTGCATCGAAACCACAGCACGCTTGAAGGGCCTGACTCAGCCCAGCCTGTCGTTACGCTGGCATCCAGGCACGCCGGAAAAACTCCTGCTGCGAGCCGCAGAACTGATTTTGACGGGCTGCGGACGGCCGGCGCTTTTCAATGACCGGATTTGCATGGCGGCGTTGGAGCGCGCCGGAGTACTGCGCGAGGACGCCTGGGATTACTCAATCGCCGGATGTGAAGAGTTGGCTGTTGGCGGCAAAGTATTTGGCGTCTGCCGGACCGGCGCTATCAACCAGGCGCAATGCGTTTTGAACGCACTCCGAGAAAACCCGCCCACGTTTGACGCCCTCTTGCGGACATACAAGGGCCAGTTGATCAAAGCCACGCGCTGCCAGATCGAGGCCCAATGGAAGCGAGATGAGGAGAGTGCGCGGCACACGCCCCACCCGTTTGTGTCGCTTCTATTCGACTAGGGTCTGTACGACAATTTGTTCTTGATTCCAGGCGCGGTGGTCTGGATCGTTGGGGTTGTTGATGTTGCTGCTCCTATAGATTCTGTTCCTGCGGATGGCGGAGATGGCTCGATACGATCTGACCGACGAGGAGTGGGTGTTGATCGAGCCGTTACTGCCCCCCCGAACGCCCCGGCAAACCCGGCTGCCCCTACCGGTCGCACCGTCAAGTGCTAAACGGCATTTTCTGGATTCTGCGCACGGGGCACCGTGGCGCGACCTGCCCGAGCGCTATGGGCCATGGACGACGGTCTACGACCGGTTTCGTCGCTGGCGCAACAGTGGCCTGTGGCAGACGGTCTTGAACGCGTTGGAAGCACAGGCGCGAAAGATGGACCGGATCGACTTTGAATTCGCTGCGCTGGATGGCAGCGTGGTGCGGGCTCGCAAGGCAGCCGCCGGGGCGAAAAAAGGGGCGCTACGGCCGAGGAAAGCCGCGAACAACAAGCGTTAGGAGAAAGTCGCGGCGGCCTGTCGACGAAAATCCATGTGCTGTGTGAAGGGACCGGCAAGCCGATCTGTGTGAAGGTGACGGCCGGCCAAGTGCACGAAAGCACGCAGGCCGAGGAACTGCTCGACAGCGTTTGCATCAAAGGCAAGAGGGGCCGACCACGAAAACGATTCGACCGCACAGCGGGCGACAAAGCCTATGACAGCACCGACTTTCGCCAAGCGGTTCGGCGTCGGCACAGCCGACCTGCCTGTGGGCGTCGTCAGTATTGTCGCCAGACTTTGACGCCGGCGGCTGGAAGCGGTAAGAACTCGGTGCGCCAGACGTCGTTCAAGTACTGATCCGCGCTGAAGGAGCGTGCGCCGCCCATGATCCACAGCGCATCCCGGCAGGCCACTGCGACGGCGTTGCCGCGTGCCCCCCATGGAGCGTTTGCGTTGGTCTGGGTCCAACGGAGGCCATCGGAGGAGTACCAGCAGTCCTTGAGCATGGTCGTGCCCAGGGTGTCCGCGCTGCCGCTCAAGACCCACATCCTATCCTGCAGAACCGCGACGGCAAGGCCGGTGCGCGCCTGCCAAGGGGCGGCCGCGGTCACTCGCGTCCAGCTCGCGCCATTGGTCGAGCTCCAGACGTCGTTGGAGGGCCGGGGGGTCGGCGGGCTCTCCAGATAGGCGCCGCCCAAGACCCACATCTGCCCGCCGTAAACGAGCGCCCCGAAGACGGAGCGCGGACCCCACGGGGCGCTGTTGGTCGCCCGAGTCCACTGCGTTCCATTCGCCGAGTGCCACACGTCGCTCATCTGTCCGACGCCGAGTTGCACGCCCCCAAGCACCCACATCTCACCGTTGAAGACAAGGCACCTGCCCCCCCCGCGATTTCCCCAGGCGGCGCTGTTGGTTGCCTTCGTCCAGCTGGCGCCGTTGGCCGAATACCACACGTCGCTCACGTAGGTGCTGCTGGTAACACCGCCCATCACCCAAAAGTTATTGTTGAAGACCGCGCCCATGTGGTGAAAACGGGGAGTCCAGCCCGCCGAACTGGCAACCCGCGTCCAGTTGTGGCCGTCGGGGGATGACCATACCTCGTTGTTCGGGATGAAAGGTCCGGCTCCGTGGCATCCGCCCATAACCCAGATGCTGTTGTCCTTGACCAGTCCGAGCGGCAGGCCGCGTGCGGACCACAGCGCCTGTGAAGTCGCTCGGACCCAGTTCATCTCTGTCCCGGCGGCAGCGGATCGGGGATGGCCGGCAAGCGCGGCGATGACAGCAACGAGGCACGGCAATGCGCGAACGTAACACGAGCGATTCATCGAATCTCTGGAATTGACAGAACGTTTCATGATGCGACCGTCCTTTCTTTCATCAATCACTGTGATCCCGTCCAACGGGATTCGGGGAAACTGGCGTGATCTAACGCAAGGGCGGTACGATCTTCAAGCGAAAAGACTTTGGGGAGGCACTGCGGTAGGCGCGCACTCGGAATGTGGCACAGGCGATCCGCCGCAAGCGTATAACGGTTTTGCGGCAACATTCTTGACGGGATAGTCGAGTAGCGCGCAAGGGCGCGCACGAGTAGGTCAATGACTTCCAGCGTATCCACCGTTTCCGGTTTCGTGGCAAATGGTCATCGGACCGTGCGTCACGTTTCCTGCGCGCCCTCTAAAATTCCGTACAGCGGGTTTTCCCCAGTACGGCTTCAAACGAGATTTCGGCGGCGACCTTCGTCGCTGAGCAACTTAACGCCGCCAAAGTCGTGTGGCAGGTTGACGACTCGACGGCTCGACTGAGCTCGCCGAAGTCAACCTGTCCCACTCCCTTTTCGCAAGTGCCTGTTACTTCAGCTTGTTTTCAAACCAAACCGGCACGCCCCATCTGCCGGTGACGACGAGATCGAGGTCGCCATCTCCGTCGAGATCCTCCAGGCAGATGTTCAAGGCCGCGCCAATGGCCTCATCGTGAGGTTCTTCGCACTTCATAGTGGATCGATCCCGGTGAAGTGAGATCGGATTTTGAGAAAGAAGTAGTCATGGTCACGATAGCCGTAGGCGATACGTCTGATGACCTTGACCTTGTTGTTGATGCCCTCCAGAACGCCGCTGTTGATAGGGTAACGGCGGTGCGCGAGAAGACCGTGGAGGCGGCTTTTGATGGCGCGCGCGAATTGCTGGAGGGGGCGAATGCGCAACAAGGCAAGGCGGACCTGGCCCACACCGTTACCGTTCACAGCGGCAAGACCGCCATCATGAACGACAAGGCCATTCTCAAGTTGGCGGCTTCGAAACCGATCCCCGCCGCCGGATACGACCGGCTGGAGCTTTACGTCCATGGCGGTCCGCGCGAAACGCTCGCGGCGCATCAGCGTCATGATCAACAGCGACACTACAACACAAATGGGCGCGTGGGGCTACGGTCAGCCCTTGAGGATCATTCCAGCGTGAACCTGGACTCTGTTCACCATCCCGCTGACGAAGACGGGCAATCCGACAGAGATCCATGGCCCGACCTTCTCGCTGAACGAAGGGGGGCAGAAAACCCCCAGGCACACTTATTACATTGACGACATTAAGTTGATCAGCGGCCCACCGACGCAGGAAACCAACTACAAGCGCCCGACGCCGCCGGATGTGGTTTACGATCCGGGATTTGAGGACTTCGGTTACAATAAGTATAATGCCGGCAGCGAAGTGATACCGGTCACCGCCCCGGTCTTTGAGGGCAAATATGCGGCGAAGGTCGTTCCCCTTGAAGACACTTATGGAGCGATGAGCCCGAACACCACGTGGGACTACGAGTGGAATAGTCCCGGCATCTACCTGTACGAAGCGTGGTGGACGGTCGAGCCGCAACACGACAACGGCGGCGCTCCCGGTTTGGCGGTGGAGCCGATCTCGAAGGATCCGACCACGGCCGAAGCCAGCCGGAGCAAGCTCCGCGCGTATGCCGATCAGGTCGCCAAGAAGTTTCCCCCGCCGGCCGAAACCACCCGCGTCATCAAGGATATCAACGGTACAGAGTGGACATGGCGATATATACGCAACGTGCAGCCGATCATCTTCGGCAGCAAGCCGACGATCATGAAGTCGCCCTTGACCGGCGGCCCGATAAGCAAGCGTCTGAAGGAGTTCTACGTTGACAACTACCGCATCCGGAAGATCGGCGAGCTTCCCCCCGAAGCGATGCCGCCAATCTACAAGATGGACAAGAAGCTCCTGGAGGTCGCGCCGGCGAAGACGGAATCGCTTTCGGACGTCTCGCAGCACTACCGCGTGGAAGTGATGGGAAAAGCGGGTTTAGCACGCCGTAGCCATGGGGAGGCGGGCGTCGGCGTTAGCGAGTTCCGTCATCCGATGGACATCACCTTGGACTGCAACGGCATTCTGTACGTGGCCGATACGGAAAACCACCGCATCCAGATGCGGGACAAAAAGGGCGCGTGGAAGACTGACGGCGCTTGCACCGCCTTCGGCTCGCATGGGATCGCCCCGGGTGAGTTCAACTACCCGATGGACATTGCGTCGGCGCGGACGGAACGATCTATGTGGCTGACACGCGCAATCACCGGATTCAGGTGTTCGCGCCGAAATAACCGGCGGGGCAGGAATGTCATGTCGTGAGCAGCCCGTGCCGCCACCATAGAAAGATCCCGTAGCAAACAGTTGGAAGGAAACACAAGAAACGTTCAACATAGGGGAAAAACCACTACTGTCCCAACGTTATCGGAGTACGAACCGGGGGTGCGCGCGTGGTGGCTGCGATCCGATAACATGCTGGTCGCGTTGTATGCATTCTCAAGCTATGAGACGCCAAGCGTTGCAGAGGATCAGGGCAAATTCGTCGTTCCGGCCAAAGAGCAGCCTCTGATGGGCGATATTCCGGCAGGGCGGAAATCGCTTGCGGAATTCAAAGGGAAAAAGCCCCTGTTGATCATCCTTGCGGATCCGAAGGATATTTTCACCATCCGCCATTTCCCCCTGCATGAGTCCTTGTATCAAGCGTATCGCGACAGGGTCGAATGCTACTACATCAGCACTCCGTGGGATGAAGGCGCGCTGACCGTCTCAAAAACGGCCTATGGGACCCACAACCCGGCGACCTACTTCAACTATTCCCAGAATGCTCGCTCTGCAAAGACCACCTACATCGCCCATCCGTGCGTCAGCATGCCCTGTCTGTTGGATTCTGTGGGTCAAGTCATGCGGAGTTGGTGCATGGACAGGGCCGGCAATGGCTGTAACTTTCTGGTGGACCGCGAGGGGATTGTGGCCGCCTTTGGCACGCAAAATGCTTTCGATGCCGTGGTGTGGGCCAATGAGGTCGAATGGCGCCTCCAACGGCTTCTTGCGGCAAACGGGCTGTATTCGCCGGATTGGAGCGCGGCGCATCGAGAGGAGGTTGACAAAACGGTTGCCACGGCACGGAAGACAAAAGGAGGCTTGACTTACACCAGACGGAAAACCGGCTTTACGCCATGGCTTTGCGGCCGCATTGAAAGCGTGGATGTTCAAAAGGGAATGATCACGGTCATCCCGCGCCTTCCTACGGAAAAGGATTCGATCGGCTTTCGTTTCTGGCAGAAGGATAAGGACAAGATCAGCGATTACGGAGACCAGAACCTCAGGCAAGTGAATCTGGCAGGCAGTATGGCCACGCTGGAGCGTTGGCTCAGGCGGGGCGCGAAGCCGATACGGTTTGACGTCTCGGCACTGGCGTATGATTCGACCAAGGAGGACCTCGCCCAGTCATGGAAAAAGCAGGATGCCCTTTATCTGAACGGACGCCGCGCCAACGGGGGGGATTTGAGGCCCGGCGATTTCGTCGGTGTCAAATATGCTGAACTTTAGAACTTTTCGGATGTTCATGGCAATTGAAACGAGGGAGCGATCGAGCGAAGGTGCTCTTGACATGAAACGCACCCATTCCAGTTCAAGAGGCCCCACTGATGACCGCTCCCGTCCCTCTTCAAGCGTTGCTGGTTGTGTTTGTCCAGTGTTTTACGCAACCGGGTTTTCTGCATTTCACGCATTTCATTGTGGC
>Ga0315280_10006392_pt1 | contig 16287 bp, 18 predicted proteins | sample YL17G06_40_MG_FD_203697 | JGI IMG/M metagenome (GOLD analysis project Ga0315280, IMG submission 203697) | Sediment microbial communities from Yellowstone Lake, YNP, Wyoming, USA - YL17G06_40 | ecosystem: Environmental > Aquatic > Freshwater > Lake > Sediment | place: USA: Wyoming | collected...
TTCGGTCATTATCGAGAACTTGGTCTACCCATGGAATCTTGTCGAGATCTCCTCTACGCTTCAGATTTTCTCTAACAAGATCTGCGTTTTCTCGTACGAACTTCATGTCAAGCATGCAACTCACCCTGGTTCTCTTTGTTCCAACTGCAGCGTTTGCGGAACCTTACTAGCATCTTGCTTTTGAAAGATTGTGTCTAATTCAATCGGTCGGTGACGGATAAGTAGACGGCTTATTCTGATTGGCAGTCCATCGACATCCACTCTGCAGGCTTTCAGTTTCGTAGGTGGCTCTCATCTGTTGATTGATTGCGATCTGACCTTGATTTTCTCTAACACATCGTAATCCAATTCAATTCCGAGTCCTGGAGCAGACGAAATCTTCGCTAATCCGTCTTCCACGGTCAATCCTCCTTTCTTCACTGGGTCCTCCTTGAGCCAGGTGTGAAGGTCAGCACACGCTGGATACGGTTCCTTTACCAAAGCCGCCGCGTGACACATTGCGGTCATACCTATCTTTGAGCATGGAGAATTATCCAAGCAGACGTTGATGCTTGCTGCTTCAGCAATCGTAATGAGCTTCTTTGATTCCGTTAACCCACCGACCCTCGAAGGTTTGACTACAATTCTGTCTGCCGCACCATTTCTTATCACTTCGATCAACATCTCCGGTGAGAAAATGCTTTCATCTAATACGACAGGGACTGACGTGGCCTTCCCGATCTTGCTGGCGCCTTGCAGGTCCAGGTAGCCCAAGGGCTGTTCTATCCCCAAGTTAGCGTACCTCTCCAAGTTGTTGGCCTTTATGAGGCTAATAGCTCTGTGAGCAGATCCCCAAGACTGATTGCAGTCCCCGTCAATCTGGATTGTGCTAGGAACAACCTCCAGCGTCTTCACGAGTTTCGCTAAATCCTTGTAGATGTTCTTGAGACTATAGCCTTTCTCTTCCACCTCCATTCCGCACTTTATTTTTAATCCTGTGTAACCGTCCTTAACAGACTCCATCGCCTTCTGAGCCATTGCATCTGCTGTGTCCAAGTATAGGTTGGTCATGAGTTCGAACGAAGTCTGGTAAGCCCCTCCTAGCAGATTATAGATGGGTTCAGAATGAGCTTGACCCGCTATGTCAAGCAATGCCGTGTCCAAGGCGTCCTTACTAGACGTCGAACTTGGTGCACCGCGACCAATCACAGAATCCGCAAGCCTGTGAATACGGGCTAGGTTCTCTGGATCTTCTCCTTTGATTCGCTCCTCATACAGCTCAAGTGTCTTCGAATTATGTTCGAGCGTGTTACCGTAGTACCAGTGTTCTACGGCTGCTTCTCCTACTCCAATCAGCCCGTTCGATGTCTGCACCTCAATTATGATACTTGTCGTTTCGGACGGCCAGAAGTAGTAGCTGTGATATTGAGATCCGGCAGCCCATCCCTCCTTGATTATGTTGTACTTTACGGGATATTGAACGATCGATTGTATCTTCAAAGCAAATCGCTTAGCGCCTTGATCGATTTTTTCTGTATATAAGACAACTTCCCGATCTCCTTGATTGAGCTTCAGTTATTCCGACTTGGCTAAACCGGTTAGTGTAGTGCGGATTAGCGATGGAAGGGCAGCCAAATTCGTAGAAGTCACAATTCCCAATCGGTTCAGATCGGCCGTGACATCTATCGGCATCTCGGCTCCCACACTTTGGTTGAGGACACCCCCCATCACAATGACAGAAGTTATTCTGCTCTGACGCATTTCATCGACCAACTGCGTCGCATACTGGAGTGCCTTTCCATTGTGTGTTGTGAGCACTACGATGGCGGGCCGCGATTCAATCATGGCTTTGACAAGCCACCTTGGACTCTCCACGTTCGGCCCCAAGTTCGTTACTTGAGCACCGCGTCCGGCAAGCAAACGCGCGATAGCCAAGAGCGAGTATTCATGCACATCAGTCGAGGCGATTAGAACTTTCAATCCTTGGAGATTGGCGGTCTGCTTTGTATCTAAAGTGAGGTGGGACGCCAAGTTGATCGTACGCTTAATCATGTCCGTTTCCAAAACTGGCCGTCTTCCGCATGGGTATAGTTCATCTCTCTGTCCCGAACCGAAAAATCGCTCCACTTTATTCGCCCCGAGCCTCTTCAGCACCAGTAGCAATTCCAGAGGATCATCAACATCAACACCCATTTCCTTGAGTCCTTTCAGAGTGGATTCAAAGAATCGTTTTCCTTCCGCAACTATTTTCTCGGCAAGTAAATCTGAGGCTATAAAGCTGATCATGGGCAAAACCCGCTCTGCTTCTTTTTCCATCTGCCGAGCGTTAACTTGTGCCTCAAGTACCTCCTCGGGAGATGGAATGCGGATTGGTTCTGTTTTAGGGACCGGCATTATCGCGTGAGCTGTGGGATTTCGTAATTGCCCGATAATGTCGACAAGGCTACATGCACTGCTAATCGCAGTGTTCCTTTCCAAATCCTCTCCTAAGTCAATAGTATTGCCATAGAACATCGAGCCCACAGTCTCTTTAGCGTGGATTCGATCAAGCGCGGTTTGCCATGCTAGCCTCGTTACTGGGTTGGAAGTGAGACCTCCGAAGCAGTGAGCCAGTCTTCCACCGGCCAATCGTTCGACGATATAGCGTTCTAGCATCGCCCATCCTGCTACGTCTCCGTAATCCGAGAAAATGCCTCCGTAACCGTCATCTATGTATGAATGAACGAGGGCGCCGTTTTTCTTAAGGGCCGCCATCATTCCTAGGGCCTTTACTGTTTCAATTGTCCTTGATTTGAGATCGTCCCATTCCGCATATTCGAATGTGAAATACTGAGCCAAGTTGCCAATGGTTGTACCTCCGACCTTAAGCGCCATCATAGTATTGGCAACAGAAGCAGGGGATCCTATGACGAAATCACCGAAGTGCGGTTGAATGGGCGCTGCATTGGCAAGCGCAATCCAATCTTCTTCCTTCCAGAGAACTGGTCCGGTCCCTCTCGGGACCTTTCCGCGCATGTCTGATGGTAATCCCATTACGGGATTCATGGACAGACCGAAACGGTCGATTCTAATTCCGCGCTTCATACTCTGGTCGTATAGGAAACGTAAGCCTTCGACCGTAGCCTGCACTGTGTTCAGACCGAAGTGAGCATGAGTCGATACGCGCCCTTCTTTCTTCAGTCTGAGTTTGTATTCGAGTTCAGATTGAACTCCCTCTTGAGTAAGGAACGCTGACTTGCCGATTTCCACCGTCGCCGCAATCTCAACACCTTCGCGTATGATTTCTTTGCCACTCGGGAGATCTTTTGGGATTAGTTCGTTGAGATCAGGCGGAGGACGCGACCAAGACAAGTGTTGAGACGCCAAGGATTCGCAAGGCCTTCTGCACGTATATTGTTTGCTTCAACTGACTTTTTTCCGCTTGGGTTTGATGCAAATTGGCGTTTTGATTTCTCGAAATTTGATGATGTGCCTAGTTTCGTTGCTCTAACAACGAATGAGCAACCTAATTATCTACTAAGTTCAGATTCGCTTATTCTGGTTCCTTTGACCTCTGGCAAGCTTAGTGGGAAAGTCGCTATCGTAACGGGTGGCGGTTCGGGAATTGGACGCGCTATAGCTGTCCGCTTTGCGCGGGCAGGCGCGAGGGTTGTTGCAGCAGGTCCTCATCTTGAAAATGTTACACAGACCGCGGAGATGATCGGAGACAAGGGAGGTGAAGCTTTCCCTGTCATAGTTGATGTCTCGCGCTCAGAACAGATGAGAAATCTCACTTCGAAGGCTTTGGAAAAATACGGGCAGATCGACATACTCGTGAACAACGCTGAAATCTTCGCTACTCCTATCGAGGACTTGCCTGAGCATGACTGGGATAGGGTAATTGACGTGAATTTGAAAGGAGCTTTTCTCTGCAGCCAAACTGTGGGTAGGCATATGATTAAGCGAAAGAGCGGAGTGATTTTGAACATTATCTCAATATCCGCCCAAATCCCAGAGCCCTAGCTGGGGGCGTACACTCCAAGCAAGGCTGGTCTTTTGGGATGACCGCTATCCTTGCATTAGAATGGGCGAAGTACGGAATAAGAGTTGTCGGCATCAGTCCCGGACCAATTAGGACGCCAATGCACGAGCGTGAGTATAATGAGCCGAGACTCCGCGAGGCAAGACACAAGGCGATTCCGATTGGTAGACCCGGGGAGCCCGAAGAAATTGCCAGTTTAGCAGAGTTCTTGGTTTCGGAAGAAGCAGCGTTCATCACAGGCCAAACGGTAATAGCTGACGGCGGTTCTGCGATTAGTATGTTTCACACAATGCGTCTGTTGAAAGAAGCAGCAACACGCAAATAGGAATAGCAGATTGGGAATTCACCATCCTTATTCAGCTGACGGCGGCGGAATACATGTAAGAAACATCTAGGAAACTGATCAATTGGAGTTTTTGAGAGCTGAAAACAACCGCAGAGTCTACTGCAAACTGACACGATAGGCACGAATCGTGAAGCTTCTGTGAGATGCCGCAGGTTCAATCATGGGACTGAACATCAAAAGAAAAATGCTAGAGAACTCTGTCCTCTGTTGAGAACGAATGAAGATCTCTAAAGTTGAATGTGTCCCTGTGAGTTTGCCGATCGAACCCTTCAGCGATGCCTACGGAAGCTACAACGAAATGAAATACGCCCTCGCACTCGTACACACCGAGGAAGGATTAACAGGCGTTGGAGAAGCATCGCCGATCGACCCATCATTCTATGGCGAGACGCAGAGTTCCATAAAGGCGGCGATCGAAGAGTACATCAGCCCTCTAATAAGAGGGAGAAATCCACTCGACATCGACAGAATAGAGTCAGAGATTGATCGTAGAATAAACGGAAATTCATGCGCAAAGGCCGCAGTAGACATAGCGCTTTACGACTTGGCTGGAAAAGCTCTGGGCGTACCGGTCTACGCATTGCTTGGCGGACTCGCAAGGGAGAAGGCCCCAGTCGCCCTGGAGTTAGGATTAACTAGAGTTGAAGAAATGCCTCGCCTGGTGACTCGCTTGCTGGATATGGGTGCCAAGGCTATCAAAGTCCATGTAGGCACCTCACCGCAGGAGGATATCCAAGTGATCAAAGCCATGGATGATGCAGTAAGTGGCAACGCTGCCATAAGAGCAGACGCCAACGGACACTACACGACAGCCGAAGCGATTAAAGTGATGAGAAAAGTGGAGAAGTGCGAACTCGAATACTTTGAACAACCTTTGGCGAAGTCAAACATCGATGGCCTGAGGAAAATAAAGCAACGACTCGAGACACCGATCGCAGTGGATGAAAGCGTCTGGACTCTTCAAGACGCTCTGGAGATATGTGGCGCCAATGTTGCTGATGTTATTAACATCAAAATTACGCGAGTTGGAGGATTACATAAGGCCATGAAGATCGCTCACATCGCTGAGGCTGCATATTTGAAGTGCCACGTTGGATGCGAGTTAGAGTTCGGAATTGCCATGGCGGCAAAAGCACATCTCGCGCTGTCTCTTGCTAACGCGAATTGTGCGGGAGCTGGAGAATTCACAGAGATCGCCGTATTGCGGGATAACATAGTGCGTCAACCAATCGCAATCAAGGGCGGCTTCATCGAGGCCACGAACAAACCGGGACTTGGGGTAGAATTAGATGAAGATAAGATCAAACGTTACGCAAGGAAAGAATAATCGCTTCATGACCTGCGACTTGAACAGAGACAGGTAACAGCGAAATAGAACCCGACTCGCCCAAACCGTATGCTCGTAAAGAAACGGAGGTGAAATTGCATGCCTGTAGTCATAGTTGAGATGTGGGAAGGGAGAACTCTAGAACAGAAAGAGAAGCTCATTAAGGGCATAACGAAGGCTTTCGAAGAAATCGGCACAAAGGCTGACTCACTTCACATAGTACTCCACAACGTGCCAAAAACTGATTGGGGGTTCAAGGGACAGCAAGCATCCAAACTGCCGCCCTAAGGAAAGAAGAATATGCGAGCGGTCTGTTCGCATGCTCTTCCTGCACGTTCCACGAGAACAATAAGCGAAGCATTCAAGAAAGCTCAGGTTGTCCTTGCGTACAAGAATCACAGAAGTATCAGGGCAGAGCTGAGACTGAGGCCATGAGACATGATCGATTTCACGGCGGAGAATAGGTAACAAAGATTAAAACGCCACTAGCAGAACAAGCGCGAGCTCGACATCATTATGACTGCAAATCTCAACGGCGTAATATTACCTATTCCGACACCATTCGCCCGCGATTACTCCATAGATCAAAACGCTGAGAGGGCGGTGATTAGGTTCTATCTTGACTCAGGCGTCACATGCATTGCGCCTTGTGGCAGTACTGGAGAATTCGCCTCTCTCAAGAATGACGAACGTAGAAAGGTTGTCGAAACTGCGATCGATGAAGTGAACGGCAAAATCCCCGTCGTAGCAGGAACACACGCCCTCACGACAGATGAAGCGGTGTCTTTGACCGAACATGCCAAAGACACAGGCGCGAGTGCAGCCCTCGTTGTTCCTCCATACTACATCAAACCCACAGACGACGAACTGTACAACCATTATGCAAGCATCGCCAGAGTTGACATTCCAATAATAGTGTACAATAATCCCTGGACAAGCAAAGTCGACATGAAACCACCACTACTGGCTAAGCTCGCAGAAAATTTCGAAAACATAAAGTACGTTAAAGAAAGCTCTGGCGCGATTCAGCGTATACATGAGATCCTGCATCTAACTAGCAAGATAACAGTATTCTGTGGATCTGACAACTTGGCCTTGGAATCATTTCTGATAGGCGCGAAGGGCTGGATAGCGGCATCGGCTGACATATGCCCCGTACAGGCAAACCAGCTCTACCATGCCTCTGAAAAGAAGAGCATGGACGAAGCCATGAGACTGTATTTCCGTCTTCTTCCCCTATTCAACTTGCTTGAGAGTTCCGGAAGATACGTACAATACGTTAAGGCCGGCCTAGAGCTTCTCGGTCATCCAGTTGGTCCACCAAGAAAACCACTCCTCCCTATAGCACCTGAAGAGAAACAAGCACTGAAGGAGATCATGCTCAAAGCGGGAATTATACGTTAGCGTCTGACTTGTAATTAGATCAGAGGGTTTTCTCTTGGTTCTTCTCTTAACTAGAAAAGACCTAGAGCCTCTAATGGACATGGGAGTCTGTCTGAATGCCGTCGAAGATGCTTTCAGGCAATTGGCTCTAGGCAACGTTTCTTTACCTGACAGAGTTTCCATTCCGATAAGCAAGGGCCACTACCTCATAATGCCTGCTTACGTTAAGGGAGATAACAAAACCCTAGTCACGAAATTGGTAACAGACTGCCCGAACAATCCGCAAGAGAAAAACCTTCCTACTGTGCAAGCCATAGTCTTGCTTTTCAATTCCGACGATTGTTCACTGCTTTCCATAATGGATGGGCGATACTTCACAGCCATGCGCACGGGTGCAGCAAGCGGTGTTGCCACCAAACATCTTGCTAGAGAAGACTCGAAGACACTAGGAGTAATCGGCACAGGATTTCAAGCAAGAGCTCAACCATGGCAATGCTGAAGGTTAGGAGTATCGAGGAGATCAAAGCTTACGATATCTACCCCGATGTCTGCCCCAATTTCTGTAGCGAGATAAGCGCGAGATATGACATAGATTGCGTGCCTGCCAAAAACTCAAAGGAAGCCCTCGCAGGAAGCGATATAGTCGTAACAGCGACCACTTCGAAGACTGCCGTCTTTGACGGATGAAACTTGACCGAGGGCACACACACATCAACTCCATTGGTGGCATTACGTGCCCAGAATTGGAGGATGACGTACTGATGAAATCAAAGCTAGTTGTCGATTCCAGAAAAGCCGCTCTTGAAGAGGCACCTGACATAATACGTGCCATCAAGAATGGAACAATATCCCCTGACGACGTATACGCCGAGCTAGGTGAGCTGATTATTGGAAGAAAGCCTGAAAGAATCAATTCCAGAGAGATCACAGTATTTAGGACGGTTGGTATAGCCGCTGAAGATGCCACCACCGCAAAAGCGATTTACGAATTAGCAAACAAAAATAACGTAGGAACAAATCTCACATTATAGGCTCGAAAAGGCTCAGACAATCTATCACTTTGCCCACTCGTATGTAATCATCACTCCAATCGCTATTCACCCTGAATCGATGGAAATAACGGCGAAACCAAGATGATTTGAACCATAGTGAAAGATCAAGCAGATCTGGCTGTACGCCGAATCACATAATCAACAAAACGATCACGAGTTTAGTTATCGACGGCCTCTATCCTACTTCGCGACAGCAACCTTCTGCTCTGCCATCATTGTGAGTTCTCGTAGTTCAACTTCTAGACTCTTTCTTATTGTTTGGTCTAATTGTGCGTAGGGCGCTCGCGGAGGGCCTGCCTTGAAACCTCCCAGCTCAGCACAAGCTTTGAGCCATGCTACTTCATTCTCTGAAGTTATGTTTCTGAAAAGCCCAGTAAACTTGACGTGAAATGAAATGGCTCGGTCGAGATCTCGTTTCATGCACGCGTTAAAGAACGCCAGAGCTCCCTTTGGTGTTCCAGGTCCGACTACAGATACAATGCTGTTTCCGCCGACCAGTGAATCAGCGAGGAGCCAGTTCTCTCCTCCAGCGAACACATTAATACGTTTGGAGATATGGCTTACAACTCTCGTTCTGTGAATAACTTCACCATTGGATTCCTTTACTGCCTTTACCCTGTCCAGCTCCATCAACTTGTCCCAGAACTCCGGGGTCATGTTAAAACGAAAAGACCCGGGGTTGTTGTAAGCCATTATTTGAACATCATCGACAGCATCGTTTACTTGTCGGTAATGTTCGTAAGCAGCCTCGGACGTGCACGGGATCAGATACGGTGGTCCAATCATAACACCGTCGCCGCCAGCATTCTCAACGTATTTCGTGCGCCTTATGCATTCTGCGGTGTTGTGGAAAGTAGTTCCAAAGACACAAGCAATCTTTTTTGTTGTATCGACAGCCGTATCGACAACTTTCTTGAATTCTTCATCACTTGGAGCGTAAAATTCTCCCATGCATCCAAAAGCTATGTAACCGTTGAATCCGGCATCTTCGTAGGCTCGTATGTTACTCTTGAGCCCGTCCAAGTCCAATTCTTGGTTGCTCTTGACGACGAAAGGCATGAGCGGAAAGACGCCCTTCAGGGGTTTTCTAGGCATAAGATCTCACCATACAAGACATGCAGCACTCATCCAACGACGATATAGAATTTACGTCCCATTTCTGACACCGGTGCCTAGTTGCCCTGATCCTCTGCCAATTTTGGGTTCCAACAAATCATTTGTCGTGGGGGCATTCTTAGCATCATTCGAACATCTAGCGACAGTTAACTTCGGATGTTCTTTTCTTGATTCCGAAAAATCCCTCGACCTAAATCACACGTAGTCGAGGTACGGAGTCCTTTCAAACTTGATTATTCCCAAACGCTCAATTAGAATAAGAGTTCTCACCAATAACGACTAATAGTTACAAGCCTTCGGTGGCGTCGTAAGCAAATGCTTCTGGACGTGACATGGAATGGTGCTATTCGGAGCTTATGCTGATTGTGACGGGGCTACCTTCAACGAATTGAGAGAGATGGCTTTGGAGGCTGAAAGATTAGAATTTGACTCTTTCTGGCTAATCGACCACCTTCACGGTTTCCCACTCCCCGACCGCCAGCCCCTGCTAGAGTCTTGGACTACATTGTCTGCGTTGTCAACCCTCACGAAGAGAATTAGGCTTGGAATACTCGTCATGAATGTTCAGAACAGGCTACCATCTCTTGTTGCCAAAATGGGATCGACGCTAGATGTGATTACTAACGGCAGACTAGAGATGGGCTTAGGAGCCGGCGGAACCGGCCGATCGAGTCTGCATGAAAGATGGGGCTATACTCCTGAGTATCTTGCTTATGGCACGCCTTTTTCCGAAAGTGCTGCAATCAGAATTCAGAAGCTCGACGAAGCTGCTCACATAATAAGACTAATGTGGACCCATGAACGAGCTACGTTTTCAGGAAGGCATTTCAGCGTAAAGAATGCAATATGTAACCCGCGACCTCATCAGGTTCCGCATCCTAGAATTTGGATTGCCGGGCAAGGCAGATATTTGTTAAAAGTGGCAGCTAGACGCGCTGACGCCGTAAACTTGCACTGGAATCTGACGCCTGAACATTACAGACGAAAATTGAGTCAGCTTGAAAAGAACTGTAGAGAACTTGATACAGACTATACGCACATTGTTAAGTCGCTCACTGCTGGCGCGCTCATTGCCGAAAATGATGCAGAGTTACGCCACTTGAAGGAAGAGCTGATCAACCGTTACCGCCTATCAGAAGGATTCGTACCGTACCCCTTACAGGAAAGTGGAATTATTGGATCCCCACGGCAATGCGAATCAACGATCAATCAGTTTGTTGAATCCGGTGTTCAATACTTCGTTCTTATGTTTACGGGCATTGACCAGATGAAGTTCTTTGCGACGACGGTTCTTTCGGATTTTTGACTAGAATGCTGAAGAGTTCTACGCTCTGGCAGACCTACCCGCGGCTGTCACCAATGCCCTGTAGCGAGACCGTTCTTCCTCGGACAGAGGCTGTAAAGGCATTCTCGGTGGGCCAACCGGTTTCCCACGCACAAGTTCAACACCGTATTTGCAGTACTGCACGAACTTTCCACTTTGCTCCGTGAGCTCTCCAATCGGTCTAATCTTCCTGTTTATCTCAACCGCTTTGTCGAAGTTCTTCTCTTTGACTGCAGCATTGAACAATTCGACGCACTCATGAGGAAGGAAGTTCGCTATGCCCGCTATCCAACCTTGAGCGCCTAGCGCAAACGCTTCCAAGTGAGTATCATCGACACCGATGAACACGGTCACCTTGTCTTCACTGAGTCTAATTATCTCGGGTACTCTTTGCAGATAGCCTGAACATTCTTTCACGTACGATATGTAGCCGTCCCGGGCGAGCTTGACCACGAGAGACGGTTTCATGTCGATTTTAGAAGTGAACGGGTTATTGTACAGAATAATTGGGATATCTATCGCGTTCGCTATCGCTCTGTAGTGTTCGTACAATTCGCTTTCATCAACGATGCTGTAGAATGGGTGGACTATCATCACGCCATCTGCGCCTGCGTCTTGAGCATATTTCGAGAGCAAGATTGTTTCCTTCGTGCCATTGCATGCAGTGCCAGGAATGACGGGCACCCTTCCGTTTGCTTGGTCGATCACAATGTCCATGAGACGCTTTCTCTCTTCGTGAAGCATAGACGGACCCTCACCAGTGCTTCCGCCTGGAATAAGCCCGTGTAATCCAGAGTTTATCCAATAATCCACAAGTTCCCTCAAGGTACCCGTGTCGATTTCATCGTTCCTTGTGAACGGGGTTATGTGTGGTGGGATTACTCCTTCGAATCTCTTGGTCAAAGAACAGCACGTGCAAAGGTACAGCGTAGAAATGTCATAAGGTTTGTTTGGATTCTAATTATAATAACCAAAGTGTTCGACGACGGTACTTGCCTTAGTCCAGCATTGAACTCCGTTGATCAGGACGCTTGACGAACTTTTCCTAGGAAGACCTGCCCGATGTCCTCTCTCTTCAGCATTTCAGAGGCCGTGCCTTCCAGAACTTTCTTACCGGCAAGCAGAACCGCGGCTTGATCTGCAATCTCAAGCGCCTTCTCCGCATGTTGCTCGACCAACACTATAGTCGCACCATTGTCTCGGATTTCGCAAACCTTCTTGAGCACGTCTGTGACCAACGCCGGCGCTAGACCCGCGGTAGGCTCATCTAGCAAAAGCAGTCTGGGTTTCGTCATTATTCCTGCTCCAATTGCCAGCATCTGCCGTTCTCCTCCGCTAAGCGTAGCCGCCTTTTGTTTTCTCCTCTCCTTCAATCTTGAAAACAGCGCAAAGACACGATCACCTTCTGCTTTCACGGTGTCACGCTCTCTCGTTGAATATGCTCCCATCTCCAGATTCTCCTCTATAGTGAGTTTGGGAAATACGTTATTGATTTGGGGAACATATCTGATCCCTCGTCTCGTGATTTCGTCAGGTGGCAGGCCTGTGATGTCAATTCCGTCGAAGAATGCCTTTCCTTCAAATATCTTCGTTAATCCATATGCCGATTTGAGAAGCGTGCTCTTGCCACTGCCATTTGGACCAATTATAGTCAGTATTTGACCTTTCTTGACGTGCAAGGTTATCTGCTGGATTATTGCTAGCTTGTAATATCCAGCAGTCACGTCTTGGGTATGAAACAGAGAGCCGTCTTCCCTATTGGCCACCCAAGTATACCCTCTTTACCATTGGATCGTTCACGACTTCGTCCTTAGTTCCTTGTGCAATGATCTTGCCTTGATGCATGACAAATACTTGTTCAACATAGTCGAAAAGCATCTCAAGTCGATGCTCAATTACGAAGAGAGTTACCCCCTGCGCCTCTCTCATTTTGAGAATGCGTTCGAATATCTTCCTCGCCAGTTTCGGAGATATTCCAGCGGTGGGTTCGTCCAAGAGAAGCAGTTTTCGGTTTGCCCATCATGCTTCTTCCGAGCTCAAGAAGTTTCATTTGCCAGCCAGAAACATCCGAAGCTAAGTTCGATATACTTGACCCAGCTCCAAGTTTCCGGCGACGCTGTCGCTCTCCTCTGCCAAGCTGACTTCCTGCGGTCTCCACTTACGTAGCACCGGAGCGTATCGAACTTTTTCGCCAATTTGGTTCACGGGAGGTATCAACAAATTCTCTAATGTGGCCATGCCCAAGAAAAGCCGAGGATTCTGAAAGGTCCTGATTAGACCTTTCTTGTAGATTCGGTCCGCGGATAATCCATTGATTCTTTCATCTTGGAAGCAGATGTCCCCACCGTCAGGCTTGTAGAAACCCGAAATCACGTTGAAGAGCGTGGTTTTTCCACTACCATTGGGCCCGATTAATCCAACTAAATGACCTTCTCGCAGTGTGAGGGAGACACCATCGACAGCGGAGTCCCCCAAACGATTTCACGACGTTCTCTAGACTAAGGATCACTCTTTCCGGCACTTTTTATCACATCCCAAGCGGGTGTCCATAATGGCCTCTCCGGAACCAGTCCAGTTGGTTTGTAGAGTAGTACTAGTATCAGTATGACTCCATATACAACGTAGCTATGGAGTCACTGACAACTCGTAACGTGGGAAATTCACTCCAGAAACGCAGCAAGTGGAATAGGCTTCACGGGGGACCTGGCCTTTAGATACGACAGTCTTTCAGGGTTGGAATGGGCTTCTCGCTGAGCGATAGTCAATATTGATGATGCACACATTCTTCCTTGGCAGTAACCCATGCCCGCGCGAGTTCTTCTCTTGATGTCGTCAACATTATCCGCGCCAGCGCCGATTGCTTTTCTGATCCTATTGAGATCGACTTCCTCGCATCGGCAGATTACTGTCTCATTTCTTGCCAGAACGTAAATTCCACTTTTCAAACAGTACAATTCACTTAGAGCCCCTGCAAACTTCTGAAGACCTCTCAGTTTCGCCCGAACAAGATTTGCACTTCTATTCGCAGTCGCATCATCGATCAACACTAGGTTTCGTGCGGCGTAGATTCCAGCTAACCTTCCTTCTTGGATGGCCATATTCACTCCTCTCACTCCGCATCCGTCCCCAGCCACGAATATTCCTGGAACGCTAGACTCCATGCGTTCGTTGTATTCGGGTATCCAACCACCTAGTGATTCATCATAATGATGCACGCAACGGCAGAGGCGAGTCAAATCGGTGTTTGGAACCAGCCCATATCCGAGACAGACGGCGTCGACGCGGAAGGATTTTTCCGTCCCTGCTATCGGCTGCCAATCCTTGTCGATTGCCGCAATAACAGCCTGATTTACTTCTTCAGCGCCTGACGTTTTGATTATGGCATGTGAATGAATGTAGGGCACACCATGAAGCTTCAACTTGGCTAAGTACTTGATTCCATCTAACACAAGAGTTGGTTGTCTCAAGAGACGGGGCAGATATCGCAACATTCGGGTTGTCGACGTAGCTTCAACTACTGCTACGATCTCGGCTCCGGCCTTTAGAAGTTGATCTGCAACAGCGAGTTGTAGTGGTCCGCTTCCTGCGAGTAGGAATCGCGTTCCCGGCAATACTCCTTGGCTCTTGATTAATACCTGAACGCCTCCTGCCCCGAAAACCCCTGGCAGTGTCCATCCTGGAAATGGAAGAGGGCGGTCATATGTTCCTGACGCAATAATTATCTGATCAGCTTTCAGAATTTCGGCTCTTCCATTCCGTATGACAGCTAATTCTTTCTCTCCGAAATACCCCCACACGAGGGTATTACTCCAAATTGTGATCTCCGCTTGGAATGCTGCTACTTTCTGTAATAACTTCTTTCCATCCCTATACTGCTTGCCAAGTTTTTTCTCGTCGCTGATTCCAAATTCCGAAGCAGGTTGGCGGTATATCTGTCCACCGAGTCTAGGATTCTCATCTAGGACAATCACGGAAACTCCCAGTTGTGCTGCTTCGACAGCCGCAGACAGTCCGGCTGGTCCTCCTCCCACGATCGCTAACTGCACAGTTTTCATTCTGAACTCACATCTTTCTCCACAGTGCCACGCTGTCTGATCACAGCTAGCCCCGGCTTAGCGAAGGTCATGCAAGCGCGCTGATTCGGGACATTATTCACAGTGACCAAGCAATCGTAGCATATCCCAATGCCGCAAAAAACACTCCTTGGTTCACCCTGTCTCGCTGTATGCCTGAAGATTCTGAATCCACTTGCCAACAGAACGGTGGCGATTGTCTCTCCGGCGTAGGCGGTGACCGGTTTTCCATCTACCGTAATCTGAAAGGGTTCTCCGCGTACGATCGGACCACTAATTCGTCTGTCTTTGCTCATTCTCCATCAACTCGCGTTTTCCCTACTTCGATCCACTGGCGAGAATCGAGCGTAACTGTATTCATTAATCGGCATCGACATCCGGCCTTTCGTTACTAGTTCCGCAACTAATTTTCCCGTTATCGGAGAATGCACCATTCCTTCTCCGTGGTGACCTATGGCAATTATCAGTCCTTCAATTTCGTTAACTGTGCTGATTATAGGGCGCCCGTCGTCAGAGAAAGGTCTGAGTCCTGCCATGGCTCTGATTATATTCGCATGCCTGAGCTTTGGTAGAAATTTCACTGATCGTCTTGCAACTTGAATCATTGTTTCAAGAGTTGTTCGATTATCATAACCTGGGAAGTCTCTAGATGTTCCAATCAACCAGTTACCATTACTTGGTTGCGTAAGGACCGATGATACGCCAAGCTTAATCCTCGGATCCTGTGATTTCCTGACGGCTTCCAGATTGAAACCTGTAACTAAGTAATCCGAATCAAGCAAATAGCGCAATTTACCAAGTTTGTACGGCTCGGTTATCAGGATTTGACCGCGTCTTGGCAATACAGGTATTCGTAGGTTCAGCGCATCTCCCAGTATGGGTGACCATGCCCCCGTCGCTAGGACAACGAATTTTGTGTCTATCTCACCTTTGTCGGTAATGACCGATTTGATTTTGCCGTTCTCGCTACGAATTTTCTTAACTTCAGTGTATGTATCCAATTGGGCGCCTAGTTTACGGGCCGCGTTGGCAAAGCCGTACACGAGTTTCATTGGATTGATGATCATCCCTTCGCTGCATCTGGAAGCTCCGAGGATTTCTGGAGATATGTCTGGATCGATCTCTCTCACTTCTTTCCCGGTTAGCATATCCACCTTTATACCGTGTTGGGACAATCTCTTCGCGTTCTCTTCTACCATTGGAAGCTGTTCGTCTTTGTCCATTAACATGCATGATCCTGTATACTCAAGCTCGAAATCGTACTCCAACTCAGAAGCCAGGCCTTGAAACATACGCGCACTTGTCAGTGTCAAGTCAGGGCATTCTGTTGTTTGCAGTGGAACACCGCCGAAATTGGCAGATGAGGCTTCAGATGCAAGTTCCCTCCTCTCAAAGAGTCTGACCTTCACGTTCTCTTTGCTGAGGTAATATGCAACCGAAGCGCCTATGGATCCACCACCGACGACGACCACGTCGATTGAATTCATCGCTGACAATTTCCTCCAGCTTAGACATCATTCGATAAAGTTTCCCTCTACGGTAGATGCGAATATTGAGGTTTTGAGGGGGCTTTGACCAGTCAACGTTATGAGCGTCCGTCCCGTATCCTTAACTATGCCTGAGAAAGGCTGGTCGATCTTAACCGTTAGAGCTGGGACCGCAAAGA
>Ga0315280_10006393_pt1 | contig 16287 bp, 20 predicted proteins | sample YL17G06_40_MG_FD_203697 | JGI IMG/M metagenome (GOLD analysis project Ga0315280, IMG submission 203697) | Sediment microbial communities from Yellowstone Lake, YNP, Wyoming, USA - YL17G06_40 | ecosystem: Environmental > Aquatic > Freshwater > Lake > Sediment | place: USA: Wyoming | collected...
AAATTCATCTAAGTTTACCCATTGGATTTTGTCTTTTGTCGTATCCCAAAAATTAATCCACATATCCATCCAGGGCTTCAGGTATCCGCCAATATTTGTATGCGTAGTTGGGGTTATTTTGTGATACGGACCGTATCTAGCCTGCTCTTTTGAAGTAAGCGGTTCAATGGCTCTTGTTAATTCTTCCATCATATCGTTTGGTGTTCCATTTCTTTCAAAATAAGAATAATCACAAAGAGAGCCATATTTATATTGAACTTTAGGAATATTTGAAACTGATAATATTTTAACATCAGGATAATCTTCTACCTGATAAACCGTGGCTTTTGTGTCGGTGGTTCCTCTAGCGGTAACATAAGGTATCCCCAATTCATGAGCAACTTTTATGGTCGTGGCATCGGAAGCCATGTAAGTAGAAGAGATAATTCTTATTGGGACTCCGGTGCATGATTCTATTCCTTGTTTCATTTCAAGAATCCTTGCTTTTTGTTCTTCATACGGTATATCCCAGAAAGGCGCGCCTATATTGGAAGCGACTATTTCCACATTATGTTTTGTTATTTCTTTTATAGTCTCACAATTCTTCTGAACAAACTCCGGCGTAACCATCAAAAGACCGGGAATATTTCTTTTTTCTAGCTCGTTAACAAAATTAGATAATCCGATTGTATCTTTGTATTCTATGAGAAGCATTATACCTTTGGCTTTCGTTTCTGTTCCTTCGCTTACTTCCGATTTTTTTATTCCAAACTTTAAATAACAAAAACTTATCAAGATTGCCACTAAGAAAATCAAAAATAAGACTAAAAAGATAAATCTGATATTTATCTTCATATTATTTTATTTTTTATAAATTTATAAATAAATTATTTTTGGCCTTTGAGTTCGTCCAAGCGAGCTTTAATGGCTTTGAGTTCTTCCTCTAAATCCTTAGCATCTTCGGAAAGCATTTCTGTTTCTTCCTTTTTAGAAGGAGTAAAAGCAGGATAGTAGGGATTATAGCCCCCAAATCTTCCCCCACCAAATCCTCTTCTATATCCACGACCCCAACCTCTTCTCCAAGCCATTCCAGCGCCGCAAGGACCCATTCCCCAGCCGGTGCCGGGACCTGAACCTAAAGGACCTGTTCCGTCAAATCTTGGCATAGTTTTTTGTGTTTTAATTATTTTTCATACGACCTTTAATATAAAGGGAAAAATCCTCTATTATGAATATATATTCATAATGATGGGATGTCAAGAGTACCTATCCACAACTATAAAAACCCGAGAAAAACCATGCCCCGTACCAAGCTTTGCTCTGGTGCGGGGTCTCGAGCGGTAATTTTTGCCTGCTACTAACTATTTCTGGGGTTGGATAACGCGAGGAGAAAGTTGAATTGTTTTGGCAGTGTAGCTCCCGTCGGAGTTTTGATCGCCATTAACCACAATTTGTTTGCCAATTTCAATGTCTTCTATTGACCCTTCAGCGGATTTTGAGATTTCAGTGGCACCAGAGAAAAAGACAATTTTTGTGCTACCATCGAGTAATTTTATAGTCAAACTTTTTTCATCTTTGCTAATTACCTCGCCCGAAAGAAAGTTAGAGCCGGTCCTTCCCGTTCTTTGGGCAAACTGTTGCCTCTGCTCTGGTGAAAGGTTTTGAAAAGATAATCTTTGGGAGGAAATTTTATTTTGTTGGTATTTCATACCGCCGTAAAAAGCGGCAGACCCAACTATCAAAATCAGAATAAAAATCGAAAATATTTGTTTTTTCATATTTTTTTATTCTCAATTTTCATTCGACCTTTGGCAAGGAAAATAAAAATATAAAGCCGGCAATTAAAGCCAGAATTGAGCCAAAAAGAAAGGGGGCTGAGGGATTAATTTTTGACCACAAAATGCCGGCAATCAAAGAGGCAAAAAAAGCGCAAACACCGATAGCGGTTTGATAGATTCCGAAAGAGGTTGCCAATCTTTCTTTCTCCCCTATTTGACTAATATAGGCCTTGCCAACGCCTTCGGTTAAAGCCATATAAAGTCCGTAGAGAGCAAAAAGCAACCAAATCAAAATTGGAGATTGATTGATGCCAAAAAGAAAATAAATAAAAGCGAAAAAGAAAAAGCTAAAAGCCAGCAATTTTCTGGGGCCAATTTTATCGCTCAAAATACCGGCCGGTGTAGAAAAGATGGCATAGAAAATATTAAAAATGACATAGGCAAAAATGGCCAAAGTTGTTGTCAAACCAAGATTCTTTGCTCTCAAAATTAAAAAGGCGTCAGAACTGTTGCCGATGGCAAAAATAATAGTGGAGAAAAGGAAAATTTTAAAGGCCGGACTCAAATTTTTAAGAGAAAATTTTGGCAATGTTGTTTTGGAAGCTTCCACTCTTTTTTCTTTAACAAAAGTTATTAAAAGTAAAACAGCAATTACTCCGGGAATAAAGGCAAGATAAAAAATCGGCCTTAAATTTCCTTCTAAAAATTTAATTAAAAAAATGGCGGTCAATGGTCCGACAACTGCTCCCAAAGTATCAAGCGCCCGATGAAAACCAAATGCTCTTCCTTTGTTTGAATCATCGGTGCTTTCGGCGATCAAGGCGTCTCTGGCTGAAGTTCTAATTCCCTTGCCAAAACGATCAATAAAGCGACCGACCAAAACCAATGGCCAACTTTTGGCTAGACCAATAATTAATTTTGAAATGGTGGAGAGAGAATAACCGCTGGAGACAAAAAATTTCCTTTTCTTGAATTTGTCAGAAAGCCAGCCGGAAAAAGTTTTCAACAAACTGGCAGTTGACTCAGCGACTCCTTCAATTAAGCCAACAATTGCCATTGGCGCTCCCAAAACAGATGTTAAAAATATCGGGACAATCGGATAAACCATCTCCGAAGCGAAATCATTAAAAAAACTGACTAGCCCCAAAACAATAACATTTTTTGATAATTTGGACTTATTCATATCTTTTTAAATTTCCGATTTCTCAAAGAGATAAGAACCGAAAATTATACTAAAGAAGGAAAAGGAAAGTAAAACGATAAAATCAAGCCAAAATGGCAAAAAGGAAAAACCAATTAAGGCCTTCCTTAAACCCTCAACACCATAAGTTAGAGGGTTCAAATAAGAAACGTATCTCAAAAGCCTTGGAAGGTTGGTTGAGGGAAAAAGGGCACCGGATAAGAAAACTAAGGGCATAATTATCATTTGGCTGATTAAGCCAAAACCCTGAATGTCTTTCATTAGCGAAGCAAAAATCAAACCCAAACCGATAAAGCCTGAAGAAATTAAGATCATGATTAAAATCGTTAAAAGAATTGATGGAAAACTTAAAAAGGAAAAACCCATTCCGATTGAAATTATTAAAATCAAAGTTGCCTGAATAATTGAGGTGGTCATTCCGCCAATAATTCTTCCAATGACGATTGAAACTCTGCTCACTGGAGCGACCATAATTTCCTTTAAAAACCCAAATTCCCTGTCCCACAAAACTGAAAGTCCAGCCATAGTTGAAGTTGAAATTAAAGTCATTCCGATAATTCCAGGGACCAAAAAATGAATATAATCTTTTGTTTGCCCCACTCCGGGAATAAAAGCCCCCTTAAATCCAAAACCTAAAAAAACTAAAAAGAAAAGAGGCATCATTAAAGTACTGACAACTCTTGACCATGACCTTAAAAACCTTTTCATTTCCCTTAGCCACAAAATATAAATTGCAGTAAAGTTTATTTCCATAATTATCTTCTATGTCTTTTTGCCCTTTCTCTAAACCTTTCTGCTTGACTTGCCTCCCTTTCCCTTATCGTCCTTCCAGTGAAATGCAAAAAGACATCTTCTAAAATTGGTTTTCTCAAATTGATGGATTTTATTTTAAATCCTGCTTCTTTTTCATCAATTCTAATTAAAAGAGGAATTTTTTCTTCTCCTTTTTCAACTTGCAAATAAAAAATTCCATTTTCTTGATTCAATTTTTTGACCCAGGGCAATTTCTCAAAAATTTTTTTAGCATTTTGCCAATTGTCAACCTCAATCGAAATCACATCCCCTCCCAAAATGTTTTTCAAATTTTCCGGAGTATCTAGGGCAACGATTTTCCCAAAATCTATGATTGCAACTCTCTCTGCCAAAAAATCGGCCTCCTCCATGTAATGAGTTGTCAAAATTATTGTTACCCCTTTTTCTTTGTTCAATTTTTTAATATATTCCCAAATTCTTCTTCTTGTTTGAGCATCTAGTCCTAAAGTTGGCTCATCTAAAAATAAAACTTTTGGTTGATGGACCAAAGCTCTGGCAATTTCCAATCTTCTTTTCATTCCTCCAGAATATGTTTCAACGAGTTTGTCGGCAAATTCTTCCAACTCAACAATTTTTAGCGCTTCTTTCACCTTTTCTTTTGCCTCTCTTTTAGAGAGTCCGTACATCATCCCATGAAATTCTAGATTTTCCCTTCCAGTTAAATAATTGTCCAAAGCCGGTTCTTGAAAGACCATTCCGATTGATTTTCTAACATTGCCTCTTTCTTTTAAAACATCAAAGCCTGAAACAAATGCCCTCCCCGAAGTTGGCCTAATCAAGGTTGCCAGTATATTCAAGGTTGTTGTTTTACCTGCTCCATTTGGTCCTAATAACCCAAAAAGTTCTCCTTCTTTAACTTCAAAAGAGATTTCATTGACTGCTTTCAATCCATTAAAAACCTTAGTTAAATTCTCAATGGAAATTGCTGACATATAAATGGATTTTAATAAAATTTTATTCCCTTGGCAATCTCGAATCAGTTTTGAATTTTGCAATTTTATCACTCATACCTTAATGCCTCTATTGGGTTAAGTTTGGCGGCTTTTTGGGCTGGCCAATAGCCAAAACCAATTCCAATCAGAGCCGAGACGCCAAAAGCCAAAATAATTGAAAAAAGAGAGATTTTTGTTGTTATTCCTCCAAAAACAGAGATTCCCAAAGATAAAATCCAGCCTAAAACAATACCAAAAATTCCGCCGATAAAAGTAAGAAGGACGGCTTCAGTTAAAAATTGAAAACTAATGTCTGACTTTTTAGCACCTATGGCTTTTCTTAAACCAATCTCCCTTGTCCTTTCCGTGACGCTTGTCATCATCATATTCATAATGCCAATGCCGCCGACAATAAGAGAAATTCCGGCAATGGCGGCCAAAAGAATGGTCATCGTATCAGTAATTGAACTAGCCATTCCTAACATATCCTCCTGGGTAAAAATTGTAAAATCTACCAATTGAATGTCTTTGATATTGTGACGTCTCATTAATAAATTTGTAATTTCCGTTTTCACTTCATCTATAACCTTGGGGTTAGCTGCCTGGATGGCAATAGTCGAAACATAATTATTACCGGTTAAAAATCTTTGAGCAATGGAAATTGGTATAAAAACAGTGTCATCTTCAATAACGCTAAAACCGCCCTTTGGCTTTGTCACTCCGATTACTCTAAAATTCATTCCCTGAATCCTAATCGTCTTCCCTATTGGATTTTCTCCCTCTCCGAATAAATCATCGCGGACCAAGGGCCCCAAAACCGCTACCTTTGTCAAATTGGTAACATTTTGTTCAGTAAAAAAAGAACCAAAATCCATTTGAACATTTCGGACTTGAGGATAGGCAGCGTTTGTGCCAATAATTTGAGTCCTGGTGTTTTTATTTTGAGCGACAACTTGATAATTCCGCTGAATAACCGGTGCCACTCCTAAAATATTGGGAATTTCTTTTTCAATTTCCTCGGCATCTTCTATTGTTAAAGTTTGGGCACTTCCCCTGGCGGCAGCTACCATAGAAAATGTCCTTTGAGCTCCTGGTGAAATGGCGATTAAATTTGATCCCAAGGTTTGAATGTTGCTTTCAATAGAACTTTTTGCCCCTTGACCAATTGAAATCATTCCAATGACAGAGCCAATGCCAATGACAATGCCCAAAATCGTCAAACCCGACCTCAATTTGTTTGTAGAAATAGCAGAAATTGTTTCTTGGATAAGGTCAGTGATAAGCATAATTTTTACTCCTTAATAATCTTTAATGATTTTGCTTTTTCTCTTGGCGCATCCTCAATAATTTCTCCGTCTTTTAAAGCAATGATTCTTTTAGCATATTGGGCAATGTATAGTTCATGAGTAACAACAACCAAAGTATGCCCTTTTTTATTAAGATCGGTCAAGGTATTTAAAACAATATCACCTGTTTTTGAATCTAAATTCCCGGTTGGCTCATCGGCTAAAATTAATAAAGGATTGTTAACTAATGCCCTGGCAATGGCCACTCTTTGCATCATCCCGCCTGACAATTGGTTTGACAAATGATACCAGAATTCTTCGGGAAAGGCCGATGATTTTAAAACTGATTTGGCAATCTCTTCTCTTTTTTGTTTTGGGACACCGCTATAAATTAACGGCAACATAACATTTCTCAAAACTGTTGCCCTCGGTAAAAGATTAAATGTTTGAAAAACAAAGCCAATTTTCTTTTTTCTAATTTCAGCCAATTCATCGTCAGAAAGTTTTGAGACATCTTTTCCTTCAAAAAAGTATTGGCCAGAAGTTGGCGTATCTAAACAACCTAAAATATGCATTAAGGTTGATTTTCCAGACCCAGAAGCGCCTACGATCGCCACAAATTCCCCTTTTTCAATAGAAAAAGAAATGCCTCTTAAGGCAACTGTTTCCACTTGGCCTGACTTGAAAACTTTAGTAACATTTTTTACTTCAATTAGCATACTATCTTTGGATTCTCATTTGGCTACCTCCCATTCCCGGTATCTGGAACTGTTGAGTTCTTTGAGTTTGATTAGTTTGAGTTGTCGGAGTAATTGTTGAAGAAATAACAATGTCGCCCTCCCGGAGGCCGCTGATAATTTCAGTATAAAGGTCGTTCGAAAGTCCAGTTTCCACGGTTTGCATTTTTGGCATTTGCGGTAAAATTGTCCCAGAGATATTGGCCAATAATTTTTGTTTCAATTCTTCTGGGGCTTCTATTAATTCAACATAGTAAGAATTTCCTTGAGATTTAACGGCGCTATTTGGCAAAACTAAGACATCGGTTTTGGCATCAACAATAATATCGGCTGTGACGCTCATTCCCGGTTTTATTCTTTCATCATCGGTATCCAAAGCAATTTTCACTCCATAACTGACTACGCCCTGGCTGACAGTTCCAACTGTCTCAACCTCTACCACTTTTCCAGTAATACTTACTTCGGGCAAGGCATCAAAAGTCAATGTGACTTTCTGTCCTGTTTTCACTTTTGCGGCATCAACCTCATTTAAGGAAATTTCGGCTATTTTTTGTTTTGTGATTAAGGTTGCCAGGGCTATGCCTGAAGAAACCGAATCTCCTTTCTTTACTTTAATATCGGAAATTAAACCATTAAAGGGGGCATAAATAGAGCATTTTGCCAGATTTTCTTTTGCCGTTAATAAATTATCTTCTTTTTGTTGAATAGCAATTTTTTTAGCCCGAATATCCAATTCATCGGGACCGGCTTTCAATTTGGCAAGCGATTTCTCTTTTTCTTCAATTGATTGATCAGCATTAGTAATGGCGTCTTCGCTATCTTCGATTGTCCGCTTTATCGAAAGCAAGCTCAAAAGATGGCTATTGGTCTTGCTGGTGTAAGTATTAAGAAGAGAAAGATGAGTATCGGCGAGAGGATTCGGTTTCAAATCGCGCTCAGTGAGTTTGTCTTTGTAGAATTGAATTAAATTATTAACGCTTTTTATATCTTCAGCAATTGATTTTGTTGTTTCATAGGTCTGATTAATAAGGGCTTCAATGAGAATTTTTTCTGAATATCTGCTTGCCGATTTATAATCAGTAAAATTTTGGTCATATTGTTTCCGAGCGGTTTGATAAGTGTTATAGGCATTATCTTTAAAGATATCAACTTTGTTATCATAACTTCTCACGGCATCAGCATAATAATTTATATTCTCTTGATATTTGTTAATTGCATAGCCAAATAATATATCATCAAGCCCAGTCATTATGTTAGGTAAATCAAGAAAAGCATTTGAAATTGTATTAAATCCATCTTCATATGCCTTTTCTAAATTATCTTCGGCTTTTTGTTTTGATTCTTTTGCCTGAGCCAGAGAATTTTCGGCCTGTAAAAGCGAAAGTTCATCAGGCGGTTCTAATAATTTATCCAATTCAAGTTTGGCTGTTTCAAGAGAAGTTTCGGCATCCCTGACCGCCTTTTGAAAATCTGTATCATCTAAATTCATAATTAGTTTTCCCGTCTTAACTTCTTTTCCTTCTTCAACATAAATAGCGGCAACCTCGCTACTAACTTTTGGTTTTATATCTATTTGGTCAGAACTCGAAATTTGACCGGAACCGGAAACCGAAACAATAATCGTGCCCTTTTGAACGCTTGCTAAAACATAGCGGGTTTCTTTATCTTTGTTTTTTATTGCCCGATATCCAAAATAACTACCAAAAACCAAAATTATCAAAAGAGGAATAATGATTTTTTTATTCATAAAGTCTTGTTCCCTTAAAAATAATTTTCGGTGGGAAAACCCTGATTAATTTGGCTTCAATCTGACCTTGTTCGTTTGGAGAGCCAATAATCACTATCATATCTCCAACTTTTAAATCCGAAATTTTAATGTCTTTAAAACCGGATTTAATGCTTGTGTTTTCTTGGACCAAAACAATTTTTTCAATATTTTCTCTTCCCTTAACGACTAAAGTATTGCCATTAATTTTAATAATTTCTCCGAAAGTGCCGTGGCTTTCAATAAAATCTCCGGGGAATGGAAAAGGCGCTCGTAAATTTCCAAAAAATCCAGCCCTTGGTCCGGCAAAGTTTTTATGATAACTCTCCGCCCAGCGATAAGAAAATCTTGCTTTCATCCCACCAACAAACACACCGGCACCAAATACCAAAACAATCACAACAAAAACAACCAAACCAATAATAATCCACTTAAGGGTATCGCGATTTGATTTTTTGCTCACTTTTGTTTCTTCTTCCATAAAATTAATTTAAAATTCTAATTTGTTATGTAAGAGGTATCCGACCAATAACCTCTTTTTGTATAGAAATAATCGAATAGTAAATACAGCCAAAATCATATTAAGAACAAAAACAGTTACCCCTAAAACCGGCAATGACTCGGCAATCGCCAAAACAAAATCTTTCCAGCAAGTAAGAAAAGTACCAAAATCGCTAACCGCAGTAGAGATAAAATAATAAATTCCAGAACTTTTTACCTGGCTAACAAAAATTTTGCAAGAAAAAGGAGTTGAAATCAAAGAAACAACCAAGAGAAATAAAAAGCTAAACAATAATCTTTTTGTCTGCCGCAATTCTTGCTCTCGCTTAATTGCCAAAATTATCCTATCAAAAAGACCGGCCGGCGGTTCTGGCGTCGTAAGATGGGTAAACAATTGTTCGTAATCTTTGCGCATATTACCTCATTATATTAATACGAAAAAGGGATGCCTTTTGGTGCACCCCGTTAGAGAAAAGTCGTCATAAGACGACTGAAGCCGCGCCCTAAGGCGCGGCGTTCTCTAACGGGGTGCATCCCTTTTAAAGAGTTAAATTTGTTTTCTAATTTATGGTTGGAAAATTTCTTCGGGTAAAAAGCGGACTTCTTTTACTTCTGAAAATTGTTTTGCCGTGGCTTCAATTTGAAACCATAAAATCCCAACCCGGCAGGAACCGCCAACAGTTTTATTTAAAGAATCTTCAAATTCCAAAATCAAAATTCCCTCTGGTTTAAGATTGGCTGATTTTAATTTGAACCCATCTAATGGATATTCAGTGGTAATTCCTTGAGCAATATCAGCTTCAGTTAAATTTTCTTTTCCTTTTAGTAAAAGATTGATTGTGTCTTGAATTGGAGTTTTTGAAAGAGGAATCTCTCTTTCAATCGCCACCAAGCCATCTCTTGAGCACTTTGTATTTCCTGTTTCGTCTCTGTCTTTTTCCGGATTGTAATAATAGAGAAGAATCTTTCTATAAGATATTTCTTCAAATTGAACTGGTACTTCAAAAACCTTTTGATTTTCCGGCAAGCCGGAGGGGTTAGCGCTTAAAAATTTAAGGGTTCCCAAAGAAGTTGAGGGCGGAATAAAAGTCAATTCGCCTTCAAAAGGAACGAAATTTTCCGTCATCCAGTCGTCTTTGGCGGTTAAAATTGTCATACCTAAAAAATTATTGTGAATATCATAAAGCTCGGCGGTAAATTGGGCTTCAAAGAACCAAAAGCCTCTTGCCTGCCCTTCTATTTTTAATGGACTTTTTATTTTTTCATTCTTTTTTGGCAGAGATATTAAAATCCCTTCTTTTTCTCCCGGGCAAGGAGCAAAATCGCATTTTGGCGGAACTCTTAAAACATAAGAGCCGTCTGGACAAAGTTTAGCTTCTTGAGTGCAAACAATTTTCTTTTCCGGCAAAACAAAAAATTTCAAAATCAATATGCCAGCTATTATCAAAATTAAAATAATCAGAAATAAAATTTTTTTTAGATTGGCCATTTTTTTCTAATTTATTCTGTCGTTATTCCATCAAATGGCGCCTCGTTTGCTTCTGCTTCTTCTTTGGTTTGGCGCAAAATGCCGTCTTTGTGATGAGGGGGAGAGTAAATAGTGTAAAGTTTTAATTCTTTGGTATTAGAAGTATTAATGACATTATGTTCGGCGCCGGCCGGCACCACAATCGCCGAACCGTCTGAAACATTATATTCATTACCGTCAATAATAACTTTGCCTATTCCTTTCTCAAATCTAAAAAATTGGTCATTGTCCGGATGAACTTCCATATCAATTTCTTCTTTTGGCTTTAAACTCATTAAAACCAATTGGCTGTATTTGGAAGTATAAAGCACTTTGCGGAAATTTTTATTTTCTAATGTGTTTTTTTCAATATTAGTGAAATATCCCCTCATAATACTTAAATTTTTAAAATTAATTTTATTTATCTTCGGCCTTTAACATTTTTCTTAAAATTAAAATTGCCCTCCGGTGTCTTGATTTAATGGTATTTGAAGATTCGCCAAAAATTTCAGCGATTTCCCGAAAAGTAAAATGGTCATTGTAACGCAAAAATAAAACCATACGATATTTTGGAGCCAACTGATTTATTGCCGCATCAAGCACTTTTTCGATACCGACTCGTTCAAAAAGTTCATCGGCAAGCGGAGTTGGATCGATAAGCGTTTCAATAAGTTTATTTTCTTCTTTTTCATTTTCAAATTTGGAGAATGGGATAGCTTTCTTTTTTTTGAAAAAATCGATAGATGTGTTTTTGGCAATACTAAAAATCCAGGTTTTGAAATTTTTATTCCGATTAAATTTCTTAAGATTGCGCCAAACTCGAATAAATACTTCTTGAGTAATATCCTCGGCTTCCTGGCTATTTCCAACAAATCGAAAAGTAAAACTATAAATTGGCTTTAAATAGCGCTTAATTAAAATCTCAAGCGAATTCTCATCACCCTTTAGATAGCACGCTATAAGTTGTTGATCGGAACGATCCATACTTTTGTAAAATATCACTTATTTTAGAAAAAGTCCAGATTCAATCCGAACCTCAAATTTTAAGGAAATTCATCCATATCAAACTCTTTTAAAATATTTATTTTAGTGATATAGTAGATACCATGAATAATAATATTATTGTTGTTGAAAATCTGACAAAGCGATTCAATGGTTTTACGGCAGTTGATGCCGTTTCTTTTAACGTGAAAAAGGGAGAGATTTTCGCCTTTCTTGGTCCAAACGGCGCAGGAAAAACAACAATAATAAAAATGTTAATTACCTTGCTTTTACCGACAAGCGGGGAAGGAACAATTGATGGACATAATTTCGTTCATAATCCAGCTGAAGTAAGAAAAATTATTGGATATGTACCACAACTAATTTCGGTTGACGGAACGCTCACGGCATATGAAAATCTAATGCTTATGGCCAGGTTGTATGATATTCCCTCAAAAGAACGACATCAACGAATAAAAGAAATTATTTCATTTCTTCAACTGGAAAAACATACGCATTCTTTGGTCAGGACATTTTCGGGTGGCATGATTAGAAAATTAGAAATCGGGCAAGCAATACTCCATCGCCCTCGCGTTCTTTTTTTGGACGAACCGACAGCAGGGTTGGATCCCATTGCCAGACAAAATGTTTGGAAACATCTTTTAAAACTTCGCTATAATTTTGGCACGACAATTTTCTTTTCCACCCACTACATGAAAGAGGCAGAAGAAATGAGTAGCCGGGTTGCCATTATGCAAGCCGGTAAAATAGCCATTGTGGGTACCTTACCCGAACTTAGAGAAAAAATGAATATGAAAGAGGCGACGTTAGAAGATGCCTTTATCTTTTTCACCGGAAACGTGTTTGAGGAAAACGGCAATATTCGCGACACAAGAAGAATAAGAGAAGTAGAACGTAAATTAGGATAAAAATATGTTAGAGTATATTTCACAAATTATTAGTAAATCATATGTCATGGCCGAAATGGAGGTGCGAAAACTACTCCATGATCCAACCGAACTTATCACACGGGCGGTCCAGCCCATTTTATGGCTCGGAGTTTTTGGAGAAGCGATGAGCAGGGCCCGGGCAATACCAACGCCGGGATTTACCTATTTGCAATTTATTACCCCCGGCATTCTTACCCAATCAGTAACCTTTATTGCCATATTCTATGGATTATCCATTATTTGGGAACGAGACATGGGATTGCTGCAGAAAATTATTGTCACTCCAACCCCGCGAATTGCCTTAGTCTGGGGAAAAATGATCTCGGCGGGTATTCGCGGATTAAGTCAGGCAATTATTATTTTCCTTTTTGCTATTACTATTCAAATTCATCTTAAATTAACAGTATTTTCACTTTTAGGAGTGTTTTTTATCATTATGCTTGGTGCCGGGTTCTTCACCGGTTTATCAATGATTATTGCTTCAATAGTGAAAACCCGTGAACGCTTTATGGGAATAGGACAGGTTATAACTCTACCGCTTTTTTTTGCTTCCAACGCTATTTATCCTATTGAGATAATGCCTTCCTGGCTTCAAGTAGTTGCCAAAATAAACCCCTTAACTTATATGGTAAATGGTCTACGGGCCCTGCTACTCACCGGGAACATATCACAACTGTCTTTTGATATTGTTGTTCTTTCTATAGCTACCTTTTTTATATCGCTTCTTAGCGCCTATATGTATCCGAAAGTCGTTATCTAAATAAAACACTTTTAAAAAATCGCCGAAGAGGCGATTTTTGTTTGCTTCGCTTATGCGACGATATTAGAACTTGTTGGAAATAAAAAAAGAGACAGAGATAGAAATTTTGTCTCTATGTGTAATTTTATTATAGGTATTTTCTTTGAGAGGTTATTTCAAATGGTGCTTTATTATCTAGTCGAGGGAAAGAACAGTCTCACTGGAGTTTTTCACCACGAGCTTCATACTATTTAAAAAAACCAAACCCGAGAGAAAAATATTATCTGAGTAATTTTAAAAATTCTTCCGTCGTTAAACCTGCTTGTTTGACAATATGTCTTAATGTTCCTTTCTTTAAATCTTTATTATGAAAGGGAATGATAACTCCAATATTTTCTTTGACATAAATTCTGTGGCTTCCTTTTTGACGAACAAAAGAAAAACCCGCCTTTTCTAAAACTTTAATCACTTCTCTTGGTTTTAAGGCGGGCAGTTTTGGCATAAAAAAAATTAAACTTTCACTTGAATAGGAGCTACGATTACTCCTTTTTCTTCTCTTATTATTCCTTCTTTTTTCTTTCTCATCACTTCTAGATATAAACTGGCAGCTTCTTTAATATTTTTTAGAGCTACTTCAAAAGTATCTCCTTCAGAAATACAACCAGGTAGAGAAGGAATAGTAACAGTATAACCACCTGATTCTTTATCGGGCTCAAAAATAGCAGTATATTGATAAACTTTTCTCTCGATTTTCTTTGCCATACAACTTTATATTATCTCATCTAAAATAATAGTCAATCCTAAGAGAAAAACTCTCGGGCAAAAAACTGTATTTGATAATTAAAAACTACTTTTTTTTCAATTTTCTTTTAAGTTCTAATTCTCTTACCTTTTTTTCATCCAGGCCAAAATGATGAGCAATTTCATGCCAGACGGTATTTCTGACAATTTCTTTGATTACCGATTCAGACTGTCGGGCTACTTTTTCAATTGAATTTTTAAAAATGGTAATTTTATCCGGCAAAACCTGGCCGTATCCCCACCTTTTTGTTTTGGGGACGCCCTCATATAAACCAAAAATGAGCAAGTTTTTTCTGGCCCCTAATTTTCTCAATTGATAAGGAGTGGGCTCATCTTCAATGACAATATCAACATTTTCTAATTTTTCTAAAAATCTTTTGGGAATCGCCCTAATGCCTTCGTTCACCAACTTTTCAAACCTTTCAATCGTCATACAAATATATAAATAATAATATCAAAAAACCGCCCTCTTGGCGATTTTGGTTGGCTGCGGGGCTTGGACTCGAACCAAGATCGCGAGAGCCAGAATCTCGAGTGCTACCAAATTACACTACCCCGCAATGGTCCGATAAACTCACCACAAGTTTTATACTTTCAGATATTTTCTGATGGCAATGGCACTAGAAGCGATGGCTAAAAAAATGCCGGTAAAAATCTGAAGTAAAACTATTATCCAGAGATTTTTAATAAATAAGTTAAAGATATTTAAACCACTAAAAAAGAATTCAATTTTTGGGCTTAAAAACCAGCAGACAAAACTGAAGACAGCCAGGGAAATTAATCCGGAAATTACTCCAGCAATCAATCCCTGGACCAAAAATGGTCCCCTGATAAACCCGTTGGAAGCTCCAACTAATCTTTGAATTTTAATTTCTTCGCTCGAATTTAAAATGGCTAATCTAACCGTATTAAAAGTGACTAAAATAGCAGTGATAATCAGAATAATTGAAAGAATAATGCCGGCTTTATTAAAAAGAGCACTTAAAGAAAAAATGGTTTCAATGGCTGGTTTTCTTTGATAATAATCAATTTTCTCAACCAGATTTTGAAAATCGGGGTTTTCAAAAAAATCAGAAATTACTGAATATTGGCTGGCCTGCCAGGCCTGAATACTCAAAGAAGCTAAAAAGGGATTGCCCCCCACCTCCCAGAGAGATTCCATCAAAACCGGCTCATCTTTGTGTCGTTTGATAAATTCGTCAAGAGCCGTTTCTTTTGAGACATAGATAACTTCTTTCACTTCTGGAATTTCTGAAATTTTTTCTTTGACAGCCAAAATTTCTTCTTCTCCGACCTCTTCTTTAAAATAAACAGAAATGTCAGCTTTTTCTTCAAGAGCCGCAATTAAAAATTGACTGACATCTTTCAAGAGAAAAATAGTGCTAATTAAGAAAATGGTCATAATCAAAACAAAACAGGTAGCAACTGCTATTCCTCCATCCCGGGTAAAATTTTGCCAGCCAGATTTAAATATTCTTTTTAGTGTAACTAACATAATTTAGAGGATAAATCTGCCTTTTTCTTCATCTCTGATAATTTTTCCGTTTTCTAAAGTAACAACTCTCTTTTCTAAACTATTGACTATCTCTCTATTATGGGTAGCTAAAACCAAGGTGGTGCCCATTTCATGAATTTTTAATAGAAGTTTAATGATATCTAAGGTGTTATAGGGGTCTAAATTTCCAGTTGGCTCGTCGGCCAGAATGACCCTTGGGCGATGAATTAGGGCCCGGGCAATAGATAATCTTTGTCTTTCCCCGGCTGACAACTCGGCCGGAAAATTATTCATTCTTTCTTTCAATCCCACAATCTCCAAAACCTTTGGCACATCGCGGGAAATTTCTAAATCGGAAGCCCCGATTACTTCCATGACATAAGCAACATTTTCATAAGTGGTTTTTTTTGGTAAAAGTTTATAATCTTGAAAAACGGCCCCAATTTTTCTTCTGAGTTCCGGCAATTTTTCTGGTTTTATTTTGTTAATTTCTGCTTCTTCAAAAAAAATTTTCCCCCTGGTCGGTTTTTCTTCTACTAAAATGAGTTTCAAAAGGGTAGTTTTTCCGGCTCCTGACCTTCCGACAAGCGAAATAAATTCTCCTTCTTTAATCCCAAAAGAGACATCGTCTAAGGCTACAGTATTTTTCATTCCAGGAACGCTGGCCGGAAAAATTTTAGTAACGTTTTGAAACCTTATCATACTTTTATTTCCTCTTCAATGAATTTATCTAAATCACCATCCAATATCTGTTCAGCCCTATCAGTTTCCACCCCTGTTCTCAGGTCTTTGACTAATTTATAGGGGTGTAAAACATAAGAC
>Ga0315280_10006394_pt1 | contig 16283 bp, 10 predicted proteins | sample YL17G06_40_MG_FD_203697 | JGI IMG/M metagenome (GOLD analysis project Ga0315280, IMG submission 203697) | Sediment microbial communities from Yellowstone Lake, YNP, Wyoming, USA - YL17G06_40 | ecosystem: Environmental > Aquatic > Freshwater > Lake > Sediment | place: USA: Wyoming | collected...
ACCGAGCAGAGATGCTGCTACCCTGGCACGACTCAGCGGTTAACTTTTCGAGTGCGGGGTTGCTCAATTATGGCATGATCCCATGTCAGGAGGTCTGAAAGTCCTATAGATCAATCCAGAACATGTCGAGTTCTGGAAGTCTGAGGGCGCTAAAAATCCTGCCATGGGCTTTGGTACGGAGGTGCAAGGAACGTGGTACTGGTATCAGTCCTGGGTGGACCGATGCCTTGAGCATTGCAGGGCTGCCGGTGACCGATATATTGGCGGAGCTTGATAGCGCTACAGTCCGCGGACGGTTGGAATTTGGAATTGTGGAAGGGCACCATACGTCGCAACTGCTTACGCAGATTTCTCTGGTTCCGGTGTGGCTGGCACGGTTCCCGAGAAAAGTTGCTTTCGTTTTTGTCATTTACGGAGGGCTTAGGGCACGACGCGTTGCGGAGCAGGACAGCCCTGGCGACCGCCCCTCAAAGGCTCGTGAGAGCCGGAAAGGAGGCATTGCCATGGTGAAAAAAGTGCTCGGCATTTCCGGTTCGCGCATGCGAACCGCCCTGGTTGTCCTTGGATGGATTTCTTTTTTGGTAGGGCTTGCTGTAAAGCAGCCTGCGTTTTCAATCCCTCTTCGGGCGATCGCCAGGGTCCTGCCCTAAACCCTTCGAAATCCAAGGTTAAAGAAGCTGGATCTTCCGGTCAAATAGTTGCACGCAGGCATTCCGGAGATTCGCGGGGCATTTCGGCAGCACATGAAGATCAAACGGAGACATAAACGCCTGACACAGATGTAAGGCGACACCATTTGGCTGTCGGGGTTGGCCGATCCGGTAGTATGATGGCCCTTCCTGAGAACTTTGGGTCATCACGGACTCGGCTAGGAAAACATAAGTAAAGCCAAGCAGCAGAAAAATTAAGGCGCGCCATGAAAACATTGAAGCAGCTATGCAAGCCACGGAAGAGCGTTTTTGAAAAGGAACGTCGAGATGTCGTCCTTGACCTTACCGACCTGGGCGAGGGCAAAATCAGGCCGGATGAGTTCTTTGCGGAAAACTTCGTCACCGCTGGGATGCGCCGCCTGCTGATCGAGGCTTTTCGCCGATTTGCAGGCCGATCGGCTTCGGGCGTGATCAAGCTGACCCAATCGATGGGCGGCGGCAAGACGCACAGCATGATCGCTCTGGGGCTCCTGGCCCATCATCCGGAACTCCGAAAGCCGGTGATGGGGGACGACTATCTCGAAAAAGATCTGGGTCCGGTTCGTGTCGTGGCCTTTACCGGACGGGAAAGTGATGCGCCTCTCGGCATCTGGGGCGCGATCGCGGAGCAGTTGGGCAAAAAGGAAGCCTTCAAGGATTACTATTCCCCACTCTCTGCCCCCGGCCAGACCGCATGGATCCGATTGCTGGAAGGGGACCCCCTGCTTATCCTGCTCGACGAGCTTCCCCCCTATTTCGAAGCAGCCAAGGCCAAAACCATCGGCAATTCCGACCTGGCCGCGGTGACGACTACCGCCCTCGCCAATCTGCTGGTGGCCGTTGGGAAAGATGCCTTGGCGAACGTCACCATTGTCATTTCGGATTTGAAGGCCACCTATGCCGGAGGATCACAGCACATCAGCACGGCTATGAAGCACCTTGAAGATGAAGTGGGCCGTGTCGCCGTAAACCTGGAGCCCGTGGCGTTGAACACCGAGGAGCTTTATCACATCCTGCGAACCCGGATCTTCGAGAAATTGCCCGACGACCCGGACGCAGCCTGGGAAGTGGCCATGGGCTACGCCGATGCCGTACGAATGGCCCGCCAGATGGATCTCACGAACCTCTCCCCCGAGAAGTTCGCACAGCAGATAAAGGAGTCCTACCCGTTTCATCCGGCCATCCGGGATCTTTATGCGCGATTCCGGGAAAACCCCGGATTCCAGCAGACTCGAGGCCTGATCCGGCTCATGCGCATCGTCGTCTCTGCGCTATACGAGGGAAAACCTTGCAAGGCCGATGCGCTCCACTTGATCCACGCTCATGATCTCGACCTCAACGAGCGGGAGACACTGGCTGAAATCACTACGATCAATCCGACTGTGGAAAATGCCATCAGCCACGACATCGCCTCGCAGGGCGCGGCCGTGGCCGAAGTGATGGACGATCAGACGAAATCAAGCGATGTGCGCGATGCCAGCACCCTGCTCCTGGTCAGCTCGCTGGCAAACGTGCCGAATGCCGTCGTCGGGCTGGCCATCTCCGAGATCGTCGGTTACCTGGTTGCCCCGGGGAGGGATATTTCGAAGCTCAAAGAACGGTTGCAGGAATTGACCACGCGCGCGTGGTATCTGCACTCGACCCGCGACAACAAGCTTTACTTCAAGAACGTCCAAAACCTGGTGGCGAAATTGAAGAGCCTGGCGGATGCATACAACCGGGAATCGTCACTCAAGGAGCTTCAGCGCTACTTGGAAAAGATCTTCGCACCCTCAATGAAGGACTGTTACCAGGCAGTCCAGGCCCTGCCGCCTGTTGACGAAATCTCGATTAAACCCGATCGCGTTGCCCTTGTGATCAGCGAACCTCTCGGCAATGGCCTTCATCCGGATTTGGAGAAGTTCTACAACGACCTCGACTTCAAGAATCGCGTCTGCTTCCTGTCCGGCCAGCGCGACACAACCGATTCGCTTCTCGAATCTGCCAGCGAGCTGAAGGCCATCACTTTCATCATGGAAGAAATGGAGAAAGAAAGGGTTTCGGACAACGATCCCCAGAAAGTCGCGGCAGGCGATATGGCCGTCAAGATCCAGTTGCGCCTCTTGAGCACGCTCCGGGAAACTTTCACGCGCATAACTTATCCCACCAAGGATCAGCTCATGGGCGTGGACTTCATCATGGCTTACAAGGACAACAAGTACAACGGCGAGGAGCAGATACGGGAGGCCCTGAAAGCCAAGCAGAAGTTTACCGAAGATGTCGGCAGCGATATCTTCCGGCAGAAGTGCGAAGCGCGCCTGTTCACCCAGAAAGTGATGCAGTGGTCGGAGGTCAGGAAGCGTGCTGCCACCAATCCGGGATGGCAGTGGCATCGCCCAGACGCGCTGGATGCCATGAAAGACTCCATGGTGCACAAGGACCAATGGCGCGAGCAAATGGGCTATGTCGAAAAGGGCCCTTTTCCCGCGCCGGACGCGACGGTCCAGATCCAGGAAATCAGCCGCAGCGATGACTCCGGGGAGGTCTCGCTAAGGGTTCTACCAATTCAAGGCGACACAGTGCACTACGAGATCGGACAGGAAGCCACGACCGCATCAGCAAAGGTCAAGGACTTCAAGGGTTTTCGCACAAATGATATGACCGTCTCGTTCCTTTGTGTCGACACCTCGGGAAAGAGTAAGTCCGGGCCGCCGGTCACTTGGCAGAATCGAATCACGATCAAGTCCCGGACATTTCAGCAGGGCGAAGACCGGATGGGGGAATTGCAGGCTGCGCCAGCCGCGCCGATATGTTATACCACCGATGGATCCGATCCCCGGAACAGCGGCGGGAGTTATGCCTCTCCCTTCATCATACCGAAACGCACGGTCTGCATCCTTGCCGTAGCGCAGAAGGACGGCATCTCATCGGATGTCCACAGGCTGGATATCAACTGGGACGAAAAGGCGGGCATAGTGGTCGATCCGAACAAGCCGGCAACGTGGAAGCGCCGGATGTCCCCGTCGACCACCAAGGAATCCTATGAGATCCTTGATTTGCTGGGAAAGTTCAACGCCACTGTGATGGGTCCGCGGATTACCGTGGCCGGTGACACCTGGGGTGAGCTTTATTTCGATGCCAAGGTGGGACTCTGCCATGATGAAATGAAGAGCGGGATCGAACACCTGCGGAATCTCCTCAAGCAAGGGCAGGTGTCGATGGAAATTGCCTCCATGAGGTTTGAAAGAGGCCAGGATCTCCTCGATTGGGTGGCATACGCGCACACGGAACTCAAGGAAGGCGAGGTCGAGCAGTAATGGCTAAGAAAGAAATCCTTGGCTTCGGATTTGTGCCCGCTGAATCGGAGCACCATATCACGGTTTCCATTCCGGCCTCACGCAGCGATGCCGTGGTCATCAGCGAGCACCTTACCTGGGAGCCCGCCACGGAAGCCCGGAAAATAACCCTGGCGCCGGGCGAAGAGGATTCCAAGGTCAAGGTCATTCTTCCGCGGCCCAAGTGGGACAAAATAGCTGAATTTGTCGAAGCGGAGTTCAACGACCGTTTGCGCCGCCAGGATCTTCGCAGTGGGAAATGGAAAGCAGGCGCCGTTCCTGTTGCCCGGCTTCTTGGGAAGGAACTGATCCTGCTCGCCTGGGCTATCGAGGATGCTGATCCGGCCCTGATCCCCGCGGCATTGAACAACTGGCAAGGCCTGTTGCCCGAAGAGCGCTGGTGGTTGTTTACCATGACCAACGCCGCCACCGGCCATGCCGTTAACGGCCGCAATAAAGGCTGGCGTAAGGCCGTTCGTTTTGCACTGACAGAAAATCCCACGACAGGCCAACCGGCGCACCCCGGTCTTGAACTATTCGAGCTGATTCGGGAACAGACGAGCAAGTTCTCTCTGATCAAAGATTCCCACACAGGCAAGAAGCGTGCGGACAAGATGGTGCGAAAGAACTACGATGCCAGAAGCAAATAGATCCTTCATCGAAACTCAGCTACCCGTATCTTCAGTCTCGCGAGAGAGCTATAAAGAACGAAAGGCCGCGAATAGCCAGACGCTCACAAGTATGGGGCGATGGTGGGGTCGCAAACCCCTAATCCTGGTGAGGGCATCCCTCATTGGGCTTCTGATGCCGGCCTCTGATGATGCCAAGAAGGATCGTCAGATATTCCTCAAAATCTTGACGATGGACGACGAGGGCCTCTTAAAGCGGAAGATCAAGAGCATTCCTCTCCGCGTCATCTACGAACGACTTACACCGCGAGAACGGGAAATATGGTTCAAGGAGGATTCTGATCCGATGCGTCCGAAGTTTAAGAAGGGCATCGGGCGTGAGCAGAAGGCTGAGCTCCAGCGCATCGTCTTCCTTCGCATGTCGTACGATGATCGTTTGGCTTATTGCGATCGGCCGGAACAAGTCGATGGTCCATCGGAAGAATCGTGGAAGGAGATCAACGCGCATCTGGGAACGAGTGCTACCAATATCGTTGAGCTGGTTCAGGATCTCGGCAAGAGGCGCTTCGGCCATGTTCCACGCGTTGGCGACGCATTCTGCGGCGGAGGCAGCATTCCCTTTGAGGCTGCCCGGATTGGGTGCGAGGCATATGGCTCGGACCTCAATCCAGTCGCGGCTCTATTGACTTGGGCGGCGCTAAATATCATCGGCGGCGGCGAGGATGTGACGAAGCGCGTCCGGGATACACAACAGGAAGTCTACGCTGCCGTCGACCGGCAAATCACCGAGTGGGGTATCGAGCATAACGAAAAGGGAGAGCGGGCCGACGCTTATCTCTATTGCTGCGAAACGCGATGCCCGGAATGTGGCTGGATGGTCCCCCTCGCTCCATCCTGGGTGATCGGCGAAAAGTCCATGTGCATCGCCAACCTCAAGGATGATGAGCGAAACAAGCGATTCGACATCGAGATTCGCACAGGGGTATCCGGGGTCGAGATGGAGAACGCACGTAATGCAGGCAGCGTGGGCGATAAGGAGCTGCTTTGTCCTCATTGCAAGCAGTTCACTCCGATCGCAATGCTGCGTGGTGATCGTCGCGGAGAGGATGGTACGGAATATGGCCTCCGATTGTGGGAGAACGACGACATCGTCCCACGACTGGACGACGTCTTTCAGGAGCGCCTCTATTGCATCCGATACGTTCGAAAATGGAAGGACGACGCGGGTAACATTCATCAGGTTCGGTATTATGCGGCGCCTGACGGCACCGATCAGCAGCGGGAAGCTAAGGTTCTCGAACTTCTAAACCAGCGATTCCACGACTGGCAGAAGAAGGGCTATATCCCAAGTGCCAGGATCGAGCCGGGCGAGAAGACCAATGAACCGATCAGAACCCGAGGCTGGACCCATTGGCACCATTTGTTCACGCCGCGTCAGTTGCTGCTCCTGGGACTCCTCAACAAAGAACTACTATCCAAGGAGCCAGCACTGGCTCCCTATCTCCTGCTAGGGCTGGGGCGCTGCGCCGACTACAACTCAAGACTCTCGCGCTGGCACCCTCGACCACAAGGAGACCTGAGCGAACAAGTGTTCAGCAATCAGGCCTTAAATACCATGCTGAACTATCCTGCAAAAGGTTTGGCAGGAATTGAGACGACCTTTAAGAGCGATCCGGCCGGGACAGAGCTTGGCTCTAGAATGATCAAAATTGGGCCAGCGGATGCGAGGTCGGTTGCGCTGGATTGCGACATCTGGATAACCGATCCACCCTATGCGGATGCTATCTGTTATGACGAACTATCAGAATTCTTTTTGTCCTGGTATAGCACTGCCTTGCAGCGGACATTTTCGGATTGGTATATGGATTCTCGCCGCGCCCTCGCTGTAAGAGGTGCTGACGAGTCGTTCAAGAAGGGCATGGTTGACTGCTATCGAAATCTGGCAAGAAGAATGCCCGATGACGGAATTCAAATCGTAACTTTCACACATCAAGATGCCGGCGTATGGGCCGACCTCGCATTGATTCTGTGGGCTTCCGGCCTTCGTGTGACGGCGGCGTGGTGCATCGCTACGGAAACAGAATCAGCCCTGAAAGAGGGAAATTATGTACAGGGAACTGTCCTTCTAATCCTCCGGAAACAGATCGCGGAAGCGACCGCATTTCTCGACGAAGTAATTCCCGAAGTTGAGCACGAGGTTCGAGTGCAATTGGACAGCATGCTGTCTCTCGACGATGCAGATGATCCAAACTTTGCCGACACGGACTACCAGCTCGCGGCATATGCAGCGGCCTTGCGGGTGCTCACGAAATACAAGCAGATCGAGGAAATTGATGTCGCCTACGAGCTGTCGCGCGCGAGGAAGCCGGGCGAGAAGTCCAAGATCGAGGAAGTCATCGAGGACGCCGTGCGAGTCGCCTGCGACCACCTGGTACCCAAAGGCTTTGACACTTTCACTTGGAAAACACTGCTTCCAGACGAGCGTTTCTATCTAAAAGGACTGGAAATTGAGTCGCACGGTGAGTACCGGTCCGGTGCATATCAGGAACTGGCAAGGGGATTCGGACTCCGTGATTACAAATACATGCTTGCCTCATCGAAGGCCAACCAGATTCGGCTGAAGACGGCAACCGAGTTCGGCAGGAAGAATCTTGGTGACGAAGGCTTTGACGGATCGCTCGTCCGGCATGCGCTATTTGGGATCAGGGAAATAGTCCGAACCGAAGGAGCGGTCATCGAGGGGCGGAATTGGTTGCGAACGGAACTCCACGAACAGTACTGGAACAATCGAAAGACATTGATTGTCATCCTGCGCTATCTGGCATCTCGCGGCCTCGACCTCGAGCAGTGGAAAGAAGATGCAGAAGCGGCGACGCTGCTGGCCGGAGCATTGGAAAATGATTACGCCGGTGCGATGTAGGAGGCTGTGAAATCAGGTCTGACTGAGCTTGCCGAAAGGTGGCTTCGCATATGACGGATCAAGCTCTTCGCGCCATGCTCGATGAAATGCTCGCCCTGGGACGCGAGACGGAATGGGTCGAGTTCAAGCACAACGATGAGGATCCGGACGATATCGGCGAATACATATCGGCCCTGGCCAATTCGGCGTGTCTGCATGAGAAGCCTGAAGCGTATCTGGTATGGGGCATCGAGAGCCAAACCCTTCGACCCATTGGCACCACCTTTAAGCCTTACATCGCCAAGATCGGAAATGAAGAACTGGAGAACTGGCTGAGCAGATTGCTTTCGCCAGGTGTCGAATTCCGGTTTTACGAGACCCTTTACCAGGGCGTCACGATCGTCGTTATGGTGATACCCGCCACATCCCACACGCCCATTCAATTCAAGGGGACGGAATACATCAGGGTCGGCAGCTACAAGAAAAAACTCAAGGACATGCAGGAGAAACAAAAGGAACTGTGGCGAAAACTGAGCCTGACTGCCTTTGAGAAGGGCGTTGCGCGGTCCGGCGCCAGCTCGGAGGACGTTCTCCGCCTGATCGACTATCCAACCTTCTTCTCTCTCCTCGGGATACCTCTGCCCGATTCACGTGTTGGCATCCTGGACCGGCTTCAGGAACAGAAAGTCATCATAACACGCGGCGTCGATTCCTATGACATTACGAACCTGGGGGCACTCTCGTTCGCAACCAAGCTGGATGATTTCGGCCGGCTGGCGAGGAAAGCCGTTCGCGTCATCGTATACAAGGGAAAGGATCGCCTGGCGACGCAAAAGGAGCAGATAGGCGCCAAAGGTTACGCCGTCGGCTTCAAGGGCATGATCGATTACCTCAACGGACAACTTCCGATGAATGAGGAAATTGGTCGTGCGCTTCGGAAGGAAGTCCGGATGTATCCGGAAGTCGCCATCCGCGAGCTGGCAGCCAACATGATCATTCACCAGGATTTCAGCATAACCGGCGCCGGGCCAATGGTCGAGATCTTCTCCGACAGGGTCGAGTTCGCCAATCCGGGGAAGCCGCTGGTGGACACTATGCGATTCCTGGATCTTCCGCCACGGTCGAGAAATGAGGACCTGGCTGCTTTGATGAGGAGAATGAGCTTTTGTGAAGAACGCGGGAGCGGGATCGACAAGGTCGTCTTCTCTTCGGAGGTGTTCCAACTCCCGGCGCCGACCTTCGAGGTGCGAGGCAGCACGACGGTTGCTACTCTTTTTGCGCACAAGAAGTTTTCGCAGATGGACAAGACCGACCGGACCTGGGCCTGCTATCTCCATGCTTGCCTGAGATATGTGTCGAACGAGACCATGACAAACTCCTCTCTGAGGGAGAGATTCAAGATCGCGCCCCAGAACTACGCGATGGTTTCGAGGGTAATATCCGACACGGTGGCAAGGGGCTGGATTCGGCTCCATGATCCCAGTAGTCGATCTCGGAAGCACGCCAAGTACGTGCCAATCTGGGCCTGAGTTCTTATGTGACGGTTATGTGACTGGAAGCACGGGGGTGGATGTCGGAGCAAAGAGCCTGTTTTGTAAGGCATTACAAATCAGTTAGTTATGTGCGTGGTCCGCACCGGTCTTATTTGACTGTAATTTGATTCAACATGATTCGAAGATTCTCTTCTCGCAGGCAGCCAATCGATCAAACTTTTCTAAATGATCGACTTAGAGGTGCGCAATCCTACGATCGCATTGCCGGCTACTTCAGCTCTTCCATACTGGAGGTTGCTGGAGAAGCTCTGGAATCGATTGCCGGGCAGATCCGGATGGTCTGCAATTCGGATCTGAGCGCGGACGATGTAAAAACCGCGCGCGCGGCCAATTATGCGATCCGGAGGGAATGGTGCGGATCTGAGCCGGAAAAGCTCGGGGCGGCAGCCCAGCCTCGCTTGAAAAAGCTGCACGATTTGTTGAAGTCGAGCAAGCTCTCGGTAAGAGTCCTGCCGGCTGAAAATTTCGGCCTGGTCCATGGAAAAGCCGGCGTTATCACGATGGGTGACGGCCGTAGGACCGCTTTCATGGGCAGCATCAATGAGACTTACGCCGCCTGGCGCCTCAACTATGAACTGGTCTGGGAGGACGATTCGGACGAGGCAGTTGCCTGGGTTCAGGAGGAGTTTGACGCGCTGTGGAATCAACCGACAGCTCAGAACCTGGCTGATTTTGTGATCGAAGACGTCGAGCGGTTATCCAGGAGGGTGGTTCTTGCCGGCGTGAAAGAGTGGCGTGACGATCCTGAAGCCGCCGCGCCAATAGTGGAGTCTCCTGTCTATCGTAAAGAATTCGGGCTCTGGGCACACCAGAAATACTTCGTCAAGATAGCCTTCGATGCGCACCAATCGGCTCACGGAGCGCGGTTTGTTCTGGCGGACCAGGTTGGTCTCGGTAAAACACTCCAGCTTGGAATGGCGGCCCAGCTGATGGCGCTGTGGGGGGATAAGCCGGTGCTGATCCTTGTGCCCAAGACGCTGCTGTGGCAATGGCAGGATGAGCTGCGCACCATGCTTGATATGCCCTCGGCGGTTTGGACCGGAAAGGCCTGGGTTGACGAAAACGGTATCGAACATCCCGTTTCGGGGCCGCAGGGCATCCGCAAATGCCCGCGCCGAACCGGAATCGTCTCCCAGGGTCTGATCACGAGAGGATCCGAGGTCGTGGAGTACCTCAAGGATCTGCGATATGAATGTGTGATTGTTGATGAAGCGCACAGGATCCGCAGGCGCAATCTGGGACCCGGCAACGAAGGAGAGAGTCCTGATCCGAACAATCTGATGCAGTTTCTCTTTGAGATCGCGTCGCGAACAAAGAGCATGATGCTGGCGACCGCGACTCCTGTTCAGTTGTACCCCGTTGAAGCCTGGGACCTCCTTCATGTCCTGTCTTTCGGCACCGAGCATGTTTTGGGAAACACCTGGAGTCATTGGCGGAAAGCTCCGCAGGCTATCGAGGCCGTGATACAACACCCACGATTGCCTGAAGATGCCCACGATGCATGGGGTTGGATCCGCAATCCGTTGCCGTTTTCATTTGAAGGCCGCGAGTTTGAGATGACTCGCCGCTCCCTGGGTGTAAACGACGATGTCGCGGTGGTTCCGGGAGACGCCTGGGACAAGCTCCGCCCTCCAGATCAGGCACGGGTTCGATCCCTGGCCGGCGAATATCTTGCAACGTACAACCCGTTTATCAGGCAAATCGTCCGCCGCACTCGGGAGTTCTTGGAAACAACGATCAATCCTGAGACCAATGAACCTTTTCTCAAGCCTGTCCGGGTTGAATTGCTGGGTGAGGCCGACGACGAAGCTATCGGACTTCCACCCTATCTGCGGGATGCCTACCAAGAGGCGGAGGAATTCTGCAACCTTCTCGGGCACAGGGTCATGGGTTCAGGCTTCATGAAGACGCTCCTGCTCAGACGAGTCGGCAGCACCATTTTCGCAGGTCGAGCAACCGCAACCAAGATTTTGGAAACATGGGAGAGCATTCCAGAAGTCGAGGAAGAGGAAGATGTCCCGGATTATTCGGAGTTCAAGTCTCTCACTTCCGAGGAGCGAGAACATCTGCAGCGGTTTGTCTCGGCACTGGATGCGAATCAGGAGCGAGATCCGAAGTACCAGGTTGTGGTTGACTGCCTGAAGACCCGAGGTTGGCTAGAGGAAGGCTGCATCATCTTCTCGCAATACTTCGATTCAATCACCTGGCTCAGTGAGCAGTTGACTGTGGACTTTCCGGAGGAGCGGATCGGTGTCTATGGCGGAGGGCAGCGGTCTGGGATCATGTATTCGGGTGAGTTTGAAAGCACTGACAGGGAAAGCATCAAGCGCATGGTGGCAAAGGGAGAGCTCAGGCTGCTCCTGGGAACCGACGCTGCAAGCGAAGGGTTGAACCTTCAGAGGCTTGGGACGCTCATAAACCTGGATCTGCCGTGGAATCCGACTCGATTGGAGCAGAGAAAGGGCCGAATTCAACGAATAGGCCAGGTCCGCGATACCGTCTTCGTTTACAACATGCGGTACAGGGATTCGGTGGAGGATCGTGTCCACCAACTCCTGTCATCGAGGCTTGAGAACATCTACGACCTTTTCGGCCAGATCCCGGATGTTCTGGAAGATGTCTGGATTGACGCCGCCCTTGGGGAAATCGAGCGCGCCAAGCAGACAATTGCTTCCCTGCCGCACCAGCATCCCTTCGACATCAAGTACCGCAAGCTCGAAAATCTCCCATGGGAAACCTGCGCGAAAGTCCTTGCCAATTCCGAGAGGAAGCGGCACCTCTCTGCAGGATGGGTGCAGTCAACAAGTTCATTGCCATGACCCATAAATTCGCCTTTCTCGATACGGACTTCTTTCTTCACTACGTCCAACCACAAGATGCAGACTGGTGCAAGTTCCTCAGCTCAGATCGAGTCACTCTGCTTGTGTCGTCGATGGTTACGGACCAGCTGGATAAACACAAGGATCAGCATCCAGTGCGTGGCCTTAGAAAAAGGGCCAAATCTTCATTGAGTCGCATCAATGAGTTCTTCAAGAACGACATGACAGCGCAGCTTCGAGATGGCGTTATTGTGGAATTCAGAGCTAAGTCTCCTCTGGTCGACTATGCCTCGTTGGGATTAGATAGAGAGTCCCAGGATGATAGGATACTCGCGGACATTCTCTCTTTCGCGCAAGAAAATCCCACAGCAGATTTACTTCTGATTACCACCGACATGGGTTTCCAGATAAAGGCCAGATCACACGCAGTTCGAGTAGTCGAGCCTCCGCAGGACTGGAGACTTCCGGAAGTTGCGGATCCGCTGGAGGAAGAGAATCGAGCCCTTAAAAAGGAGGTTGAACAGCTCCGCTATCGCATTCCCAAACTCACACTTTGTTTTAAGGGAGGCTCAACACACGCGACAATCGCGCTCAAACCCAAAATCGAAACGGACGCCAAGGAGGTTATGGCGAAGATCGAGGAATTTCGGGCAGCTTATCCGAGCTTAAAATTTCCTTTGCAGCGGGAAGAGAGAGTGCAGACAAACAAGAAGTTTTCACTCAAAGATCTCGAGGGCAAGAAGTCTGTTATCCGGTTCATCCTGCCGGCGGATGAAGCCTTCATCGAGATTCAAGGCAGAGAACGTAGAGTCCAGAAAGATGCCCTGGAAAAATATAATGCCCGCATCAACGAGTTCTACGAATCCGTTGAAAAGTACATTCACGAGATTGTTAAATATGAAAACCGACGGCGATTGCAATTAAAGATTGAACTCGAAATAGCCAATGAAGGGTCCTGCCCCGCTGAAGACGTCGAGTTATACCTCAAATTTCCTCTGGAGTTCCACCTGGCAGAAGAGGAATGGCGAAACCCATCTCCCAAACGCCCAGAACCTCCTGACCCGCCGGAAGTTATTACGGCAGCGGACAGCATGGCTCGGGCTTACCAGGAATCAATCGGACATCTCTCAGTTTTGCCGCGGCTGACCCTCCCTCCTGTTGCTCCAATCCGTGATCGGCGGGCACCGTCGATAAAGCAGAATGCCGATCACTACGAAGTTGCATTTTCAATCGGCAAGCTTAAGCACGGACGAAAAAAGATCCTGAGACCCCTGTATATCCTTTTTTTCTCTGAGGAGGGTGTTCGGCACATCAGGTTCACATACATAATTCATGCGGACAACTTGGTAGCAACGCCGTCGGGAAATCTGAGCATTCGGATCGAGCCCGGCGGTACGGATCGGAGCTGGATTCACTCCCTCAAGATGCCATGACAACAGCGGCTGTCGGTTTCACCTTCGCCATACCAGGAAATGTAATTCGCCATCCTTGTGGACTGGAAATCGTTGGGGATTTCGAAGCGAACCAGATCCTTCATCGCCCGGATCATTAATTTCCATCTAACCGCACTCAAGGAAGCCTAAATGACGCTATCTGCGCTTGATTGTCGCTGATCAGCCGGGCCAAACAGCTTGTCCATTAATGCGCTCAGAGCCATTTCGGATAAGAAATCTGCCTTGGGAACTACCTGCCCTGCCGCCGAACCCAAACGACAGGCCCGGAAAACGGAATCTTGAGGTTCCCGGGTGGTCGCAGGAGAAAAACTTGCGTCAGGAAAGCCCAGTATCGACGATCTCCGCCAGGGCCTTACCGGATGTATCCTCTGTTTATGACCTCCTGCGGCGGTTGGGGCGGAGCCCCAGCCGATCGTCCCAAAAGTTTGATCGTCCTTTGGCGCCCAAAGCCGCTGCTGCTCGAATCTGCATCTCGCGGGCGCTGTCGTTGCTGAAAATTCGGTCCGGATTGCAATTGTTGCACTTACGGGATTCGGTTGTTAGCCTTCAGACCTATGAATTGTCTGCTGGTTTCATTGATTTCAACCCTCCTCGTCAGCTTTCTGTGTTCGCCGGACCGCCCGTCGAACCCGAGGCCATAGAGTCACTGGAGTCGCAGGCCCGCTATATCGCTCGTCCGCCCATGGCCATGGACGCACTGCAGAAAGGACGGGACAGGACCCTGGAACTCGATACCCCGCCCGACCCGCGCACAGGCGCAACCGTGCTCGTCCTTGACCCGCTGGAATGGATTGATCGGAGCACCCATATTCCCGATCCCGGGCGGCACGCCCGACGTTCCTATGGCGCCTATGGCAACCGGTCAAGGGTAACCCCAGAGCTACGCTTGAGGGTTCTGACCATGCCGCCCAAGGCTGCGCTGCCGCCCAGGACTCGGAGTCTGCCACCGAAACACGGCGCACCTGGGCGCGCTTATTAAGGAAGATTTTTGAGATCGATCCGCTGTTGTGCTCTTGCGGCACCGGGATGAGGATGGTATCGATCATTACGGATCCCCGGATCGTGGACCGCATTCTGCGCCATCTCCGAAGCGAGCGCTCCCGGGCGCGCGATCCCTTCGAATCCCGGGCACCGCCGCAGGCGGCAGCACTCTCCGATCCATAATGCACTGCCAATCCGCGGGCTCCGATTGCCATTCTGAATTCGGTCGGCTCGAAGTGTATCCCGCCGTGCCGTTGCCTGCGCCCTCGGAAGGACATCCTGGCATAAGGGTCCAGTGGCCCGCGCCAGCGATCGGGACAGGCAGCGGATTGCCGCCTCGGTCCAACACAAATGGCCCGTTTCTCCCCGGCAATCCGCTGCCTGTCCCGATCCCTCTCCTGTATCCGTGGATTTCCCAGCCACCGACTGACTTTTCCCTTGCGCCCCCTGGATAGAATGTCCTATAAGTCAAATCGGAAGTTGGACCAGCCGTCACCGCCGGACTCCAACCCCAAGAATCGCAGCTTATTCGGACTATCGTGCTCCGGGGCCACGATGGGGCGGTATCAATCAAGTGCAGGCCAGAAAATCAGGGGGAAGGTTGATGGTTTGGGGATCGTCAGATATACTGCAACTGCATTAAATAAATCCGTTGGCCTCACAGATATGTATGCACGCGCAAACGAGTAACCGATGGGAGTAACCGCTCTTGAGCCTGCCATTTGCCTGCGTTGCGCCCAGCGCTCGTGTGAGCTAGGTGACGCTTGCGAGCTGGCATTCTGCCAGTACGACATCGCGTATTACAATGACGGGCAGAGGCTGTTTCGAAAGCAACCATCCCTGGCCATACATGATCTCTCCGCGAACCTACGACATCAATTGAACCCCATCCTTAATGTCATTGTAGAGCAGGTCGACGTGATCAAGCCAGGTATTTTAACCCGCAAATTGGACATTAACGACCCTGCCAGCAAAGTAGTCGCTGCTACCAAGATCTTGGATCTATTTGTCCAAATGCTTAGCGGTGTGGTTGGGTTTCATCCTCCATCCAGTGCGGAAGGCCTACGGGGCGGCTGCTCGCTGTCTGAAATGATCACAAAGTACTTCGCCACCTACTCGATCTTAAAGGATGCTCGGCGATCCCAAGATTTGCAACTTCGGCTAAAGTTTGCAGAGAACCTAGTGCTGCCCTACTGCCCGGACATCTGGGAGTGCATCATAGCAGTTCTGATGGACAACGTTTGGAAATACTCTATTGCCAATACGGCAGTCGAGGTTGAAGTCGATGAGACGAGACATAAACGTCGGGCCAACATCTCAATAACGAATCTCTCAAAACCCCTGCCAGAAGGCATTGATATATTCGCCAGGGGCGTGAAAGCCCATCCCGGGACCGAGGGCTTTGGCCTGGGCTTGTGCTGGGCGCAAGGGCTCGTTTTTCATTACAACACACTGCTTAGGCGAGCGGAAGATGAGCTACAACTCAATCACCATCAAGAGCTCATATCTAATGGCATGGCGCGGCAGCGCTTCATAATCGCGGGTGCAGACATATGTCATCGCGGAGACAAACACACATGAGAGAGAAGCTAATGGTTCGTTTGGCCAAGAAACTGATGGCTGCATATCCTCTCAAGATCTGCATTATCGATGACAAACAGACATACTTCAGCGAGGCTATGCTCAGAGTAGCCGCGTCTGCTGGTTTTCCCGGCATTGAGCGCCACCTTGTGGTCGACAACAAGTTAATGTCGGCCCTCCTCGAAACCCCCCCCGATATCATCATCCTTGACATAAAGGGCGTTGCAGAGCCGGATGTGGCAAAGGACGGGTTTGGCATAGCACGCCTTGGACTAAACCGCTTCGCGGTATGGCAGTAACTCGGCCTGCCGATTTATGGATGCCGGGAGCGGATCAACCCCGATCCATCTGCATGTTTTCTTCC
>Ga0315280_10006395_pt1 | contig 16282 bp, 15 predicted proteins | sample YL17G06_40_MG_FD_203697 | JGI IMG/M metagenome (GOLD analysis project Ga0315280, IMG submission 203697) | Sediment microbial communities from Yellowstone Lake, YNP, Wyoming, USA - YL17G06_40 | ecosystem: Environmental > Aquatic > Freshwater > Lake > Sediment | place: USA: Wyoming | collected...
GGCGGCGTTCAAAGCGCGCTATTCTAAGGCTGTTGAAGAAATTGTTAAAGATATAGCACCTACAGATTTCCGATGCCTATTTGTCTCGACAAAAGAAAATTTCTCTGTCAGGACAAATCAGAGAGGATCAAACATGCAAGGGGGCACTCGAACGGTGGCTGGTGCGGTCGCCGGGACTAATACCCAAAAGGGTTCAAGTCCCACTCACCGACCGTGCATATTTATAACAAAAGATGAGGAACTAGGTCAAATATATATGCCTTTGTTTGAATTGTCGGTTCAAACCTCTCCGGCCCCACATTTCTAGGCGAGTTTCAAGCAGTTTCTAGGCAGCGCCTTTGCTTAAAATCGGCGAAAAATTTGCCTTTTGACTTAGAGAATTCTCGCAGTGAAGGGCACATTTCGCTTTATAGTTTAGACCTTGCATAACTTTTTATGAAAAGAGAAGAGCCTGTTTACAGGCGCATTGTCTATTGTCGGTCTTGACCCCACTTTCGAGATGCGCCTAGTCATATTTGATTTTGGACCTGAACCCTTTTGGGCGCTAATCCATAGAGACTGAAGCGTTCTTAGGTGTTGATTCAATCTTCCTTTGCGGGTATTCCTAAATGCGGTATGTCACTATTCAAATGTATGCACTTCCTTGACAACATTCTTTAACTGGTTTACCCTCTATCTTACCACGAATTTCGATCTCGACGTTCTTATCATCTTGGACACGGCGCATACTAGACTGCTCATCCATTCAAGTGAAGGTCAGTATATTGATTCTTCAACTCTTCAACTGTCTCGTTCCATCCGCAAACCTCGCATTCAATCCTGCAGTGTATTTTGTCTAGCGAGTTCTTGTGAACAGCTTCATCTATACATATTTCACGTTTGAGCCTTCTACTTCCGCAGATTTGACATTTCGTAATTTGTGGTAGGATAACCATGGTAGAATTTGGATAGTAGGAACTTATCAGTTGGGGTTCTCTTTCTTCATACTCTCTGATCTGCCGGTCTATATTGTGGTACAGGATTTTGAAGTAACCGAACCTTTGAACCGAAAACATGGTCGGATTAGATTCGGTAGAAATCTTCTCTATCTCTCTTATTTGCTTGTCAGTCTCCTGTTTCTTGTTATTATAGACACTCACCAAATTATCTACGTAACTCACTAGTCGAGTTTCTTTGTCAGTCATTTTTACTGCATCAACAATGAATAGAGGAATATGGTCTCTCTTTGTTTCATAGGCATGATAATGCGGGGAAAAACTCGTGCCTTTAAAAACTGTCTCAAAATCGGTTTCTTTCCATGAAACGAAACCCATTTCATGCTCAGGTTCTTTCATCTCATGAATAACAATGTGGCCCCTTGTGACTGTCTTGTCTTCGATAGCTTTCAACAATGTCGGAAGCTCAATCAACGGGATTTCATGAAGAGAGTTTATGGAAAACAGATAGTCTACTCGTATATCCCGCATAATGAAGTCTGAGGGGAGCATAAACAAACAGGCCTTTGCAGTTTCGGTCAAACCAGTTTCAGTGGCCTCATTTCTTGCCTCCTGAAGATATGTCAGATTCTTATCAACTCCGACATAGGTCATACCTGCTAATGCTTTCTTGTCTAGAAGACTTAATCCCACGATTAGTCGACCTGCCCCGCAGCCATAGTCGACTAAAACAAAATCCCTGTCCATTCCGTTTATCTTTTCAACAAGCGCCACGATCGCAGGATCGTGCTTGCCTTCCTCTCCACGTCGTGCAACAGGCGAACGTAAATACTCTGCAAAAGTGTCATAGAAGTGTGTTAGGACTTCTTCCGTTACTTTTGGACGATGAAGCGATTCAAGTTCCTTGTACGCTTGCAACGCTTCTTTGCCTGAGCCAATCAACTCGATGATTATTGGAAAGTTCGATTTGATGCGATTGAGACGTTGAAATCTCTGTTCCCATGAGACGTTTCCAAAATCGTTTGCTGCTATATGCGTTGTGAACTGGGCCAGAAAAGCTCTCACTTGGTCTTCGTTCTCCAGCCTACCTAACTGCAATTTGATCATTGGTATTCTAGTTGACCAATCATCAGGATGAACATCAATGATGACCAGAATCGGTCTTAAATCTTCGGTCTTGATTCGGAACTTCTGTTCTGCTTGGGCTGCTCCATCCCAACGGAGTAGACTTGCTATCAGTTTTTCCCTGCCGCCGATTTGTTCGGCAATGTTCTCGAACTCGGCTTTAATGACTCTCTCCGCAGTGTTGCCATAAGGACTTGCCATGTATATGAGGTATATTTCTGCGTCCCTTGGAATTTCCGACAAATACTTTACGTGAATCCCCATTCAATGCACCTCATAGTCATGATTCGCTCATGTGATCATTTGATTCTCTCTTTGCGTGTCAGTTCTGCTTTCCCGATTCTTGCTATTGCTCGTGGCATCACCAAGGCCGACTGACTTCTCTCTTGAGCAGGCTTTTGCATCGGTCAAACCCTTAGCGATACCTCTTCCCTCTTTCGTAAGCTGAATACTCTTGGTTCTTCCGTTTGCCTTAGCACCGATCAACAGTCGCCTTTCTTCTAGACTTCTAACGACTCTCAAGAACCTCTTTTCGTATGCATCGTCCACTTGACTAAGACCCTCATGTTTCGCCAATTCTACGATCAAGTCGCTTACTGAATTGTATATCTTCTCTCCGACTTTGCATAGGACACTGACTTCACTTTCGCTAAGAGGGTTTCCAGTGGGCATTGATAGTGTTGGCAAGAAAATCTCCACTTCTCCTCCCGGATCATCTTTTTCCAACTCATATTTTTTTCGTACTACTTTTTCAGATATTTTCTGCATTCCTGGAACATAGGCGATTGCGTATCCATATGCATCCGCAAGGCTTGATGCAACGTGCCATGCTTCCTTTGTTGTTGACGTAGTATCAAGAAGTACCTGAACGAAAGGATCTTCGCTTCTCTCTTTTTCGATGGCATACGTGAAGACCCTGTAAATGTCTTCAATATCTGAGAAGTCTGCCTTGATCTTAATAACATCAGCCATCAAAGTTCCCTTTATACGCATTTCCAAATCCCGTGCAACATCTTCGGTCACGCAATACTCGGGCTTGCTGTCCCATATTAGGTAGATTCTCTGAGCCCCAGATCTGACTAGGCTCTTCCATACTCTCTCCTGATAGACGCCAACTGGGATTACCAGTACTTTTCTTGTCATTTTTCGTCACTACTAGATTGGGGGAACGAATATTTAAATTGTTACGCTTTTGACATTAGAGACTTATTAGACAAAAGAGACAAAAGTTTTAAAAGGACTGGAGACCATAATAATGATACCGGAGATGCATTTGGATAACTCCGGTATTGATAGGCTCAAGAAAGTCATCCTGGCAATTTTGATGGCAAATCCAGGAAGGCTATTCTCGACAAGGGCGATTCATAAAGCAGTTTACAACAAACTTGCAGAATTGAAGGAACTACAGAGTTATCTTGGAAAGGAACTTGAAATGCTGGCAAAAGAAGTAACGCCCAACCTGCATGGTCCAACTATGCGAGATGTCTCGACAGCGTTGGCTGAACTTCTAGCTGATGATGTGGTTAAAAAAGACGAATTCCAGACACAGAAGAATGGTAAATCTGTATATGGACGCCTTTTCTCGCTGAAGAGAAGAATCGATCCTGAAGAGTTGAATCTTCCTTTTGAAATAACGCGACTTAGTTTGTCTATTTTCGAAAGCATTGAACAATCAGTCACTCGCGCAAAGGAAGATTTATTGAATAGGCTCGTAGAGAAAGACTACAAATGGAGGGATCCATGGAACGCTCGGTTTGGTTATGCTCTGTTCAGACAAATCTGCTTAACGAACTCTTTTGTCAGCAGGAAGGAAGCTATCGAAATCCTTGATCTTATATATGGTTTCGATCAGTCGCTTCAATTAACACAGCGCAAGGCAAACAAGTATCGCCGAGAATTCACCCTTCCTGACATCCAGAGTTTCATGGATGCTCTGTTGGAAGTGCTTGCATGCGAATCGCTGTCAGAGAAGGAAAAAGTCGTCGCCGAGGCCATAAGAGACTGGGTCAACAGATTTTCCACAGAAAACGGTATAGAGCAAGACCTGCAGAGTCGCGTTGATGAAGACGGAAATCTTTTGGTCGCCCTCCGTGGACAGAACATTGAAAAGATAGTATTCTTGTTCCATCTTGATACCGTTAGAGGCTGTTTTGCTCCTAAGATAGAAAACGGTAACGTCTATGGTAGAGGGGCCGTTGATAATAAAAGCCAAGGAATGAGCGCGATTTATTCACTGATGTTGCTCGCAGCAAATGGCATAGTCCCACCATTTTCAGTGGTTGTGTTGGGCGTTACATGCGAGGAGATTCCTGACCTGTCCAAACGTGGAATCCTGAAGGCGATAAGACGATATGGACTGGCTCGCGAAAATACGCCGTTGGTCGTTGTGCTTGAAGCCACTAACATGAAGGTTGCTACTGGTCAGAGACAACGTTGGACTGGCGAAATAGAAGTGTATGGCCCAGGAGTACACTCCGCTCATGTCTATCAAGATGAAGCTGAGTGGGTGAGGAACAGAAATTCTGGAAAGATCGATGCCTTTCTGCGCTTTCCGGACCTTAGAGCGCTAGTTTCGAAGGCAAGTTGTGACATAAGAGCTATTCCGATCTCCTTACCTAATGGAGACAATGGAAAACTTGGAACGAGCATAACGCTTCGCGAGATATATGAAGGCACCACAGGCAATCAAACACCAAGCTCAGGAATCCTCAGTTTTGATACCCGACTTGGAGACCGAGACATGAAGGATGAGATAGGAACGAGAATCCGAGAGATATTGAACGCTTGGCTACCTTCTCCTTTCGGTTTCAATTGGAATCAGGAAAAAGACAACTGCACGGGAATAGCGGATTTTCTTGCTTCGGATGTAGGAAACGAAATCAGGAACCTGCTTGAAAGGCTTAGACCCTTCTTCGATCTTTTTGGGGCAACTCCAACTACTTATGAATTTGGGGTTGATGGGCGATATACTGTGGAGGCTGGTATCCCTACCATTGGTCTTGCACCTGGTGAAGAGCATTATGCACACCGAACATTCAATCATCTCGGAGCGGAACCTGTTCAAGAGATGCTGGAAAGAATCCGTATATCAGAGCTCTTTAGAGCGATAGTTGTGTATGCCATGCTTATCCAACTGTGTACCTATCACAGATCTTATGAAGGAGTAGCCGAGATCAGACCGGAAGCTTACTGTTTCAGCAACCTGAGGGGTAATGCAACCAATGCGTATGTCATGTAGAAATGATCTGGTTTCCGAAGATGCTTCGGACCTTCGAAAACTATTGAGAATGTTCTGCGTGAGCTCGTTTTCAAATTGGTGCAAATCGGTCTTTGTTCTTCTTTTTTTGGGAGTTCGATGGCATTTCGCTATGCGTTCTACGGGACTTGAAACCGGAAATAGCTTCAAACACTCAGGCTCTGACTCACAGATGTGCACTCAGCTTGGTTTGAAGCTCAACCTTATTGATTTGTAAGATTTAAACGTAAGTCTAAACCTATCCAGCCCCACCAAAGCCCTCTTTTGCCGCCAATAGTTTTGAGAGTTCAACTTCAGCCAGACCCGGTCATAACTGAGAAGGGTGAACTCGCCATCAACCTTAGCCATCAAGACCGTGCCTTTCTGTAAGAGAGGCAGAACATCCTTAATGTGGTTTTGGCGTAACGTACTTCATCAACAGATCGCTCAAACGATAGCTCGCTGTTCACACCAGGAACAAATTCGCATCTGGGTCAATTTGACCCGTTTTCTGGGATGCATTCTCCTATCCTTTTTTTATTGTTGTTGTCAAAAACTCATTAATCTAAGAAGAGACTTGTTCTATATGTGGTGCCGTTCGCTTTGTATAGTCAGCAGATTGCTATCATTGAACAGATGATCGCAGAATTAAGTGACAAAGCCAAATTGAACAAAATCCCAAAGCTAATAATCTCTAATAGCGAGAGACTTGCAAGCACGAAAGTTTTTCGAAATCAAATAATCGTCGGCGAATACTTACTTTCGGAGTGGCAAAAAGGCGCATTAAGCGAAGACGATGTTTATGCTTCACTCGCCCATGAAATTGGGCACAGAATGGACTTCAGCCGAAATGTCCGCTCTGTCAATTTTAGATACTTGTTAATGAGGCTTTCATACATTGCAATAGTATTGGCTTTGGTGTGGCTCGCTTCCCTTCCACAGTTACCCAATTCTTGGGTGCTTCCACTTGCAGTTTTCGCGTTTTGGGTCGCCTTTCTTCCATGGATAGTTATGAGAACAGGGGTTCCTGTCGAGTTGGAAGCGGACAAAAATGCCGTTAGTTGTTTAATCGACGCGGACCAATTAGCCAACTCCGTAGTGAAGAAAAGCAGATTGGCTCCGGTTGAGAATCTTGGACCAATTGAGACATTAGAGTTTCTATACAATATGCTTTCCCATCCTTCGCTAAATGAAAGGCTTCGTAATCTCAACTTTGAGATTAAGCATATAGAAATTCAAAAAATAAACAAATCCGCACGTTGATCCAGCTTCAGGCTTCAACATTACTGCTTTTGCAGATGGGCGATAGTCTACTGGAATAAAGTAGATGCCAGCAGGGGTTCCACAAATCATAAGAACTCAGGCAAAAGAATTATGGTTTGATGAGGGTCGTAGTTGGTTATCAAAGGAGCAGAAAAAATAGAGGAAATAGTGAGAGAATTTAAGAAGCGCGAAGCTGTCCGCAAAGGAAAGACGCTCGGTGGTTTTAGAATAGTTTCAGCTGACTTGAAAGAAGAGTTAAACGCGAGGGTTTATGAAGTAATTTGTGAATACACCTTATTTCCTTCAGTTAGTGGATGGAAAAAACAAGTCGTCAAAGTTCGTGCTGTATCTGGAGAAATCATCAGCCATCGTGATTTATGACCGAATCCAGCAATAGGAGAAAAACTCGATCTCCAGAGTTTCATTCCTCGCAGAGTTTGACCCTCTCATGATTTAGTTATTGCAGGCTGGGCATATGTTGAGGTATGTGGTTCCCGTTTCTTTGTTGGCAACGCGAGCAGAATCTGACGGATCTGACCCGATCTGAGTCATAGTCTATAGGGACTAATACCCAAAAGGATTCAAGTCCACATTGCAGCGAGCCCTTAGAAGCGCACAACAAATAACTTTAAGCTCAGCATTAGGATAACTTTAGATACGTCCATCGGTTTGGAGCCCCTGACAATAGTCTAGCCTTTTGAATATTTCAGCTTAGCGGCGCGCGCCGCACTATCATTGAGCAAGTTTGAACGTCGCCTTGACCTGGGTACGATGGTAGGGACAGGTTCGAACCCTCGCACAGGCAGTCTCTAGCAATATGTTATATTATTAGATCATGCACTGAAGGAAGAATGAGATGAAGGCGCGAACGAATCTTCAGTGGTTCATTTTCCTTTCTTTGCAAAGAACGAGACAAACTGGATGTACTCTTGCAATGTCTGCTTGGTAGGTCTGTAACATTCATGAAGTATCCTGTTTCTGTAATCGAAGAATCTTCTAAGAGACGCATAATTGCTCTTAGATATTATTCCTCTCTGATGGATCAAGAGAATCAGCTGTACGGTAGGCATCTTCTCGTGAACACCAAGTACTTTCGCTTTGATTGCGAGTTCTCTGAGCACATTCTCAAGTAATATACTTAGCATCAAGAATGAAGCTTCATAATATCCCGTTTGAAATAACTCTTTTGCGTCGTCCAACAGACGTTTCTGCACATCTGCAAGCAAAATCTTATTTGAGATCTCCTTTTCTTTTTGGGACAATCTATGTTTAGGGTTCGTCAAAACAAGGTCAAATCTAGCGCTGTCATGTTCTTCAGCATATCTTGCGAATTGCTCGGTTTTTTTGCTCAGATCTCTTAGGTCTTGCTTAGTGGCAATTTCTACGATAATCATCTGATTCCCCTTCTTCAATATCAAATCTGGCACGAACTCCCCAATTTTATATGGTCTCGGATACCCTTTGTATTCTGCGTAGACTTCGTAACCGAGTTTTGAGTATTCTCTGATCAGTTCTAGCAGTTTTCTTCTTTCGAAGCTTGCTTTATCAAGCATATTCATAAATTCTCAACCTCCGAACCTACTTTTGAGATCTCTATCCACACAAAATCGGCACCCTCGCACATGGCTACTGCGAGCTCCAGAGGAACACCCTTTATCTTGTACGATCCATCCAGAGACTTCATTCTGATAGTCTGTTCCATTATCTGTCTGTCATCATTGTAAGCTATACCACACATTGCATCACATATAGGTTTTGACATGTTGTTAGAGTCATAAGTTGGAACGCCATTGTAGAAGATTGTGATTCTTACCTTTAGATCGTTATCGACTAGAGGAGTAGTGAACTTTGCTCGTGCTTCGTTGGCAACTTTACTTTTCCACGCATTTTTTGATCGAGAACTACTTTGAATTGATACAGGGATTCCCTTTACAATCATGTGGTAGGTCACTTGGCCGCCCAAAAGATATTTTCCAAGTTTCGCTTTTAACACTAGCGCCTGCTTCTTTCTAAAGCAATATGAGAACTAGCGCGCGTTCAGATGTGAGCCGACTCATGCTCAGATTAACGTACGCAGTGGATACATGGAAATGCATCTACCCTAAACAAGCATATTCCTCCGTAGGAGGAGGTTTTGAACGAGATTTCATGACAGAGATCATAGAACCGTCAGTAGACATCATGGCCTTCGCTAAACTGGACAAAAGACATGCCCTAAAAATACCTTACAGAGACGAACATGGCATACTTAGAGAGTACGAAGTTGACTTTCTGATCAAGACGAAAGACACCATTTATTTGGTGGAAACCAAAGGCGACCGAGACATGGAAAAAGCAACCGTAGCTGTAAAGGCACGCGCAGCTAGAAGATGGTGCGAAATAGCCTCGGGGGTCAAACCACCAATTGAGCAACCAGAAAAGTGGGAATATCTGCTGATATCAGAAGGCTTATTCAAGCAGAATCGACACCTATCGTTTGAGCCGTTTATCCCAGTGTGCAGAAATCTAAGAGACCATGTGATTAAGACTTATGAGAGCAGCGTGAACTCTTGAACCGCTAGGATAAGCGCGCGCTGAATGCTAGATCCGAATGAAATCATATAGGTGTTGGGATTATATTTCTTGTTTCTTCAATGATTGGCAATATTTGTTTTAGTTCCCTGAAGTACTTGAGTACCGTTATGCCTCTTTGAGTTATAGCAAAGACTGTTCTACTTTTCCCCACATTTCTTTCTTCAACAAGATTCTGTTTGATTAAGAAGTCCAGATACTCTCTCAGAACGCTACAATTCACGTTTGCTTTGTACATTATATGCGTTAGTTTCAAGGGTCCTCGATGAGCCAACACTTTGAGAATGTCAACGTACATCTCGAGTTTAGAACGTCTCATATTGGAACCCTTCATTTGTGTGTTTTCATCTATTGCAAGTTCTTAGTATAAACCTTTTATGTATCCAAGATAAGGCTCAATTGATTACAAGCAAAGGAATCAGGTACTTGATAAAAAACGATGAATTCCTTCAAGGCCGGGATATTTGAATTCGCACCCGGTAGGCAACAATGCATTCAATAGAAGTTCGCAAAAGAGAAAACGTGCTGTTCCATTATATTGACTCATAACCTGTCTAGACTAGTGGTTTTCACTCGCATTTGACTGGAGCTGTTCATCCCAGAACCACTCAAGCGCCAAGACATCAAGTCCTATGGGACGATCATTCCAATCATCCTTCCAACATAATATGAGAACGCTCTCGCCTTTTTCGACCTGTCCCTTTTTCACATGGTCTTCAAAGCCAGAACTTCTTATCTCAAATTCGATAGGAACCGATTTACCCATGGCCCAGCCCGCAGCGTCGAATTTCGCTTCAAATACTCCTTCTTTTCTTTTCCATCCTCTGGAAGGACCAAATGTAATGTCTTCAAAGCTGAGGAACTCGAAGAGCCTTCCCCAGTGAAAAACAACTGCATCATGGTACATGTCTTCTGCCACGAGTGGTCCTTCCCATCTCTGTATTTCACCGATGAGTCCTTTCAGGTCTTTGACATATTTCTTGATCATTTGCGTTCTGAAAGCGTCTAAACTCAATCTGTTCATCTCATACATTCGATTCGGTTAGTTATCACCATGCGCGTATATTAGTAACTCGCTATAAGCGCGGGTCCATGCCGTTTGCTGAACTGTCACCTTTTACATCCATTTCGCGCGTGGACAATCAAGAAATGACCCATGTTACACCGTAGTGCGGGGGATGGGGCCCCCACCCGAGTTTACCGGTAAAAACACTATATCCGATACCCAGATTTCGGCAGAAAGAGTTTGAGTACGCGATGAGGAAAGGAACTGCGCGAGCCAGAAAAAGAGGGGAGTTAGACTCGTTTTGAGAACCGAACCCTCAAATGAATTTCTAAGTCGCTTGCGGCAGGCCGAAAACATATGCAAAAGTAATAAATAGTGTGACTTGCAAATTATGCGAGTGATCCGTATGTACATTTCAGATCGCGAGAAGGTTATTTTGACGTTCTATCACAACAGTATTAATCACCCAGCGTATCGACTGTTGAATCTTAGCCAAACGCATTCTCTAATATACTTATTGCACCGTGAGGGAAAAGTCGATTTCCGGAAATACTATTTTGTTCCCCGATTTGGACCTTACAGTTTTGAGCTACAAAACGACCTTGATTTTCTTGCGTCTCTAGATGTTCTTTTGGCCCAGCATTTGAGCCCAGTTAGCTATACTTTGACAAACAAAGGAAAGGAAATTACATCCCACAGACTAAGGGAAGACGAAATCTTCAATCGTTTGTACAGAGAAATATCTGAAAAACTGGATGTGATTTACGAGAAATATACTCTTGAGCAGATCGTTCAGAATGCATATTTGCTCTTGAGCAGAGACTTGGCTAAGTACGTTGGAAGATCTGGATGAGGTTTTGAACGATTGCCCGCAGAGCAGCTTTTTCACGATCCGATATATGGGTTCATCAAAGTTCCAGATTATCTCATACGACTTATTGACACAGATGAATTCCAGCGCCTTCGTAATGTAAGACAACTTGCAACTGTTCGCTACCGATATCCTGGCGCAAATCATACGAGATTTGAGCATCTACTAGGCACTTACCATATTTCCAGACTTTTCCTTGAGATGTTCATTTATGGAATGGATGACAAATATAGGACAAATGATAAGATTGAACCTCCTCAACTAACCAATCAAATGCGTATGTGTGTGGAATGCGCGGCCTTACTTCACGATCTGGGACATGGACCATTTGGACATACTATGGATTTTCTTCTAAATAGACTAGGCTTTGATGCAAAGAAAAGGCATGAATATTTCACGTGCAAGTGGATCAGAAGCAAAAACACACAAATAAACGGAATTCTGCGAACTTACAACTTGAGCCTAGACAATATATGTAATTTGATCATGGGGGACCCACCTTCATTCAAATACGAACCAACAAACAAAGGAAGTAAATGGCATCACCTTAAAGAAAATAGATCTATGTATATGTTCCTTGCAAACATTATCAGTTCAGACTTGGATGCAGATAGAATCGATTATCTCGTGAGAGATGCCTACTACACCGGAGTTCGCATGGTTGGACTAGACTTGACATCTCTGTTGTCGGCGGCATATCTATTTGGGCAAATAATTCCACCACTACCACCGGATACAAAAACACGAGCGGAAGTCGGTCTTGTATTCGACATTAAACTCTTGAGGGCTATTGAGGCAGCTCTACTATCATGGTTAGCGATGTATAAGATGGTTTATCATCAAACTACTCATAGACTTCTCCAAGAAATGGTAGTGAAAAGCTTCGCCGCCTATGTTGAAGAACACTATGGAAAAACTAACATCAAGGAAAGCCACGTTGAGCGAATAATGAAATGGACAGACGACGAAGCTATTTGGAACTTGCGGAAGTATAGTAGTTCAAAAGAGATTATCGACCGCGTATTGCACCGAAAACCGTATCACATTGTACTCGAGGAAACTTGGTCTAACTTGCCTTCGAAGACACGCGACTATATTTTAGAGTACCAGGGAAAGTTCGATCAGGTTCCTGCTCTAGAACAGGAATTGGCGAGCAAAGCAGGGCAGGGACTTAAAGAAAGTGACGTAGTCGTCAGTATGCCATTGATCAAACCACGGACGAGTGCACTTCCGCTTTTGGAGAAAAGAGGCAATTCATATGAAATTAAGAAAGTAATGGAAGTGTCTGATGTGGCCAAGGCAATTATGGGAATCCCTTTCGTGGACAGATTGTTCATCGCTACTTCTAATCCTAATACAACAAATGCTGTAAGAAGCGCTGCCAAGGATGTCTTTAGAATACCATAGTTTGACCGCTCTCTATTCAAAAATGTGCAGGATTGGCGATCATTATGATCCAAGCTTGCAGAGGATTAGAGCCCAAACGGGTTCAGTTCCAACCATTTGCGGGACCAGTCTGCTCACATTGGTTGGGAGTATAACGCACTATGTCACTCAAGAAGCTTTTTAGACTCATTCACATCCCTCCCATCTGACTATCCACGTCGCAAGCTATATTCGTTTTCGATTCAGTGAGTCCCCCTCGCTGGTTTCAATTTGAAAGACTGACCCACTAATTCTTTGCGTGACACTTGCAGGAAAGACTTATGTGAGCTATAATACCATCAAGCTACAGGTGAAAAATCTTGTCAAAAGAACGGGTTGAAACAAGCATCTTCTCAGTAGGAGGTAAAGAAGCACAGAATAACATAATAATAAACTGCGTAAAACCATTTGCCGAAAAGTTGGAAGCTGAGAAGATCAGCGCGCGCTATGAGAATGAGTCTCTGGCAGAGCATGGTGTCCCGAGACAAAAACATTCACAAATCAGAATATATGTAGCCAGCAACTTAGGATTCTCAGAGGTCGGAAGAGACTTCTATTATAGGAAGCTGATTCCTACCATACAGCAACTTGGATATGAGGTTCTTGATCCTTGGAAAATCACACCAACAGACAAAGTCCTTTCGCTGCCGTATGGTCTAAAGAGGCGTGATGCTTGGAGACGACTTAATAGAGAAATCGGTGGCAACAATAGGAAGTCTATTGACACGTCAAATGGACTAGTCGCGGTGCTCGATGGTACCGACGTGGACAGTGGCACAGCAGCAGAAATCGGATACGCATTTGCTAGAGGAAAACCTATTGTTGGATACCGTGGTGATTTCAGGTTGTGCTCAGACAATGAGGGCGCAGTCGTCAATCTACAGGTTGAGTATTTCATTCTCGCAAGTGGCGGAACTATTGTTGCTGAAATTGATAGACTTCCAGAGGCACTGAAGAGGACTTTCGGCTAACGAACTTGAATCGTGCGCTATATGAACTATGTAAGGAGCTATCGATATCACGTTGTCCAATCACTGCCGCTTAGGAACTATCTAGCACGCAATGAGAGAAGATTTGTGTAAACGCCTGGGTTCACGGCCACTATCCCAATGCTACCCGCTTGTTTGACCGATAGCTTTTAGTAGTGATCAAAATCAGCACACGCTCGCTATGCAAAGTGTACGGGAACGGGTTTCCCCTTGTCTTGATTAGCGGCTACAGTGGAAGCTCAGAAAGCTGGGATGCGCGTGTACCAAGAGTCAGAGAGCTGTCGAAACATCACAAAGTGGTAACCCTTGACAACAGAGGAACTGGAAGAAGCAGCGCACCTGAAGGCGATTACTCTATCAAGACTATGGGAGACGATGTGGCTGGATTATTGGACTCCCTCAGAATATCGAAAGCACATATATTGGGCCAGTCAATGGGAGGCATGATTGACCAAGAACTTGCAATCAACCACTCGAAGAAAGTGAAGGGTCTAATACTCGCTTGCACGACTCCCGGAGGCTCTGCATCTGATGCAATTCCTGGACAGCGAGAGGCTCTTGAAAAACTGAGGTGGATGTTTGCTCCTTCACCCGGCATGTCGCCAGAATCCGTTTTCGAGAAGATAATGAAACTATGTTATCACAAAAAGTACTTTAACAAGAACAAAGCCAGCATAATGGCTTTCATACCCAAATACCCGACTCCTCTTTCAACACTTGAGAAGCATTACGATGCCATTGTCAAGTTTGACACATACAATAGACTCAAAACGATTCGTTCGAGAACGCTTGTGATTCATGGAGAAGACGACAGACTCGTTATACCCGAGAGTTCAAGAATCCTAGCGAAGCAAATTCCAAACGCTGAGCTGAAAATGTTCAAACAAGCTGGGCATGCAGTACTAGAGGAGAAATGGCGGGAAGCAAAACTAGTCATACTGGATTTCCTTAAACGCTTAGATGTGCGCCACTAGAAAAAATAGGAGCTGTGCGGGAGATTTCGCCACGTGGTGTGGGTTCAAATCCCACCCCGCCCGCATAAAATCTTATGATCAGAAGCTGATTTGACCAGTCAAAGAAAATTTCTTTTGACCAATCAAAGAGCAATAATTTATGGTGCGGTCTCCGGGACTAATACCCAAATGGGTTCAAGTCCGTTCTTCCAACAGGTTCTCTTCCGAGCTAGGGCAAACCCGCAATCATCCCTTACCTCGCTTCTCGGTGGTTCTTGTCAGAGCTGTATAACAGACTTTGGGGAATGTGATATTGTTGCTTTTGCGTTATGTATGTGTCGTTCACTGGCAACCTTGTTAGGACGGGCGGGACTAACACCCAAAGAGTTTGAGCCCACAAGCGCGCATAGTGAGGTGAAGGTGTGCGCTTTCGAACGGGATCTCGTTCAGGCCACGCGTTGATCCTGAGTTTTTGACGCAAGACCTTCCGCTATTTCCGATTTTGCTTTTAAAGTGATCGTAAATTGCAGAGTCCATGGAAATCCAACAGTCACACCAATGCTATCAGCACCGTACTTTTCACCTAGGATTTTTGCATGTCGGAGAGTTTTTTCTATGAAAGGTCTAAAGAAGCTTTCAGTTCTTTCAAGAATGGTCAAGGCAATCGCATTTCTTTGCGGAAAGTGCGGAAATGGCGGAAAGCGTAATTTCTTTAGGATGTTGTTAACTATTCGGTCCAAAACAATTGAATAAGCCAACGAGAACCTTTGAAGCCCAAGGGTTAGTGACTCCAAAGATTCGCTTCCACTTACACTTTCAGCTATACATCCAAGGGTATGTTCGCTTTTTGAAATCTCGCTTTTGATTATATCGTCCAGTTCAGGTCCTAGATCTTTAAGTTCCTCTGCAGTATAGCATGGCTTTTTTAAATCTCCATGGTTCTTCAGAAAAATCACCTCGATTTCTATTGCTCACTTGCGAATATAGAGTTTGCGCGAAAATGCGCAGGAGTGCAAAAAGAACAGAAAAAAGACGGTTCACAATTTCTCTGTCAGCGCAAAGATGTTTCTCGAGTCCGAACCCTTTTGGGTATAGGCACATAGAACTCTGAACCGTTCTAGGTGCTGATCCTCGCGTAAATGGGAATGGTTTCAAACTCTCGGTTCAAACTTTTCCTGCATACTATCAATTTGCGAGTAAGAACTAGCTTAATTACAATTGACGCGCGCGTGTATTCTTGGAGATTTTGGGTGAGATGCTTTAATCCTCTCTTTGACGTAGCCTATTTTTAATATCGACAAGCCATAATCCGATTCCAGATTTACTTAACAGATTCTTAATGCCGCGTGCTGACACGTATGGACAACCATACGCACTCTCATCAACAGCCATGTAATCTCTGTAACAGTTGCAATGTCTGAAATTTTTGGCATATCCTAATGGCAGCTGAGCGCGCGCGCTTCGTGAAGAATCAGATTCTTTTTTCATAAAGTGCCTTGAATTCGAGATTTGAAAGATTCTAGCTTCAATTAAATGAATCTCTGTATTATAGGCTTTTAGTATGTAACCTACATGCTAGGATTCTTTCTTTCCATCCATCTGTCAAGTCTTTTTGAAGGTTCTAACTTGACTCTCTTCTCTTTCTTAGGCTTTTTGTGAGGTTTCCATTTTTCAGCAGTTTCAACAAGAACATTAACATCTTTCCTCTGAAGCCTCATACTTCTAAGAGATTCCAAGCCTTCATACACTTGCTTACGCTCACTTTCCGTTAGTTTGAGAGCGTCAAAAACTGCTTTGTCAAGTTCTATTCTCGCTACTTGCTCCAGCTTCTCATCTCCCTTGTTCTGAGCCTCACAGACCCTTGAAAAAGCAGACTCAATTCCTTGCCTTTCTTTATCTGATATTTTGC
>Ga0315280_10006396_pt1 | contig 16281 bp, 14 predicted proteins | sample YL17G06_40_MG_FD_203697 | JGI IMG/M metagenome (GOLD analysis project Ga0315280, IMG submission 203697) | Sediment microbial communities from Yellowstone Lake, YNP, Wyoming, USA - YL17G06_40 | ecosystem: Environmental > Aquatic > Freshwater > Lake > Sediment | place: USA: Wyoming | collected...
AGAAGGAAAACTAACATTCTACCTAGCACCAAGAATCGAAACAGAATAACGTGAAAAACAAAATGCAAAGCGTATTTTCCAAATTCGCCAAAAACGACTATGCAAAATATCCTTTTCTAAAAGAAGCTACAAAATACCTGAAAATTCCCGATCTGAGAATTGAAGACTTAACAAATCCTGAGTTAGAAGAGATTCTCAAACGTGCTGAAGAAAGAGTGGAAGAAGCAATCCTCTATACACGCGTCAGCAGGAAACCAGAAAAAGCAGACAATGAAATATCCTCCTATCCCATTGCAATAATTCTCGCAATCGCAACTAAGAGCAGTTTCATCCAGAAAAGATATGCCTTAGCAGAAGCAAAACAAACATTCGAAGACCTCAAAGATGAACCTAGGAAAAAAATTCTTGCTTTTGCACAGAACTTTGAATGGAAACTAGCGGTTAACATCAATGACGAAATCCCTTATGAATTTACACTACACTTTACAGATTACCTCAGAAACACAACCCATTTGCGGGAGAAAAAATGGAAACTCGTTAACCGTATCTTATCAAACGCAAACGTTTACTTAACGAGAAATGAAACCGCAAGATTGCTAAGCGAAGAGGTCCGCAGATACATTGAAAAAAGGCTAGAAATAAAAGAGCTACCCAACTTTCCACCAAAAATAATGGAGACAGCGGAAAAAATAAAGAACTTATCAGTAGAAAAAATAGGCAAGACTGAAATGGAAGGTTTCCCCAAAACCACAGTGCAAACAGCCTTCCCACCATGCATAAACGCCCTTTACGAGGCAATCTCAACTGGACGCCACCTCTCACATGTTGGTCGTTTCACGCTAACATCATTCCTCATAAACATCGGAATGCCAACCGAAAATGTGATTGAACTCTTCAAAAACTTTTCAGATTACAGTGAGAGAATGACCCACTACCAAGTCGAACACATCGCAGGCGAAAGGGGTTCAAGAACACGCTACACTCCACCAAGATGCGATACGCTACAAACTCACGGAGTCTGCATAAACCCGGACGAAATATGCCAAAAAATACGTCATCCACTAAGTTACTATCGAAGGAAACTTAAAACGCTATAATTAACTTCTTGTCTTTCAGTAACAAAAGTGTGTGAAGGTATGTATGATTATTCAAGGGTTCTTGTAACTGGCGGTGCTGGTTTTATCGGTAGCCATCTGGTGGATCGTCTTCTAAAAGAAGGGATAGAAGTTGTTGTTTTAGACAATCTGCAGGGCGGGCGGCTTGAGAACATCCGTCAGCACCTTGGTAAGAAAAATCTTTGTTTTGTCCGAGGCGACATCAGGGATTCTCGTCTTGTTAAGAATTTGGCAAGAGACGTAGATGCTATTATTCATCAAGCAGCGCGCGTCAGTGTTCCAGAATCAATTGAGGATCCAGCCTTGACGAATGATGTTAATGTCAATGGAACATTAAATCTATTAAAGGCTTCTGTGGAGTCTGACGTAAAACGTTTTGTTTACGCCTCGTCTTGCGCGGTGTATGGAGACGCTAAAGTGATGCCCATAAAAGAGGACTGCTTGCCTAACCCCAGATCTCCTTACGGGGTTTCGAAATTAGCAGCGGAAAATTACGTGCAAGTTTTCCACGAGGTTTTCCGTTTAAAAACTGTTTGCCTTAGATATTTTAACGTTTATGGTTCAAGACAAATTAACAGCTATTATAGCGGGGTTATTACACAATTCATAAATCGTTTAGCAAAAAATCTTCCTCTAGCAATTTTTGGGGATGGCGAACAGTCTAGGGATTTTGTCCATGTTCAAGATGTTGTGGAGGCAAATATGTTAGCCTTAAAAATTAAAGGAGTTGGGGGAGAAACCTTCAATATTGCAACCGGAGTAGCTACAACAATAAATCAATTGGCTAATACGTTGCTGGAAATTACTAATAAATCTTGCCTGAAAGTTGTGCATTCTAAGCCTAGAAAAGGCGACGTAAAACATAGTGTTGGAGACATTTCAAAAGCACAAAAGAAACTTCACTATAACGTAAAATTTTCTTTAAAAGAAGGATTAAAAGAACTCGTTGAGAGCTACGGTGTATCAAAGTAAAACTACAGAGCACACTAACCCGTTGCAACATAAGCTATCTATAAAAGAGTAAGACTGATTAAAATAATAGGCAACGCAAGAGTAAAAAGTATTATGAGAGTACATGATAGAAGAAAGAAAGCGTGCGCTAATTTTTCTGACTATAGCGAGAGAATGACGCGCTACCAAGTTGAGCACATCGCAGGAGAAAAAGGCTCTAGAACTCGACACATCCCACCAAAATGTGACACACTGAAAACACATGGAGTCTGCATAGATCCCGACGAGTTATGTCAAAGAATCCGCCATCCATTAGCCTATTACCGGAGGAATGTAAAAACAGCGAAATCAAGTCAATAATAATCAAAGAAGCATAATCAAAGAAGCGCGCGCTACTACATCGCCCACTCTCTTCACGCGAGCATTGGAGGTAACTTGGGACCTATTCGAGATCAATGGAAAAACGACGGACTATTACGCAACAGAAAATCGCGTACAACTGTATCTTAATCTCTGGGTGTGCACTCATGAAACCCAGTGATAGTTTTTAACCCCCAATAATAAATAAAAAAGGGATTCCATAAATAAATCTCGGAAAATTCAGCGATCTTGAAGGATGATGCCAATGTGCAAGATTAAGGGTGCTGCATCAAAACCGTTAAGGTTGATTTCAGATGAGCGCGGATGGCTAATGGAAATACTGCGAAGCGACTGGGAATTTTTCAAGAATTTTGGGCAAGTGTATGTCACCGCAGCCTATCCAAACGTGGTAAAAGCTTGGCACATGCACAAAAAACAGACTGATCATTTAGTCTGCATAACAGGCATCGTGGAACTAGTCCTCTACGATGGCAGAAAAGGTTCAAAAACAGACAGAGAGGTAAACGAGTTCGTAATAGGAGAACAAAACTACTCTTTAGTTAAGGTTCCGCCAGAAGTTTGGCATGGGTTCAAGGTGATCAGCCAAAAACCAGCTCTTGTCTTGAACACGCCTACTGAACTGTACAATTATAAAGCGCCTAATGAATATCGCCTGCCACCTGACACCGATAAAATTCGTTATGATTGGAAGCTAGCTCCTTGGCTAAAGCACGGATGAAAAAATGTGAATGCTTGTTACCAGAAAAGCAAGTCTCATCTGAAGCAACTTCATTCAACACGAACTCAGACAAACTCACATGTTCTAATTCAATGGAAAATCGGAAAATCTGCGCGATGTAGAAAAGGATTGTCGTTATACATTGGTTAGCTTGACGCTCAAGACTGCGCTGTGCTAGAAAATTGTTGAAAAAGAAGAAATTATGAGATCCGTTTGTAACATTCCATAGCCTTCTTAGCAATGTTCTCCCAGTTGTACCTCTCTTTTACTAACTCGAGTGCTGCTCGCCCGATTTTCTTCCTTTCGGACTCGTCACTCAACAAATCAACAATTGCCTGGGAAAAATCTTTGGCATCGTCTCTTATTATTATGTTTTCCCCATCGCTGACTCCCTCCAACCCTTCAACGGCTTTGTTGGTTGCAACAACAGGTTTTCCGCAGGCCATGTACTCAAGTATCTTAAGTCTCGTTCCGGTACCATGATATATCGGAGCCACGCAAATGTCTGATCCAGAGATGTAGGGTCTTACATCATCTACCTGACCATGCATTACGATGTTTTCAGATGAAATGATCGGATATCCTACACTGTTACCCACGAATGAAAATTGGACTTGCTTCACTTCAGTTAGTACTAACGGAATTATTTCTCGGAAAAGTTTGTCAATAGCGTACTTGTTGGGAAGATGCCCAACGCCACCCAGAAACATAACAGTTAGTTGTGAATACTCGAAGGGTTCGATCTTTTCAAAGAAACTGCCTTCAACACCATTTGGTATCACCTCGACTTTAGACGAGGATATTCTAAACATTTGGCATATTTTTTTGGCGTCAACTTTTGAACAAGCAAAAGTCATAGTGGAGCATTCTAGGGCCATTTTCTCAATTAAATAAACAAGCCCAATTTTAATCTTTGAAGGTGCATTGTGGTAGCAAACTTCTTTGATGTTTGTAACTTCTACACCGTGCTCGTCGAGAACTAGCGGTTTTCCGATAAATTTGGAAAATGACGAAGGAGGAAACATATAGGGCAACTCGCATTGGATCACATCCACTTGGCGATGTAATTTAACTAACTCTTTGACCATCCTTGAATTTCCTAGTCTCCAAAATGACTGAGGAATCAGACCTGGATTTGGACATGACGCTACTTTCACTCTATCCTTAACCAGATATCCTTCCCTGTTAGACTTACAGATAATTGTTATGTCGTTTCCCATTCTTGCAAGATGGGTGGCTAAGGACCAGATTCTGCGAGATGCTCCATGAAACACTGGTAATGGTGGATAAGGTGATAAAAAGACGATTCTTAAAGTTTTCAAAGCTTTATCCATCTGCACTTAGAAATCGCTTTCGTTTTCGAATTTTCAAAAACTTCTGGTAAAAGAGATTCTGCTCCTTTGCCTTTATGAACTTGTCTGAGTTCACTCGAGTTCTCTGAACTTTTCTCCTTTTCGTCATGGTGTCTCTAATGTTCATAATGTTCCAAGCGATTATCTCCCCTCTTGCGTACCTTGTACCAATGTTACAGCCTTCAGCGTAGCCAAAGTTCCTTCTATTCTTAACTATTCTTGCCCAAGGAAAGTGTTTTTCAACGTATTCCACGCTTGCGTCGGTCGATGAAGGATTATGCCTTTTTACATGAAGCATTTACCAACATAACTCCAATATGCTACGTGATATCGTATGTTTGTGTTTGGGATTTTTCGTGGATCTTGATGAAGCTGATTTTGGTGGTGAGGAAGGCGTTGTTGAGGTATTTGAGGAGTTCGGCGGTTAGGAACAGCCTAACGATGGGTAATTGATTTTGTGTTTTTGCGACCTTTGTGATAGCCATTCTCTGTACTCTTTATCAACAATTATAGCGCTCTTTAGTATAGAATTGTAAGTGGTCAAGGATGCTAGGTGTTGTATGTCTTTCGGTAGGCAGTGGCCTCCGATTCCGTCTCGCGCTTCAGGCATTTCTATGTTCCACTTTGTGTTGCAAGCGTTACGCACTTCATTAAAGCTTAATCCTATTTTTTCGCATATCATTTTTAGTTCCTCGGCGAAGGCAATCTGTACGTAGCGATAGGCGTTCTCGGCTATTTTGGACATTTCAGTGATTTCAATTGATAAGACTTCGTGTAAAGGTATTTCAAGAATGTCTCTATAGAATTTTAAACCTATGTTGAGGCTTTTTGGGTTTATCGCTCCGATTACTCTCAACTGATTCACTCCGTGTCTTGTTTGATCTTCTGCCCAGTATCTATGGGGCACATGAACTAGGTTTATGCTTTTGCTAAAGATGTTTTCATAGATTTTTTTGGACGTACCGGGCATTATTGTGCTTTCAATAGAAACTAGGGATGATGAATGAGCTTTCTGAGATATCTTTTCACAGACATCGAAAATAGGGGATAGATCGGGTATATCGTCCTTCAGCATTGTGGATACACATATGATGTAGACGTCTACGGGCGGTATTTCATACCAGTTGCGGGTAGCTCTGAGAATCCCCTCTTCTTTCGCTCTTTCAATAGCGATGGGATTTGTGTCGTAACCCCAAACCTCAAGACCCTTCTTCAGGATATATCTAGCCGTTGGATTGCCTACTTGACCAAGACCTAAAACACACACCTTCATATAAGCGCCACCTAATTTCAACCTTAAACTAAGAAGATCGTTCTTTATTCGAAATTAATTGAGCTATTTCTTGAGCTTCATCCTCTTTCAGCTTTACGCTACTTGGAAGGTTGATTCCACTTGATGAAAGTCTGTCAGCGACATGGAAACTACCTCCACCTGCATACTCCCTGTAAGGGGGCATTGTATGAATTGGATAGAAGAACCTTCGTGTTTCAATACCATTTTTAGCTAATTCAATCATCAATCTATCTCTGTTTATACCATACTCCTTTTGATCAATCAGAATCGAGTACAACCAATAAACATTTTCAGCCCAAGGCATTTTAGGAGGTAAAGTGATTCCCTTGATATCCTTTAACAACGAGTTATAGATTCTAGCTATCTTTCTCTTCTTTTTAATGAATTCATCTATCTTTTCAATTTGAGCTACGCCCAAAGCAGCTTGGAGATTAGTCATTCTATAGTTAAACCCAATAACTTCATGCCAATATTTCCTATTCGGCTCCATTCCGTGGTCTCTAAGCACTCTCATTTTTTGGGCTAACTCTTCGCGGTTTGTCAAACACGTTCCTCCTTCTCCAGTAGTGATAATTTTGTTTCCGTAAAATGAAAAGCATGCAATGTCGCCAAAGCATCCTACTTTTTTATCCTTGTACTTAGCTCCGTGGGCTTCTGCGCAATCTTCTATGATGTAAAGGTTATGGTTTCTAGCTATTTTGATCATATCACATGGATGTCCATAAAGGTGAACTGGTATGATCGCCTTTGTTTTCTTGGTTATTCTTTCTTCTATTTTGCTTGGGTCAATACACCAGTAGTCTGGATGCGAATCGATAAAAATAGGCTTTGCACCAGTATAAATTACAGCATTTGCTACAGCTGCAAATGTAAGTGTTGGAATAATGACCTCGTCACCTTGCTTAATGCCTAAAGCTGTAAGAGCTAAATGCAGGGCGGCGGTACCATTTGAGGTGGCTATACCATATTTAACTCCGATGTATTTTGCAAACTTCTCTTCGAATTCTTTAATGAATTTGCCCTTGGAGCTAACCCATCCACTCCTAACCGCCTCAATTACAAGATTTAATTCTTCTTTTCCAATTAAGGGTTCAGCTACTGGAATTTTGAATTTCATGATTACATCCTCAGAGCTCTTGTTAGAATTCTGTTCTCACTTGGGTAATTTGGTGCATCCCATGGGAATCTTTCACCGTTAAGCCATCTTTTCCAGCGACCGACTTCTTCCCTAACCATGATCTCAACTAGTTTGTTGAAACTCGTTCTTGGTCTCCAACCCAATTTCTTCTCAGCCTTTGAACAGTCTCCGGCAAGGCTTGGGACATCCTGTGGCCTGAGGAATCTTTTATCAACTTTGACGTATTCGTGCCAGTTAAGTCCTACCACATCGAAGGCTCTCTGCACCAGCTCCTTAACGCTATGTGCCTCACCGGTGGCGATTACATAGTCATCCGACTCGCTTTGTTGAAGCATTAGCGGCATCGACTCGACATATTCAGGTGCAAACCCCCAATCCCGTTTAGCATCCAAGTTCCCAAGTCTAAGGTCTTTGCTTAGCCCAAGGGATATCTTAGCAACCTCGTTGGCAACCTTCCTTGTAACGAATTCTAAACCCCGCAATGGGGATTCGTGATTAAAAAGAATACCGTTAACTGCGAAGATTTTGTAAGCCTCTCGGTATATTCGTGTAATCCAGTAGGCATAAAGCTTAGACGCAGCGTACGGGCTCATTGGATAAAAAATGTCGTTTTCGTTGAGAGGTTTCCCGCCGTTAAGTATACCTCTTTTACCAAACATCTCGCTCGTGGCTGCGAAATAAAATTTTACTTCCTCACGGTTTTGTCGAATAGCTTCAAGAATTCTGGTTACGGATAAGCCGGTGATGTGCCCCGTGGCAACAGGGGTTTCGAAGCTGGCCTCGACAAAGCTTTGAGCGGCTAAGTGATAAACTTCATCTGGCCCTGAAATCTTTAGAGCTTCAACGATTGAACCTGCATCGCTTAAATCGGCTGGAATAAGGTTTACTCTATCGAATATTTCGAGGTATTCTAATCGCCAGAAGTTAGGTGTGCTTAGACGTCGGTAAGTCCCGTATACTTCATATCCCCTATCTAAAAGAAACTTAGCCAAATAGGCACCGTCTTGGCCAGTGATGCCAGTAATTAAAGCTTTTCTCGGCATACACACTCACGAATTATGATATTGTTTGACTTAGTAATTTGAAGTTTTCTCAATTCTTATGCTTGTTATAACCCTTTTTTAGGTGAGAACACAGTTCATCACTTATTTAACCATTTAACCTTTTTTGCTTATGCAGTATAGCTTTGCCTTTCTCAACCATTTGAGTAACATCTTCAGGAGAAAAATCTTCTGTTTGGATGTAAGATTTACTTTCAAAAATTAACGCCTTGGAGGCATCGAAGTCCCTCTTTATCAAGCCCCTTTCTTGGCAATCCTCGTACAATTTTGAGCCTGGGAATGGTTGGCAGGTGTACAATCGTATTCTATCCAATTTGCTGTCTAAGGCAAACTTTACGGTCTCCTCCATTGTCTCTTTTGTCTCACCAGGAATGCCTATCATAAAAAAGCCACCCGATACAATGCCCAGATCTTTGCAAAGTCTTGCAACTTCTTTTACCTGCTCTAAATTTATCTTCTTACCAATCACATCTTTTAAAATCCTCTCATTGCCACTTTCGATGCCAAAATATAGTTCGTGAAAGCCTGCCCTTTTCATTATAGACAAAGTTTCCTTATCAATGGAGGATAAGTATGTGCCACTATCAGCTCTAAGGGTTACCTCTAAACCACGTTCGATTATCCCTTTGCAAATCTCAATTGTTCTTTTTTTGGAAATGTTGAAATTATCATCCACGATTCCGAAATGCCTCACTTTATATTTTTCGTATAGTAATTCCATCTCTTCCAATACATTTTCTGCAGAACGCATACGATAGGTGTGCCTCCAAACATTATGAACCGCACAGAAATAACAATTAAAAGGGCACCCTCGACTCGTGAGAATCTTCGCTTCTATACCATACTTAGGTATTCGTTGCCAAAAAGCTGAGTCGTTCCTATATAGAAGTTGATGAGCTTTATTAAAAACACCTTTAATCACATATTTAACACCTCTAGCTCTCAACAAAGAGGTGTACACTTTAAATTTTCCATACTGTTTATATCGTGAATAATTTTCGAATGGTACAAGATCCCTTCTGGGAAAGGGAATTTCATCCAAATTTTCAATGAAGCCTCGAGGACTATTTTTAATGATTTGATTCCCCTTACGGTATACTATACCATCGACTCTATCTAAATTTCCTCCTTCATTATCAAGCAACTCCCGAAATGTCAATTCTCCTTCACCAACCACTACAATATCGATATCTTGGTTTTCTTTCAGCGTTTGTAGTGGGTAGCAACTTGGAGTACATCCACCAATAACAGTGATGATGCCCTTATCAATTTTTTTTATAAGATTTGTTATGGAATAAACTGAAGGAATTTGTGTGATAAAAGGAGAAGTTATTCCAACTAACTCTGGTTTCCAGGTGGTTATGATAGTTCGGATTTGTTCCAGCGAAGCTCCTATATGAAAAATACCATTAGGCAAAGCTCTAAATTCATCAGGGAAACCGCCTCGGCAATCAAGGATGCGAACTTCATGGCCATTTGACGCAACAGCTGCGAGATACTCGAGAGCCAATGGTTCGTGAGGTGGATATGGCATCCACGACTTAGGCACAACAGAAAAAGGGTTGATAAGCAACGTCTTCATTGTTAATTTCTTTCTCTCCATTCTAGTTATATTTTACTATTTTCAACATTGCCTATTTCTCTAATAAATCTCTTTTTAGCGCACGCTTTGATTATGTAGTTATCATGCAATGTTTGTATCTTAAACAGCTTCCAGAAATAATAGCTTAATTTTCCGATACGGGCTATTATTGAAAACGAGAAGATTAAGAGTTTATGGATGAATTTTTCATTTTGGATAGTTATAAACCCCAAATCAGGTATACTGTATGAAAAATGAAAAATTTCTAATGTCTTTTGTAAAAATATTCTTTCGAGGGTTGATACAGCAGAGGTAAAATCAATTTCAACAAGATACCCATAATTTTGAAGAATCCTAACTACCTTTTGTGTATCAACAATTTCAACATGAACTTTTCCCCAGGTTTGTTCTGCGTAGACTCTTGAAATCTTAACCAACAGTTTTTCTCTCGTTTTGGTAGGGTATCTTAAATAAATAAAGCCAGGTTTAAGTTCCATGATATTAAATAACACCTTTTCGTAATTAATTATGTGTTCTAGAATGTCAGTGCAAATCACATCTTCAATGCAATTAAATCTCAATGGTAAGAATCGAGCGTCACATACAACATAATGCGCATTCCGATCTTTTTTTTGAGCAATAAGTATTTTTTCCTTATCGATATCGAGAGCCAGAACTTCTTCACATCGGCATAAATCTCTTTGACTAGTATATCCACATCCAATAACTAGCGAGAAATTATGCATCTTTAACGTGTTTCCGTATAGCTTTGTGTACTACTTCGAAATAGTTGTCCCATGTGAATTTGCTTAGATCTATACGTTTTTCCAAGTTCGTATTAAGAGCTTTTTCCAAGATGTTGGCAAATGAGTTCAGATCAGGGTTTGCCATGAATACATGCGGACTGTTCAATATTCCATCTGGTTCGCTTGCCTCAGAAGTCCAAACCACTTTCTTGTTGAAAGCTAATGCTTCGTAGGCAGTGATAGGTGAAGTAGTCCATCCTGGACAGGCAAACAAGTCACAAGCAAGGTAGTAATTCCATAATTCATCATCGTTAACAAAATTAGTGAATATGATCTTATTTGAACAGTTCGATTGTTTAGCCAATAATTTAAGCCTCTTGTCGTCGGGGCCTGTGCCAACAATAACGAGAACTGCGTTATCCACTTTCTTAGAGAGTTGTATAAATGATTTTATTAACACATCTATTCTCTTTCTGGGATCGAGTCTACTTACACTTAATATAATTTTTGCGTCACTAGAAAGATTCAGTTTTCCCCTGATGTCGCCCTTTGGTTTATAACCGAAAATATCTGGATCGAGACAACCTCTTGCAATAATGCTTTCTCTTCCATATAGTTTCCTTACCTCCCATCTAATCCGCTCAGTTAACACGATGGCCTCTCGAGCCTTTCGCACCGCCAGATAATCAAGGATCGACATAAACTCGAGTGAAAATCTATTCTTTAAGCTACAGCTTTGTTTCAGTGGAATAAACTCTCTATGTCCCTCCAACGTATTGCGTATTTCATTGAACACTCTACGATGTATCAAGGCGTATTTTGATAAGTCGTCTGGAAACCAAAACATCGTACCATGAATATGAATGGTATATGGAATTTTTGTAAACAATGTCGCCAGAAGTAGATTAGCCCAGCCCCAAGCGGTAATAACAACATCCGTCTTAATCTCTAGCAATTTCTTCCTTAACATAAGTATTCGCTGTAGCGAGCTTTTTCCTTCCACTATCTCAATGTCATTAATGATTTCATCATAATATTTGCCTAAAGCCTCCTTTCTAAATCTGAATGTTAATATCTTAGTTTTGATACCTTTGTCCTTGAAATACTTATATTCTTCGAATAATAAGCGCTCTGCTCCGCCGAAACCTATAATTTCTGTATGGAATAAAACTATTTTTTCAAGTTTCATTAATATTATCCTTCACAGGTATTCTTTTTTCTTTAAGAGCGTTTCGATAATTGAAGATGTATGTAAATGCTCTTTAAGGAAACTTTTTCCGTTAGATTGAACTCTGTTTCGCCTTAAAATTATCCCAATATGCATTTCCAAAGGAAACCTTCATAGGCTACAGGAGTGTAGTCTGGTAGTCCGATGAGAACCATCTCGAACCAAAGTTAGTATAAATGGAATCGGGTTGTGTTGTAGATTAGGATTTTGGTGCCATCGATATTATCGGAGCGAAAAACTAATTGAAAACCGAGAGGTGGAATTTCGGGACTGGTGTAGAGATCTTGGAGATTATAATACGATCCGTTGAAAATAGGGTCAACAATCACGTAATTCACTCGATATTTTTTGATAAGAGCGCGCATTTCATGCAAGTCAATGTTCTGTTCGAAGATGACGGTTTTTCTGTCAGTATACCAAGCCCACTCGAAGGGTTTACGTGTCATGATTATGTCATCAGGCCCAACGTTTTCATTTACCCAGTTTATTGCTGGATCCAAATGATAAAGTGTTTTGATGTCTTTATCTCTAATCTGATTTATTACCGTTTCATATCTTGGACGGAACTGTATTAAGAACACTGATGCTATCATAATGGCTATAAGGATGGTTGAGAGGTTGATGGAAAATTTGAACTTACGCAGTCCTAAAAGGATTTTTTTCTGACCTTTGTACGTGCTAACTAAGCTCACGGTCAACTGGTCTATGAAGACAGCGGCAAGAATTGCAAAGAAAGGCGTTGCACCCAACAGTAATCGGTTCTCAACTTTTCCAACTGTCAAGCTTAACATAGATTCGGAGACAAATATTGCATAAAATACCATTTGAAATGAGGGAAAAAGAAGGGCTGATAATTTCTTTCTCCAAGTTTTTGAAAAAATGAACGCCATTATTCCTAGACTAATTAGAATTGGGGATAAGTTATTGAGATAAGCGGGCAACAGATATGAATAGATTCTATTTAAGAAATCGCCGATCCCAGTAACGCTAACCAATTGAGATACAGTACTTGTAATCCAAGTACCCGTAGGTATTTCTGAGGCAGGTGTGATGAAAACTTCGGGAAAGTAATACTGCCTAATCCAAAAGATTTCTTCGAAAAGATTTAATGTGAGGAAAAAAAAGCAAAGTGATCGAGCCCATGTTTTTTTTCGTTTTAAGAATGCCACAAGAACTAGCAAAGTTGGAGTACCAATGTGGAAAGCTAACCCGAATGGAAAACCTGCGTTGAACTTGAAAGTAAATCCCCAAAGTCCTACAACAAAGAATATTGGCAAAGAATTTTTGACATCTATCTCTTTCTTCAGTAGAATGATCAACATCGGAATTGTAGCAAGGTAAACGTAGAAATTTGCTTCCCAACTTAGCCCAGTTAGAAAAGCGAAAAAGCCAGCCAATATTGCCTGCCAACTTTGTGATCTCTGAATTGACAACAACAGAAAATAGAACGAAGAAGCCAAAAAAACAGCTCCCATGATCTCAGGCCCGTGCAGCATAGAAGAGTATTCCAATAAAAAGGGATGAACGGCTACTATGGCACTAGCTATTAGGCCAGCCTTGACGCTGAAAAGTTCTTTTGCTATTCCATACACTGGAAAAACGAGGAGAGCGCCAAAAAAGACCGCCATCATTTTTCCAACTGAGTAAGAGACGCCCCCAATTTCGAAAAAGATAGCCAAAACGAAGGGTGTACCACTATGAGGAACAAACCCAGCTGAAAGCACTGCATCAGAAACGCCAATCCAATCGGTAACAGTCACCTTGGAAGTAAAGATTCCATGCTGAACAAGGTTTCTAGCATACTCCAAGTACAAGGCACCATCACTAACAGCTTCCGAACTGAAGGTTTGGTAGTAGATGCGCAGAATCACGGCGATAATGAAGATGAGGAGCAGAAGCTTTTCGACGGATAAGGTCTTACCCTTTCTTTGAACTACATCGTCTCGTATAGAAAAATGTAAGTTGGCATTACCACCTCTTTCTTTAATGATTCGCCCCACACAACAGATCAATGTAAAAATCACTGTCAAAAAGGTCAATGTTAACCCAAAATTAATTTGTTCACAGAAAAAGGTGGATACCACACTATACAACAACAAGACATTAACCATTTGAACCCCTATACCAAAAAGAAGACTTAATCCAAACATCTCAACTGAACAATCACTTGTAACGATGATCTTAGTAACGCAGTATCCAGGAATAAGAAATAAAGCGGTTATCCCTAATAACAGACGTATCCAAACCGACACACCGTTTAATGGAAGAAAATGGACAAACACTGATAAAAGAGTGGCTAATAAAGGCAATATTGAGCACAATAGAAGATCGTACGCATGTACGTTCCGTTTAAACAGTTGATTCATTTTAATCGCATTCATCACTACTATATTCTCACGGTTCTTGTTCCTTCGCCCGTAGATAAATCGCGACAACTTTGTTATAGAGGCTTAGGCCAAAAATGGAAGCGAGAGTTGACAGGAATAGTTTGGCGTTAAAGGGATTTATTCTCATTGCTTTGAAAAAGTAGCTTCGTCCCGCTTCAATTTCTCCGTTAAGACATAGAATGGTGCCTGTTTCAAAATAATGTCGCCTTAGTATTTTTGGTTTTTTTGAAATCTCGTCAAAATATTTTTCCAAGATAAGTTCCCGTGCCACTATAAAGTCATTCATATTACGGGAAATGCTATCTGGTTGGCAATAAGCGTTTACCAACGGCTCATCAATATGCTTAAAGCAATAGTGCTTTGAAATCCTAAGCCATAAGTCCCACTCTTGCAAGCGAGGAAGGTTTTCAAACATACCAGTTTTTTCAAAACACTCCTTTCTTACGACAGCTGTAGAAGTACCTATAAAGTTTGCTTCAAGAAGAGCCTGATGCAAGTTTCCTTCGGTTTGTTTCACATCTGAAGATGGAAAATAAGTTTTTCTACCGCTGTCTATCAGCCAAAAACTAGTGTAAACAACTCCAAGATCGGAGGGACCAAACTTAAATGCTCTTACCTGTTTTTCGAGTTTTTCCGACAACCATTCATCATCACTGTCTTGAAAGGCGATGTATTCGCCTCTTGCAGCCTTTATTCCAGTGTTACGGGCCGCAACGGCGCCCTTATTTTTTTCATGCCGAATATACCGCATCCTTTCATCGCAGAAGCTTCTTACAACGTTTTCTGTATTGTCACTTGAACAATCATCTACGACAATTATTTCAAAATTTGGGTAAGTCTGATTCAGTATACTCTGAATTGCCCTTCCCAGCAATCGCGCCCTATTATAAGTTGGTATGATAATACTCACAAGTGGACCAGATTTGTCTATATTCACCAATACTTGATCTTCATTTTGATCACTTAAATATCTCTTGTTTTTAACTTTCAGTTTACAACACCATTACAATTCAAAGCTAAGATAAATACATGGCAACCCCTTTATCTTCGTTCAGTTCACCAAAGTAACCTATTATCTTTCTATCTTTTGGGAGAAACTGTTTTATTTTTTCCACGCGAGCATCGATGCAAGTTGGCTTTGAGTCATCGTATCCATTTGGAACCACTACTGTTTTGTCTTTACAATACTTGTGATGAAGATAAAGCAGCGCAGCCACATTCTGGCTGATAACAAATATCTTTTCAGAATTTTTCAGACTATATCTAAGCCAAGGAAAGCTAATTATCCGAGTGCGTAAATCATGAGGCGGAACGTGAATCTCGCATGTTACTGGAATCTTCATAATTTTACCTATGATGACGCCGTAACCACTTGACATGATATTCCCACCTTCTGATCTTTCCAGAATAACATTAATTTTATTTTGAATAACATGATTTTTCAATTGATGTGTAATTCTAAAAGGATCTTTAGGAAGTGGAAACAGATCGAGATTTTCATTAGTGCTAGATCTTTTTAAGTATGGAGACGCTAGGCATACGTCAACATTATTTCTGATTAGTGACTTAGCAAACTCCAATGTTCGCTGGCCTGAAGCATGCCCATGAGGCGCGCCTACAGCAGGACAATAAATCAATAAGCGCAATTTTGACATATACTTCCCTTTAGCGACATCTTACGTTATTATTTTATTTTTCATTTCTCTCTTTTAGTGTTCTCATGTATTTATGCAGCTTAAGTCTGTGGCTGAAGGGCATCGCATACTATTTTAGCCCGCTAGTTGTAAAATCCCTAATCTGACGTTAGAAAGAGATAAACATTGTTCGCTATAGAGGGGGATATGATGAAAATTCCTATTAAATATGTCTCGTTGAAACGAGATAAGCTCTGAAAGCAACGATGATAATCTATGAGGAAAATAATATGATCTAGTTTTATTTGAGCAGATGCTAAAATCCCTATTCTCATTTTAGGTTCACTCAACATCAAGCAAATTAGCAAGCTTAGGCGGTTGTCTTGGTCAAGCTTAACCTAAAGAACTCCCGTATACTCTCACGTACAGAGGCGATAATACCGAGTTCAAAGAGAGTGTGATCTCTCTTGACCACTCTCTTTTTCTGCAGAATTCTTTTATTCATAATTTTTCGAATATTTTTTAAAATCCACAGGTCAGCCCTAATTATTGAAAGCACCATATTCTGAGCTCTGTTGCGGCTGTAGAACATTATCCTAATTATATTGAAGAAAATAGTGAGAAACAACCCGCTAATCAGGTTTATCCATTCAGCATTTTTAATCATAGATGACAGCCTGTTTTTTTCTCCAAG
>Ga0315280_10006397_pt1 | contig 16281 bp, 14 predicted proteins | sample YL17G06_40_MG_FD_203697 | JGI IMG/M metagenome (GOLD analysis project Ga0315280, IMG submission 203697) | Sediment microbial communities from Yellowstone Lake, YNP, Wyoming, USA - YL17G06_40 | ecosystem: Environmental > Aquatic > Freshwater > Lake > Sediment | place: USA: Wyoming | collected...
GTTGAGCGGCGGCGAAGCGCAGCGGCTGGCCTTGGCCCGGGCCCTGGCTCCAACGCCGGAGCTTCTCCTGCTGGATGAGCCTTTGGCGCAGCTCGACGGGCCGTTGCGGGCGGAACTCCTGGCACTGGTTCGCGAGGTGGTTCGCGCCCGAGGCGTGACGGCGATCTACGTGACCCACGACTCACCCGAGGCCATGGAGCTTTGCCAGCAGATTGCCGTGATGCGGGCGGGGCGGATCGCCGCGGCGGGGACGCCCGAGGAGCTCTATTGGCACCCTGCCGACCCCGATCTGGCGCGGCTCACCGGACCGGTGGTCGAATTGCCCAGCGCGGTATTGGAGGCGGGCTTGGTGAGCAGTCCGCCGGGAACGCCGAGCGACAAGCTAGCCCTGTGCCTCAGTTCCGGCGACCTCCTTGTCCGGCCGCAGCAATTGCGGCTGGGGGAGCCGAGTGGCGAGGGCTTCTGGGAGGTGGTCGATTGCCGGCCACAAGGGTTAGGGTGGCGGGTGATTGTTGCACACGGGGATCATCGCCTGGTGTTGCCCTCGGCACAGCCGGTGTCGCTCGGACACAGCTTGGCCGTTCACCTGGAGCCGATACCTCGAAAGTAGACGACGACAAGAGGGGGAAGGGACCGCTCGGGGCCGTTCGTTGCAAATCGGCGTCCCTTGTGGTAGAGAGTAGAGTTTGCGGCCCGCGGCTCAACCCACCAGAGGGAATCGATGGCGGCAACGCTTCCTGGGAATCTCGTCGGCATTGACCTGGGGACGACGATGTCGGTAATCGCCCGGCTCGACCCCAGCGGATCGGCGATGACGATCCCCAACAGCGCCGGCGACCCGCTCACGCCGAGCGTAGTCTACCTGGATGGGACCACGGCCCTGGTGGGCAAGACGGCCCGCGAGGCCGCGGCGATCGACTCCAGCCATGCGGCGGCGTGGGTCAAGCGGGAGATGGGCAGCCCGGCCTACTCCCGCTCCGTCGACGGCCGCCAGTTCCGTCCGGAAACCCTCTCGGCGATCATCCTGCGGAAGATGAAGCAGGACGCGGAGCGGCGGATCGGGCCGATATCGCGGGCGGTGATCACGGTGCCGGCCTTCTTCGACGACACCCGGCGGAAGGCCACCGAGGACGCCGGCCGGATCGCCGGGCTGGAAGTGTTCGACATCCTCAACGAGCCGACCGCGGCCGCGCTGTCCTACGCCATGCTGGGCGAGCGGCAGCGGGACCCCGGCGGCCAGCGGCTGGACATCCCCGGCGGGGAGATGACCGCCGTGGTCTACGACCTGGGGGGCGGCACGTTCGACGTGACCGTGGTCCGCCTCCAGTCCCGTCGCTTCGAGACCCTGGCCACCGACGGCGAGGTCCGGCTGGGGGGCAAGGACTGGGACGACCGGATCGTGGACTACCTCGGCCGGCAGTTCCGCGAGCAGTTCCGCGTCGATCCCACGGCCGATCCCCGCCGCCGCGACGCCCTGAACGTCGCCGCCGAGAAGACCAAGATCCTCTTGAGCACGCTTCCCCAGGTGCCGATCGAGTTTTCCTACCAGGGGCACACGCTCCAGGCGAACCTTACCCGGGCAGAGCTCGAGGAGATGACCGCCGACCTGCTGATGCGGACGCGGGTGGTGACCGACCTGGTGGTCCGCAAGCAGGCCAGCCTCCGCTGGGACCAGATCGATTCCGTGCTCCTGGTCGGCGGCTCGACGCGGATGCCGATGGTCAAGCGGATGCTCCACGAGCTGACCGGGCAGCCGCCCAACGACGTGCTCGACGCCGACCAGGTCGTGGCCCAGGGTGCGGCCATCCACAGCGGGATCCTCGTGGCCAAGGGGGGCGAAGGAACGCTGGAGATCGGCGAGGATCTGCGCCGCGAGCTGGAGGGCGTGACCGAGCTGAACGTCAATTCGCACAGCCTCGGCGTCGAGGCGATGCGGCGCGAGGAGTCGGTCAACTCCGTGCTGATTCCCAAGAACACGCAGTTGCCGTTCGCGTCCAGCCGGGTCTTCCGCCTGCGGACCCCCGGGGCGACGACGATCTGCGTGACCGTGCTGGAGGGGGAAGCGACGGAGTCGGCCAACAACGCGCGGGTGGGGGAGTGCCGGATCACGGACCTCCCGCCCGGGCTCCCCCGCGGCGCACCCGTCCAGGTGCGGCTCGCCTACGGCGCCAACGGCCGGATCAACGTGATGGCCCTCGACATGACCCACGGCCGCTTCGCCCAGAGCACGATCCAGCGGGCCGACCGGCTCACCGGCGAGGACATCCGCCGCGAGACGGAGTTCGTCCGTGGGCTGAGAATCCAGTGAACTATGCCGTTCATCGTGCAGTGTCCCCATCCCGATTGTGCCAAGTACATGCTCCTGGAAGACGCCGCCCGGGGGGCAAGGGTGGAGTGCCTGGTCTGCAAGCGGCTGCTCCAGGTGGATGCCTCAGGTTCGGGGACTGTTTCGACCAGATCGCCTGCCCCGCCGTCTTCGGTCGCCGGCGGGGGCCCCGTGCCGCCGACCGTCCGCCGGCACCGCGTCGCGCACTGCCCCCAGTGCAACGGCCCGATGCGCGTCCCCCCGACCCACCAGGGCAAGGCAATCCAGTGCCCCCACTGCAATCACGTGTTTATCCTCTGAGCCGCCATGAAGTCGCATACCGAGTACCTGACCTTCCACATCCCGAAGCGGATGGACTTCGTCAACATCACCCCGCAGGTTGAGGCGATTGTCAAGAAGAGCGGGGTGCGGGAGGGGCTGGTGCTCGTGAACGCCATGCACATCACGGCCTCGGTGTTCATCAACGACGACGAGCCGGGGCTGCACGAGGACTACAAGAAGTGGCTGGAGGGCCTGGCCCCCTTCGACCCGTCCCCCACCCGCTACAAGCACAACCGCACCGGCGAGGACAACGCCGATGCCCACTTGAAGCGGCAAGTGATGGGCCGGGAGGTGGTGGTGGCGATCACCGGCGGCAAACTGGATTTCGGCCCCTGGGAGCAGATCTTCTACGGCGAGTTTGACGGCCGCCGATCGAAGCGGGTGCTGGTCAAGGTGATCGGGGAGTAGGCCGTGATCGGGGCGGGGCTCCCCTCACGCCCCTTTCAGGGGATACCCGGAAGGCCCGCTTTCGCCGCGACGCGAACGGGTTGGGCGAGGAGGTAGAGACGCGGCGTGCGCATTTTCCCCCCACCCTGGACTTCGCCCCGCGGGCGTGGTGTAATGGGCGCACTTTCCAGCCGCGCGAGAACGTGCCGGAGCGTGCTTCACTCGAACCAAGGGAGAGAGCTATGTCGCTACACAGTCGCCGTGATTTCCTGAAAACCGCGGCCGCCGCCAGTGCCGGGGTGGCCTTCGCCGGTGTGGGCAGCTTCGCGGCCGAGAAGGGCAAGGCCAAGCGCCGCGAAAAGAAGGCGTCGGCCAAGGTCGTGGGGGCGAACGAAAGGGTCCGCATCGCCGTGGTGGGCATCGGCGGCCGAGGGCAGGCGCACATCAGCGAGTTCGCCGCGATGCCGGGCGTCGAGATCACTTATCTGGTGGACCCCGACAGCCGCTTCTTCGCCTCGCGGTCCAAGCGGGTCGAGGAGAGCGGCACGAAGCCCAAGTGCGTGCAAGACATCCGCAAGGCCCTCGACAACAAGGAGCTCAACGCCATCTCCGTGGCCACCTGCAACCACTGGCATTCGCTGGCCACGGTCTGGGCCTGCCAGGCCGGCAAGGACGTCTACGTGGAGAAGCCGTGCAGCCACAACGTGTTCGAGGGGCGCAAGTGCGTCGAGGCGGCGCGGAAATACGGCCGCATCGTGGCCCACGGCACGCAGGGCCGGGCGAGCAGGAGCTGGGCCCACGTCGTCGCGGCCATCAAGAGCGGCAAGTACGGCAAGCTCCTCGTGTCCAAAGCCTACGCCAGCAAGGTCCGCTGGAGCATCGGCTTCAAGGAGCCCAAGGAACCGCCCAAGGAGTTCGACTTCAACATCTGGCTCGGGCCGGCGCCGGAGCAGCCGTATCACGAGAACATCGTGCACTACAACTGGCACTGGTTCTGGGATTTCGGCAACGGCGAGATCGGCAACCAGGGCGTGCACCAGATGGACATCGCCCGCTGGGGAATCCCCGGCGGCACGCTCCCCAAGAGCGTCATCTCCATGGGCTGCCGCTACGTCGACGAGCCCGACAGGGGCTTCCGCGACCAGGGCCAGACGCCCAACATGCAACTGGCGGTGATGGACTTCGGCGGGCCGCTTCTGGTCTTCGAGGTCCGCGGGCTGAACGACAAGAAGGGGCCGGGCCCCAAGCGATACAAGTCGCATGTCGACAACGAGTTCTACCTCGAGGAAGGGGCCATCAAGGGCGGCAAGTTTTACCCCAAGGGCAAGTCCGAGGGGGAGCCCCTCGTCAAGGTGGATTTCAAGGCCCCGGGAAGCGACCACTTCGGCAACTTCATCGATTGCGTGCGGAGCCGCAAAGCGGAGGACCTCAACGCCGACATCCTCGACGCCCACCTCTCCGCGGCGTGCTGCCACCTGCCCAACATCTCCTACCGCCTGGGCCGCGAAGTCCCGTTTACCGAGAAGCCCACCGCCCTGAGGGACAACGAGCACGTCCTGGCCAGCGTGGCGGCGATCGAGGACCAACTGGTCGGGGCGCTGGGGATGGAACTCACGAAGTTCACCTACACGATCGGCCCCAAGCTGGCCTTCGACCCGCAGGCTGAGCAGTTCGTCGACAACGAGCAGGCCAACAAGCTCCTGACCCGGCCTTACCGTAAGCCGTTCGTCGTGCCGGAAACGGTCTAGCGGGCCGACACGGCTCATCGGACACGGTGGGGATACGGTTGGGTGCCATGCCCACGCTTGGGGGCCCGTCGATTTATTGCGCTGGCGGGCATGGCGCCCCCCGAGCATCCCCTTGGCCCGTGCAAACGGTGCTTCTGCCGCGTGCATCCGCGGGGCATAGCCGGCCTTTCCTACGGGCGTCTCCATCCGCGCGGCCATGGCTTCCCGCAGCGGTTCATACACGTCGCGGTGGATCGTGCGGTTGCGCCGCGCCTTGGGGGCTCGGCAATGCGGTCTACGGCCGGGAGCGGCTGGCATTGGCCTTGATCCGCGTCCCATCCAAGGCCACTTCACCCAACCGCACCAGCCCCATCGCCAACCGGCCGACCTGACCAAACAGGTCTTTCAGCGCCTGCCGGGATTTCTTGCGAAACCCGCAAAGCGTGCTGTGATCGGGCCGGCGGCCTTCCACCAGCTCACCTGGCAGCCCGTGCAGTAACGTGCGCCCCACGCGGGTCAGTCGGTCAAGTTGAACGTGAAGTCGTTCTTCTGGCCCTGCTTTACCTCGGCCGTCAGCTTGGATTTCTGTGCGTCCGAGTATTTCGCCGGGAAGCGCGGCGGTGGGGGCTTCCACTTCTCAAATTCTGGGGTACCTTTCGGAGGCCTATCGTAAACCTCGACAATCGTCACCGTGTGCCGCCCCGGCACCGCCCCGTCGCCTGGAACGAATGTCGACAAGGTGAACTTGCCTTGGGCGTCTGTCCTCCCCGAGGCGGGGCGGCCCTTCTCGGGGAAGAAGCCCACGCTGACTCGCTCCAACGGCTGACCCTTGTAGGTCACCGTGCCGGTAACTTTCCCCGTCGGGTCCGTGCCCGGCTTGGCGCAGCCGACCACGATCACTAGCGCGAACACCAGCCCTGATCCTATCAGCTTTTGGCACACCATCGCCAGCTCCTCCACTAGGAAGTCTCCCACCAATCGGCGACTGACGCGGGTCTTACGGCACCACAACGGGGAATCCGTCGCCCATATTCCCCAGATGGCGATACGTGAGGATATCGATGTTGTTGCTAACGAACTTCACACTGCCGTCAGCCAGGCCGAAGTTCCCCCCGCCCGGATGGCGGCTGTAAAAGCCGCCCCCTTGGTTGTCGTAATCTCCCGCATTCTTCTCCATACTCGTGCTGCCGTTCTTTACGACGTCGGGTACGTAGTTCAACGGGGGGCCCATGGTTCCGTGGGCGCAGTCGTAAAACCACCACAACACGGCGTAAGAATAGTCGACCACCATTTCGCCCATGGCAAACGTGTTGCTGGTGCCGTCGGAGACGTCGCGGATATTGGTCAGGTTTTGCAGGTCGTTGAAGCGGTTGGCTGGGTAGATGCCGTTGCCGCGCTGGAGCCCCCAATCGCTGCTACAGTACCGGTCCGTCCATCGGCCGTACGGCTCGCAGAAGCGAATGGCGGCATCGCCCATCCCGTAGTTGGACCCCGCAACGCCCCTGTAGTTGGTGACCGCCGCCGCACCCGAAACGTACTGGTAGACCCCTCGCGAGCCATTGTTGACCAGTCCGTTATAGTTCTTATCCGTGGGGCACAGGAAGCACGGGACCACGGTCCGCAAGGCGGCGTCATTCGCGGGGAATGCCCCGTTCTGACTGAAATTGACTGTTTGAAACAGCGGAGCTTGCTCAACAAACGGCAGCATCTCGGCCAGAAAAGTGTGGCCCGTGGTGGTGTAATTCCAATCCCCGTTGCCGCCGTAGCTGAAAGGAAACGTCTTATACGTGTCGTGATAGTTGTGGCTGCCCAGGACCAGTTGCTTGAGATTGTTCGTGCACGAGGTCCGCCGGGCCGCCTCCCGGGCCGCTTGCACCGCCGGCAACAACAGCGCGATCAGGATCCCGATGATCGCAATCACGACCAACAACTCGACGAGGGTAAAACCCCGACGTCTCGACAACGATCGCCCGCGCATAGGTTCCTCCTGCAAGAAAAGGAAGAGAAAAGAGAGGAGTCCAGGCCAGCCGGGAGGATCCCGACGAGTCTATGCCTGGATGTCGCCACCGTCGTTGTGGATGAGCGAAGTCCTGGTGCAGACAGCTCGAAGCTGCGCTGAACAGGAAATGTTCGCCCGGTGCAACAGGCGGCTTCCTCGCCGCGCTGGGCAGCGAGCCGACGAACCTCCTCGCGCCCCACCAATCGGTGTTCGCCTTGCCTCTGGGCGGAGTTCATGGTCATGCCTAGAACCCTCCGCACCTAGTCTGCTGCCGTCATGCCCTTGACAGGCACGCTTTGCCGCCAACTTCCGCCGCATCTGGTCTTACGGCGCCTGAGCGGGGAGTCCGTCGCCCATATTCCCCAGGTGGCGATATGTGAGCAGATCGATGTTGTTGCTAATGAACCTGACGCTGCCGTCAGCCAGACCGAAGTTTGCCCCGCCCGGATGGCGGCTGTAAAAGCCATAGGGTAGCATGTCCCAGTCCTTCGGCATAAAGCTCTCCATGGTCTCGCTGCCGTTCTTTACCACGTCGGGCACGTAGTTCAACGGGATGGCCACGTTGGAGTGGGTGCAGTCGTAGTAATACCAGTACTCGTTTTGCGCCCAGTTGATCACCGTTTCGCCGAAGGTAAAGGTGCTGCTGGTGCCGTCGGTAATGTCTCCGATCTTTGTGATATTTCCCACGTCGTTGAAATAGTTCTCTGGGAAGACGCCGTTGCCAAACTGCATCCCGCGGTCATCGTCGCAGATGTCAGGACGTGACCCAAAGCGGCCTCTCGCCTCGCAGAACCGACAGACGGCATCGCCCCTGCCCCAGTTGGAGCCCGAACAGCCCCTATAGTTGGTGACCGCGTACGCCGTGTTACTTCTATTGTAGTTGTAGCCCCCTCGGGCGCACTCGTTGGTCAGTCCCCCATAGTTCATATCCGACGGACAGAGGAAAACGGAGACCACTGTTTGCGACACGGCCTCATTATTGCCGTATCGTCCGTTCTGACCGGGAGTCCACTGGCTATACAGCGGCTGCTGCTCGATGTACGGCAGCAAGCCTGTCAAAAAACTCATGCCGGTCATCCGCCAGTTCCAAGCCTGGTTGCCGCTGTAGCTGAAAGGAAACGTTTTATTGACGTCGTGATAGTTGTGGATGCCCAAGTCCAGTTGCTTGAGATTGTTCGTGCACGAGGTCCGCCGGGCGGCCTCCCGGGCCGCTTGCACCGCCGGCAACAGCAGCGCGATCAGGATCCCGATGATCGCGATCACCACCAACAACTCGACGAGGGTAAAACCCCGACGTCTCGACAACGATCGCCCGCGCATAGGTTCCTCCTGCAAGAAAAGGAAGAGAAAAGAGAGGAGTCCAGGCCTGCCGGGACGATCCCGACGAGTCTATGCCTGGATGTCGCCACCGTCGTTGTGGATGAGCGAAATCCTGGTGCAGACAGCTCGAAGCTGCGCTGAACAGGAAACGTTTGCCCGGCGCGGCAGGCGGGTTCCTCGCCGCGCTGGGCAGCGAGCCGACCAACCTCCCCGCGCCGCACCAATCGGTGTCCGGCTTGCCTCTGGGCGGAGTTCAGGGTCATGCCAGAAACCCTCCGCACCTGGTCTCGTGCCCTAATGCCCTTGACCGGCACTCTCGGGCAGCCTCCCGCTCGGTCTCCCCAGTCCCCAATAGGCATATCTTAGCATTCCTAAGCGCTTGCGGCAAAGGAAATGCATAAAAAGCAACACCTGGGGCTCGCAGCCCATCTCGCTTCTGCCTCGTCGACGGTGAAGCTAGAGGAGTTCGTTCCCCACGTCAACCACCATTAAGGCTCGACGGCGACCACCCATAGGTGTTACGAGTTGAAGGGAAGGCGATGGGACGACCAGCGTCGCGTGCCAGGAATCTCCAGATGAGCCGGTCAGCGGCATCGTACCGAATCGTTCAGGGCGGTCCCGGGGGCACCGCGAGTCGCTGCCGGTACTGTTGCAGGCGTTGCTCAATGGCTTGGGCTAACTCCTTGTTGCCGGCACGTTGGGCGAGGTTCAATGCCCGCAACGCCGTACCGGTGGCCTCGCGGTATCGCCCGGCTTGGGCATAGGCGGCTGCAAGGATGGCCAGCGGTTGGGCCTCCTCGTACCGGGTAAGTGCGCAGGCCCGCTCACCGAACTTGATTGCCTGGGTAACGTCGCGGAGTTCGGGCTGTTTGGCGGTCGCGTAGATCATGGCCAGGGCCGACAGTGCCGGCACGTAGTCCGGCTTCTGCTCCAGCGCGGCGGCATAATGAATCGCCGCTTGCTCCAGGTTCCCTTGTCGGTGCAGCGCCGTGCCGAGATAGCAGTGAGCTTGGGGATCCTCGGGGCGGAGCCGCACCGCCGCGCCCAAATGCCCGGCGGCCTCCAGAGGCTTATCCAGGTCCAGCAGGCTGATCCCCAGGAGGAGGTGCGCGTCGAACAGCTCGGGGTCGATTTTCAGCGCCTCGCGGTAATGCGGCAGCGACTCTTGCAGCTTCCCCTGGCGGCTCAGCAGGTGGCCCAGGTTCAAGCGGGGCCTCCAGTGTTTCGGGTCGGCCCGGATCGCCTGCGTCAAGTAGTTTTGAGCCTCGTCGGGCCGTCCCCGCTCCGCGACGACCAGGGCCAGGTTGTTCAGCGCCTCGGCACTGTTGGGGTTTATCTCGAGGGCTTTGCGGGCGGCTTGTTCCGCGCCGTCAAGGTCGCCGAGCTGGACGCGCGCGGCCGTGATCTTGACATAAGAGTAGTCGTCCACGAACTGTTCGTGGATTCGCCGGATCCCGCCCGGCGCGATGTTGACGAACTCGGGGATATTCGCGGCGCGATCGGGGGCCGTGAACTGGGCCAGCAGGACGGCAGGGCTGTCTCGGCCCTCGGCGTCGATGTGCGTCAGAAAAAGCTGCGTATAGGGCGTAAACGCCTTGGAAGAGAACACCAGCCACTTGCCGTTGGGCGACCAACTGTGCCAGGAGTTCATCCCCGCGAGGTTGCAGGCGAGCGGCCGCGCCCGACCGCCTTCGGCCGGAAGGATGTACAACCGGCTGTCCGGCTGCAGCAGCATGAAGCTCTTGGCTTGGCAGAAGACGATCCACTTGCCGTCGGGCGAGTACTTGGCAAAGTAATTGCTCATCCCGTTGCGGGAAGCCCCGGCCAAGGGCGCGGCCTTGCCTCCCTGGCCGCCGTTAAACGGAACCCGATACAAGTCGAACAGGAACGTCTTGCCCCCCTGGAGAAACTCTTCGCATTCCTCCGCGGTCAGCAGCACCGCAGCGTTACGCGGCTCGTTTCGCAGCCGATACGCCTTGCATCGGGCAAAAACGACATACTTCCCGTCGGGACTCCAGCTCGGATTGCTTTGCACGTACTGCGGATCGTCCGCCCCGGGCAGGGCCTGAAACTTTCTCGTTTTCCGGTCGTAGACGGCCAGAACGCCTTTGATGGGGAAGAACAACTGCGAGTAGGCGAGGTCCTCTCGCGCCACGAAGACCGATCGGTCTTTGACCGTGCTGATGACGTACCTCCCGTCGGGCGAAACCTGTGAGAGCAGGCCGAAGGTGGGCTCGCGGTCGTCCCGGCGATAGTCGTTCCAGGTGATGATCTTGCCCGCCTCCAAGGTCATCTCTTGCGCCACCGGCAGGATCGCATAGGATGCCTTGTCGTTGGCGTAATCCACGTCTAGGCCCATCACGCCCCCGTCCGCCGAGAACGAATGACAGTTCCCGCAAACCGGGAGTCTTTCCAGCACGATCGGCGGCTGCTGGCTGCTGGAGATTTCTCCGCAGCGCCAGCGGATTTGCGACGGGTCCCTGACGGCTTCCTTGAACGGCAGGTTCACTTCCCGGTAGAACACCGGGGCACCGACTTCGTCCGGCGAGGTCCGCACGGCGATGCTTGCCGCCGACAAGAGGGTCTTCTGCCGCGCCCGGCGGACGCCGAGGATTGTCACTTTCGCCTCCCGCTCGCGCGATCGCCGCTTGATGCTCTCCCATTGCTGTGCGGATGGCGTCCACTCGCGATCGCCCCTCGCGAAGGTCATGCGCCCTCGACCGTCCTCGAACTCCAGCACCACCAGCCACGCGTCGGCCGTGGTGGGATCCTCCCATTGAAAGGTCGCCGGGGCGATCTCCGGAGGAAACAGCGTCCCGTCGAACGGGTAACGGATCGATAGCGCGCTCGGTTCCTGGCCCTCCGCGTACGCAGCAAGGATCTCGTCCACGTGCAGCGGCTCCTGGCCCTGGGCCAACAGCCACACCACCAGCACCGCGCCCGCCGCCATCAGGCCCAACACGCCGTAGGCCACCAATTTCCCCCGCTGGCGAGAAACTTGCAGGCCCCACCGCATACTCATCTTACCCAGGCAAGGTTCGCGTCTGACGATGCCTCAGTCTTGGCGCAAGCCACCGATCGCGCGGCCTTCTCACGCCCTTTGTCTGCTTCTCGCGTATCGACTCGTCCTTAGGATTGTACCTCCGTTTTGGTGCCGGCGTCAATGATCCCACACGCCGGGAGTGCGGCTCGAGAAGGGAAAAGGAACGCAGCTCTTTTCCGCTCGCTTGCGGCATTAACGGATGACGATCTCGTACCACAGCGTCTTCTGCTCGGGGCCGATCCTCACCACTGCCTTGCCGTCCTGCTCGCCGGGGCGGAGCGGGTCGCCGCGGTTGCCGGCCGGGTCGAGGGGATAGATCGTGACGCGGCCGGGCAGCGGCTGCTCTTGCCTTTTGGGGCCAGCGGGAAGTACTTCTGCGCGTCGGTCGGATACCGCCTCACCGGGGAGGCGATCTGGCCCGCCCAGATCCACGACTGCAAGGCGGCCATCCGCTGGCTGCGGGCCAATGCCAAGAAATACAACCTCGACCCGGAGCAGATTGGCGTCTGGGGGATTTCGGCGGGCGGGCAGCTGGTGAGCCTGCTGGGCACGTCCGGGGGCGTGAAGGAGCTGGAGGGGGCCAGCGGGTCGCCGGGCCGGTCGAGCCGGGTCACGTGCGTGGTCGATTTCTGCGGCCCGTCCGATTTCCTCGCCTTTGCCCGCTTCCGGCGGAAGGCCCTGCCCCCGCCGGCAGAAGCCAATTCCCCCGAGTCGAAGCTGTTGGGCGGGCCGGTCAGTGAGAAGAAGGACCTGGCCCTCGCCGCCTCGCCGGTCACCTACGCCTCGGCCGACGACCCGCCGTTTCTGATCGTGCACGGCACCAGCGACGAGCTGGTGCCGTTCGACCAGGCGGAGCTGCTCCAGGCCGCGCTCAAGAAAGCGGGGGCCGAAGCGATCCTGGTAGAGATCGAGGGGGGAGGGCACGGAATCGGGGGCCCGGAGGTGGGCAGGCGGGTCCGCGACTTCTTTGCCAAGTACCTCCGCGGCGAGGAGGTGGCCGTTTCGGCCAAGCCGATCAAGGGCGGGCCGCCACCCAAGGTCCCTCCGGTCCGGCCCAAGCCCGCTGCGAATGCCCCCAAGGGGAAGCCGCGGCCGAAGTGATCGGGTCCTTAGCCCGACGCGGCGTGGGCGGGCTTGCCCTGGGAGACGTGGCGGGCGATCGCGGCGAAAAGCGCCGCGCGATCGATCGGCTTGGCGGCGTAGTCGCTACAGCCGGCGTCCAGACACAACTGGCAGTCCTCGGCCATGGCGTGGGCAGTCAGGGCGATGATCGGGCCCTGGTAGCCCGCCCGGCGCAAGCGGCGGGTCGCCTCGAAACCGTCCATCACCGGCATCTGGATGTCCATCAGGACCAGGTCGAACGGTCGAGCAGCGTCGCCGGGCTTCCCCTCCGACCCACCCTGGGCAGCCACGACCGAGTCCAGCGCCTCCTGGCCGTTGCCGACGACGACCACCTCGGCCCCGGCCTTCCTCAACAGGTACGAGATCAACCGTTGGTTGTCCGGCCCGTCCTCGGCCAGGAGGATCCGGCAGTCAAGGCGGGGCGCAGGCTCTCGGGCCGTGGGAGCGGGTTTGGGCCGGCCGGTGAGGGACTCGCCCGGCTGGTCGACCATCGGGACCCCGGCCAGCGAGCCGGTCGGGATCGTTAAGCGGAACGTGCTCCCCTGGCCCAGTTGGCTGGTCGCGCTCAGTTCTCCGCCGAGCAACTTCGCCAGCCGGCGGCTGATCACCAGCCCCAGGCCGGTTCCCCCGAGCTTCCGCCGCGCGGTGGCGTCGGCCCGGGCGGGAGGCGGGAAGAGCCGCTCCACTTGCTCGGGCGTCATGCCGATGCCGGTGTCGGCGACGTCGACCTCCAGCCGCGGTTGCTCCCCGCCGTCTCCCAACAGCCGTGCCGTGATCCGCACCTCGCCGGTCTCGGTGAACTTGACGGCATTGCCGACGAGGTGAATGAGGATCTGCCGCAGGCGGGTGGGATCGGTGCGGATCGTCTCCGGGATCTGGCCTCCATAGGCGATGGTTAGCGACAGCCCCTTGGCCTCCGCCCGCACCCGCATCAAGGAAACCACGTCCGAGAGAATCTGGCAGCAGGAGCAGGCCGACGGTTCCAGGTCGGACTGGCCGGCCTCGATCTTCGACAGATCGAGGATGCCGTTGATGATCTCCAGGAGGTAGTCCCCGTTGCGCTTGATCGTCCTGGCGGCGTCGAGGCACTCCGGACAGCCGGCGGTTTCCAGGAGGATCTCGGCGTAGCCCAGGATGGCCGTCAGCGGCGTGCGGATCTCGTGACTCATGTTGGCCAGGAACTCGCTCTTGGCCGAGTTGGCGCGCTCGGCGGCGGCGTAAGCCTCCTCGAGGGCCCGGTGCGCCGATTCCAGCGCGGCGATGTAGTGTTTGTGCAGGTCCTCGTTCTGCCTTCGCTGGGTGATGTCCACGTCCATGCAGAAGACTTCGGCCACGGCGCCCCGCGCGAACACGGGGAAGATGCTGGAGTAGACCCATCGCTCCAGTCCGCCGCGGGTCCGCACCTGCCACTCCTGGGAAGTCGCCGCGTGCCCCGTCTCCCAGACCTCGCCTAGCGTCTCCTCGAAGGCCTGCACCGTCCCTCCGGCAAGGAGCACGTCCTGGATCCGCCGCCCGAGGACTTCGCCGGCCGTGTAGCCGTAGAGGCGGGCGCAGGCGTCGTTCCAGTGGAGGATCACGCCGCGGCGGTCGAACCCCTGGATGGCGGCGTTGGGGGCCCGCCCGACAACCTGCGCGAACCGCTCGAGGGCCTCTTGGAGGGCGATCTGGCTCGATTCCCGCTCCTCGACCGCGCGGAGCGCACCGCGGCGGAGCCAGAACACGCTAAGGCCTGCCAGTCCGCTCAGCACGATCGCGGTCCCTTGCGCGGCGTACACCCCGCGACCGACCGAGGCGATGCACAGGCAGAAGGCGGCGAGAAGGGCCGCGGCGACCACGATGCCGTCCCGGGCGGGACGAATCCGGGCTGCCGGGGCGATACCCCCGGGAACCGCCGTCTTCGGGGGAGTCTCGCACATAAAGGGACCTCGATGGCTGGACGCGATCGACCAGTAAAGTATTGCTTACGCACGCTCTAATGGCGAATTAACGCTGATAGGGGGAATCCCGGCAGAGTAGCCCCGCCAAACCCAACCTAAAGGTGGGTCCTATCAGCCTGAACGGTGGAAGTGGACGTGCCGCCAGCCTTCCCCGGTCCGGTGCCAGACCCGGGTCTCCTCGAAACGCCTGGTGACCGGCTTGCCGTCGGGCCCGAGCTGTTGCACCAAGCGGACGTAGCTGACAATTCCGATGTCCCCCAAGACCCGCACATGCGGCGAGCAGATCGTCGCGTTGGAGGGACTCTCGGCCGTGCCGAGGCGGAAGTAGAAGTGGTGAAAACCCATGCCTTCGACCAGGGCCCCGCACGATTCCGGCTCAAAGGCGGTGAGCGTCGGGTCGCACATGCTGGAGTAGGCGTCCCAATTGCCCTGGGCGATGCTCTCCAGGAGCCGCTGGGTCAGGTCCAACAGTTCCTGCGCGTCTGGCGCTTGGTCCGTCATGGGATCCTCGTTTCTCCCTGCCCCGCCCGATCGGCGGCTCCCGCGATCGCCGGCAGCCGGTCATTGCTGGTCGAGGAGCTCTTTGACCAGGCTGGCCAGCAGGCTGGGATTGTCGCTTTGCAGCAGATGACCGATCCGCTGCGGGGGGACGCCCAGATGCTCAAGCGAGCCTGCGGCCCGCTCCCACAGCCGTGCCCGGGCCCTTCCCTCGGCAAGATACAGCTCGCCGACCAGCTCGCCCAGCCGCTGGAGCATGATCGCCTCGCGGTTGCGGTAGTAGTTCTGGATCGCCCGGTCTTGGTAGCTCGATCGTTTGGGCATGGCGGCGGGTTTTCCCGGATTCAACTGCGGCTGGCGCGAATCCCGTTCAGTCGGCGGACGGTGTTCCCGTAGAAGTGGCCGGGACGGCTGGGCCGTTCCAGGATCGGCGTCTGGCGGATCGCCTGGCGGTAGGCGGCGTTGGAGTTGGTGTTGGCACGGCCGCTGGCTTCCGCCTCCGACCCGGATATTACCCAACATCCAAGGCCCAGGGCAAGCATCAGCGGCGCGGCGTACAAGAACCGGGACAGCATGAGTCGTATCTCCTTGTGCAAATGGCCTGTTGGCTTAGACTTGGTATCGCGGCCTGGAGAGCCACGAGGTTAGCAATCCACTCTACCGCTTGACGAACGGCAGTCTGGGAGAATCCCTTACGTCCGGCAAAGTCGGGGCTTCCGGCGCTGATAAGTCAAGATAGCATACTGCGGGGCCGGATGCCGCTGCAAATCAGCGCGAAAATGGGTGGTCGTACCGTTTGAAGGGTCCAGATCCAGAAACCCGGGGTGTCAGTCTAGACAAGCGGGCGCGACCTGTTGGGGTGGCGCAAGGGTTTGTTGGATAGCAAATGCCTCACCCTACCGAACGACGCAACAATAGTTGCCGTCTGGCTGGAAGCCTGCCCCGCAATCACGGGTTGGTTGACCTTGATGGAGATGACGTGTCCGGGAACAGTACGGCTCGGCTGAAGATTAGCGTTCATCGGTCAGTCCCCTCTTCGCCTTTGCCTCCGCTTTCTGCATCCGGATTCTGGGTAACCTGAACAGCAATGGACACTTTCTGAATACGCGGGCTTACTTGCCTTGTGCCCAGGCTGGGCGGACGACGCATTGGGGTCCGATCCCCCCGCGCAAACAGGAAGTCCGTGTTCCCGTTCTTCGGCATGGCGATCGGGGATGAGTACAGGAACGGGCCCTTGGGATCCGAAGGGTTGGACTTGCGCATCCCGGCCAGCGTTGCCTTCTGTTGCGCGGTTATCTACGCGTGCCCTCTCGCGGAAATGGCATCAAGATCGACTGCAGCGGGACACGCCGTGCCCGTGCAAACTGCGGCCGCGATTCTGATTCGTCCCAAAGATCATGCCATTCTCGCGGCGCAGAGTTACCCTGATCCGGCTCACCAGGAGGGTCGTCAAGGAACGGTGATCGGCCCGGACTTCCGCCAAGAAGAGAACGCAACATGCTCTCCTGTCAGTACTTGCGGCTCGGCTGACGGCTGACTGACTTGACCTTGCGCCGTTTCCTGCCGCTCGACAGGCGCCCGTGCTGTCGCTGGGGGCGCCC
>Ga0315280_10006398_pt1 | contig 16278 bp, 14 predicted proteins | sample YL17G06_40_MG_FD_203697 | JGI IMG/M metagenome (GOLD analysis project Ga0315280, IMG submission 203697) | Sediment microbial communities from Yellowstone Lake, YNP, Wyoming, USA - YL17G06_40 | ecosystem: Environmental > Aquatic > Freshwater > Lake > Sediment | place: USA: Wyoming | collected...
TCACCAACCCTGAGTTTGAGGGCATCGATCAGGTAGCTGACCGTTGCGATCTTACGCCGTTTCAGGTCGGTGGCTGACAGATTGGCGAAGATGTGGGCTCTCAAATCATTGATCTTGCGGTCAAGCGCGTTCGCCTTGTCGTATTTCTCGATGTCGCGCTCCTGTTTTACCGATGATGAGTCGGCCAACCAGACGTACTTCTCCTCTCCGCGTAGTTTGTCATCCCATTTTGCGACCCACATCGAGTCAGGCTGCCAGACGATCTCTTTCCAATTGCCGGGTGGCTTCGGCGCGTCTGGCGAGAGATTCAGAATCACGTCGCCCTCTGAAGGGCCTTGCTTCCATTTTCCTCTGAGAGGATGCTTGCCACGGCCCATGAAGATGCAGGATGGCTCCGCCATGTAGTTTCCGAGATCGACGCTCTCACCATCGACGATTGCCTGGCCATACTTCGCCTTGTTTTCTTCTCTGATTCCCTTCCGCTCGGCGGCGAGGCGTTTCTTCTCATCCTTGCTCATTGAGAGCTTCCCTGCTCTGTCTTCCTCAACATACTTCACGATCTCGGAGAAGTCGAAGTCTTTGGGCTCGAGTCTACCACTGAGTCCGAGCGCCTTGCAGAAATCGGCGAAGAAGTTCTTCACGAAGACGGGGTCTTCCGCATACCCCGTCCCCAACTTTCTTACCCAAGCGACAGCCATCTCCTCGTGCTGTGGAGTCAAGGCAATAGGCTTCCCACGCACGGTGATCCTGAAGTCTCTAGGCTCACACTTCGGGAACAATATGCCATTGTGGATTAGCTGTTTCAATGTCCTCAACCTGTGGAGAATGATTGAGCCTCTGGGGTCTCGCCTCGGTCTATTCCGCTCCGGGTTACGACCTCATCGAGCAGGGAAGGGTCATTAAAACTCATCTCCTCGCGCCGGTCATTCTGTATCTCAGGCCAATGCGATATCTAGGCGGCGAGTCTAGATCGTGACGGGTATTGTCTGAAGAATCCACGTGCAACGTGAAGAGGAGATCCTCTCGATCCCATACCGGTGGACAGCAAGCAAGAATGGCTTCGCTCATATGTAGACGAACGTGCGACGAACTCATGCGGGATCACGCTCCCGCTTGTCTAAACGCTCACCTTGGCGTTCTGTACTATTGTGTCGAGTGCAGCGAAATGCTGGCTCGATTCGTACTTCCATCCGGTTTTGTTCTCGAAGAGCTCAGCGGATATTGTCTGCCATGTCTGTGTCTCGGGTCTGATCCTGACGGCAGAGTAGTCGGCAATCAGGCCTGATCTTGCCAAGCCTGACAGCATCGCGAAGAGCCGCTCGGTCTCACTGCGTGGGGAGTAGGCTCTCACGCTCAGTTTTCTTTCGTTCAGAACCTTCACTGTGCGCTGAATCGGAAACATCTCATCGGAGACGCCGAAGAAGGCGTTCATGCCTTCCTCATCTTCGAAACTGAGCAGAATCTCATACAGATCTGAGAACTCAGGAGGATATGGGAGCACATTGATAACGAACTCTTTGATGAGACCTCTCGGCACGATTCTCTTGTCGTATCGGTGCTTCACTGCTTGAAGTGTTATTCCCAGAAACCTCGAGATGTCTGAGAACCTCGCCCGAGCGTTTATCTCGAGTTTGGTCAGAATCAGCATGTCAGTTCTGTCGGCGCAGTTTACGTAGCCTGGCGGGTCACGGATCGGTTTCGGATCCCTCTTCTCCTTCACGTGGTCACTCCATCTGTCCCATTCGAACGACCACGAGCGGTTCGCAGGATCATAAAGACGGAAGTTTGGGAAAGAATAGTGATAATCAGTCACCCATACAGTCTCGTGTCTTCGTACGAGGCCGGATTGTCCAATCTGGGCTACATACTTCTCGAACTCTTGGCTCCGATCCTCTGGAACGGCGTGCAGGCCGTAGTGAGTAAAGCCGCCTTCGCATCTCGTTATCGTCTTCCAGTAGTTCGGAACGGCAAGAGCTTCTGTAACATAGTCCTCCATGCCTGGATTCGACTCGACAAGCGTGATGCACTTCCTAAGGCCGAGCTTCGAATGATCCAAGTTCGCTGCCGAGAGAGCTTTGACTCGCGTCTCGAGCCTTCGTGCCCGATCGTAGACGCTCGTCGGGGGGTATCCTGCAACCCTAGCGATCTCGAGGAGGTTTCGCGGACCGAGCTTGTGCATTAACGTAATAACCCGTATGTTCGCCTCGTCCAGAGCGTACATCGATTTGCCCATCAGACGGAGGCGCTGCTCCATCGAGATTCTCTCGACAGGGCCGGAGGGCCGCATATCTATGCCTCTCATTTTAGCTTCCACTCTTCTCTATATGAAGTCTATCGTAACTCGTCAAGTGGTCTCTACTGGGCCGCTTCAACGAGATTGGGGGAGTCTAGTCCCAGACTCCGCCGCCGCCGGGCATACCTTTCACTTGATCACACCTCTGTGTCTATTTGCGCTCGTCTCTCGTTTTATAATTTACGGTGTCTTTTGCACGTAGATGTAAATCCTTAAGAAGTCTTACAGAAGCCTGACACACAGAGAGTAGCAGAGCGATGTTAAGCCCCTCGGGGGTCCGCTGCCCAAAGGACAGAGGAGTTCCGCAAGTGAAAGTCACCAAATCCAAAGGCGTCTCTTCGAGCGCAGAGGAGCTATTCGACCGACTGCTAACAGAATCTGTGAGCCAAGTCTTCGGAGGAACTCTTGGCCCGATTGCCGGCCAGGCTCTTCTCGATGCGCTGAAGAAGCACACATCGCTTGAGCTCAAGGACATCCCTGCCAAACCGGAACTTCTGGATGAAGCGCTGAAATCCCACCTAGGTTCTGTGGCAGGAGTGCTGGAGCGGGAGATCCTGAGAACTCTGACAAAGAACGCGGCAGCTGGGGTTGCACCCTCCGAGACCGAACGCTTTGACTTCGCTCTAGAGGTTAAGAGAATCAAGAGACAGTTCCTTAGACGTAAGCAAGCAGGCAATCAACCTCAGATACTGGAATGACCTCACCACTGTCATGCAGACGCCAAAGATATCCACTCTTGAGCAAAGGAATCATTCTGTGTACTCGTGTACAGAGGCCTTGATTCCTCAATCTCAGCCACAAGAAGGACATGACGGTAGCAGATTCGAGGTCACGATTGTGGTCTCCTCGGGCTAGAGCGCACAGATGAATAGGAGCTCGTGGGGCTTGGTCACATCTCCGGACACTGAAAGCAAGATGACGATTCCGCTGGTCCTGTTGGGGCTAGCTCTATTCGTCGTCACCTTAGGCTTTGGCATGTTCACTCCAATCTTGCCACAGTACGCAGTCAGGCTTGGGATCGATGCTACTTCTCTCGGTTTTGCCTACTCGATCTACAATGTGGCTCTCATAGTGTGTCTAGTCCCGGCGGGTGTGATGGCGGATCGCTTTGGTCGAGTTAGAACGGTCGTTGTCGGCATGGTGCTGTTTTCCGTTTCCTCATTGATGCTTGTCTTCGTCAAGGATCTGCTACAGTTCGCTGTAGCACGGGCAATCGAAGGCATCGGATCAGCGGTGGTGACGCCTGCCGTGTTCGCGCTCACGGCCGATCTGGTGCCAACTGAGAAGAGAGGAAGCGGAATGGGGTTTACGTCGACGATGGAAACCGTGGCAAGCCTTGCAGGTCCAACAATGGGAGGAGTAATCGCACAGACCGCGGGATTCACGTTTCCTTTCTATGCCGCGTTCGTGATGGCGCTTGTGTCAGGAGCGCTTGTTCTTCCGATCAGGGACCGAGCAGCGACTTCTCGTACTTCGTCCTCAGAATCTCCTCTTGCGATCTTCACATCGTTGCGGAGGAACATCTCTGAGAACAAGAGCTTGCTCGTGTTGTGCTTCAGAGGATTCATTGTGGGCATCACTCAGGGGCTCTTCACGCTTATTTTCGTACTGTACATGGCGTTCAACGTTGGAATGGGACCTGCAGAGGTCGGTTTCTCATTCACCATCATCAGTGGCTCGATGCTCGCATTCACGTTCCTGGCTGGCCATCTGTCCGATCGGTTCGGACGAAAACCATTCGTGATTCTAGGCGGGATCGTTATCGCTTCGATGGTCATTGCTTTCGCATTCGCACATTCGGCATCAGAAGTCTATCTTGTCTCGATTGCTCTGGGGCTCGGAGTTGCGTTGAACAATGCGCCGATCAACGCGTTGCTGGCGGACTGCGTGATTCCTGAGATCCGAGCGAAAGTCATGGGCGGATACGAGGTTGTTCTTGGACTAGGACGAACGCTCGGAGTGCTCCTCCTGGGAGGTCTGTATGCAATGTCAGTGCTGGCTCCATTCTATCTGTTGGGAGCACTCATGTTCGCGACCGTTGGATTGATAGCTCTCTTCGTGACTGAGCCGCAAAGGGCAAGCCTCCCGCCACAGTAGCGTGGTTCGAAAACGCATCTTGATCAGAGTCCCCCCTAGCGAGCATGTCTCTACGGGCTCCGGTGAGCTAGATCTTAAAGAGAGAGCATTCTTGTCTACGACGTGATGTGCCTCGGTAGCTCAGTTGGTAGATGCTGGAGTCAGCCAAGAGCACCCGCCTCGTAAGCGGGAGGTCGCGGGATCGTGACCCGCCCGAGGCTCCATAATCTCAATCCGAAGCCTCTACGATTCTGAGGCCGGCGCCGCTTTGAAGACGTCCCAAGGAACCATGACCATAGCAAGGCGAGCGCAAGCTCCTGTCTTTAGACATGGAGTAAGCGAGCAGTCGTCGGGTTCAAGTTCTGGGAGAAAGAGTGTATTGTTGGCAGGATGTGGGCTATCAACACGCCGGAGCACAAGTCTACCTACTCAACTACCACCTCATCTGGTGTCCGAAACGACGAAGAGCCATACTTGTCGGAAAGACCAGAACTCGTCTCGAACAAATCATCCGTGAAACCGCGAAAAAGAGGCATGTGGAAGTACTCGATCTCGCCGTGAATCCAGACCACCTACATCCATTCATCTCTGCCTACCCACAACTCCCCGTACACAAGATAGTGAAGCGGTTCAAAGCACGAAGCTCACACATGCTACACAGGGAGTTTCCTCAACTGCTCAAACTGCCAAGCCTATGGACCCACACGTACTTCGTCTCTACAAGAGTACATCCAGAGGCAGAGTAAGAGATGAAACGCACCAACCTCTTCAGCCTCGCGCCGACATCGGAACAGCATCACATACTCCAAGAACTAGCAATCAACTGCACGAAGCTCTGGAATGAAGTGAATTACCTCCACCACCAACAATACAGCGACTACTTGAAGTTGGACTGGAACCCGCAAGCCTACAAGAGGTATGTCCCGCTCGTTGGCTCCGCTACGGCGCAGCAGATCGTTCGAAAGAACAATGAGGCATGGCGTGCGTTTCTCGCGTTGAAGCGCATGGAGAAGAATGGTAAGCTTCCATCCACGATCAAGCGGGTGAAGCCACCAGGCTACTGGAAACGCGACGGACGATACATGCTGCGAATACTGTTCCGCTGCGACAGCTACCACATACGAGAAGGGCATCTGGATTTGCAGCATCATCTCTCTGTCGCATTCAGGGGCAAGTTGAAGTGGATTGGCAGGCAGGGACGATTGGAGGTTGCATGGGATACATTGTCGAAGAAGTGGCGTGTCTTTCAAGCCGTAGAAGTGAAACCAATCATCACCCCATTGGGGTCCAAGACATGCTACATCGACCTAGGCGTACGGAACCTCGCAACCATCTGGCTGCCAGAATGGCGTCAACCAGTCGCATACCAGTCCGGTCGCCTCCTAGCGGATTGGTGGTACTGGACCAACCGCATAGCCCAACACCAGCAACGACTCGCTACCGTGAACGAACGCAGGAAGTCGAAGCAGCTCTCAAAACTGTACGGGACAAGAAGGAAGCGTTTCAGACATGCGGTAGCCGCATTTGCCCGCCAACTCGTCAAGGGCCTCTACGCGAGAGGCGTGTCAAGCATCGTTATCGGTGAACTCACAGGCATCAGAAACGGCAACCCGCATGGTAGGCAGGGAAACGCGATGGTCCACAACTATTGGAGCCACAAACATGTCGCGGATAGGCTCAGGTGGACAGCGGAAGAGTACGGCATCAAAGTTCGCACAGTCTCGGAAGCCTACACAAGCCAGACCTGTCCACGATGCCATTCACGACATTCACTGCGTGTTCTGCGTGGTTTCCGCTGTCTGGATTGTGGTTTGGAGGCGGATAGGGACGCGGTTGGCGTCTTGAATATGGCTGCTCGCTGCGGCGGGTGCGCTGTCAGGCCGATGGCTTGGCCTATGCTTCTACGATGGGATGGATGCGGGTGGAACCGCAACAACAGAATGCCCACCCTAGAGAGGAGCAGAGTGGAAGCATGAATCTCCAGACTTCAGTCGCGGAGAGAGTCAAGTGGTGAAGGTGGAACTAGTCGATGTGTAGGTCGTCACTGTGGTAACGCTCGACGTGTAGAGTAAGGTAGTCGTCGATGTCTGCGTTGGTGTTGCCGGCTGTCCCAACAAGATACTGAAGACCGAGAAAGAAACTACTGAGAGACGGCCGAGAAATGAAGGCACTACCGTGTGTACACCACTTGTCTAGGATCTGCTGAAAAACCCTTCTCAGTCGCTACGCAGGTTCCTGGAAAGAGCATTCACAATCTCGACTGTGTGACAGGTGAGGCTCCCGGTGCGCAACGGGCGGAAGCACACATATACGGGACGCCTAGTGTTCAGTTCAGAGTAGCCTTGACGACTCGGACGGAAGCAGTAAGAGTGCCTCGACCTGTCATTGAGGAGATTTATCGCGCCAGTCTCAGGTTTGCCGAGGTTCTTGACACCTTGGAAGTGCTGCTGGACAAGAAGACAATGCACAGGATCAAGCTTGGCGAGGAGCAATACCGCAAGCGACAGTACGTAGTCGCAAAGGGTCGTCAGGCAATTCGAAAGGTCCTTTCGGCTTGAGCTATACTGTACTCTTTCTTCGAGTCTTCCTGAAGCAATTTCGTCGACTTCCTGACAATGTCAAGATGAGAGTGAGACGGCGTGCAGAGGAGTTGAGCGAGAACCCTTACCTCGGTCGCAGATTGGCAGGAGAACTTGCTGGCTATTGGAAAGACAGAGTGGGGAAATATCGCGTGATATACAAGATCGATGAAGCGAAGAAAGCCGTCATTCTCTATGACGTCGCTTTGAGAAGACGCGTCTATGAATAATGGCGAGGTGACGGGTCCGGTGGGATCTGAACCCCGGACTTCTTGGTGCGTCGTGAGCGTGGCTCAGCCGTCAACAGCCTGTTGCCTCGCAACAGGAGTCATTTGAGCACAGGTTTGAGGATCACGAGTCTCGCGCTGAACCTGCGAGTCAGCGAGGTAGAAACAGATCCTTGCCCTACCAGTTGACGGAATGACCAAAGCAAGGGAGCGACCCCAAGAATCCATGTAGAGGTTTCAGACTCAGAGTCTGAAGCCCGCCCGAGGCTCCAATATCCCGCCCCACATCCGAGGCCTCTCCCCCAAGGCCCCGAGGCAATGCTGCGAGGCAGGTGCCTTCCTTGAACCTGTGTATCACAGTCCTGTTCCCCAGGAAGCATTGAGCGCCTCTGATCACGGATCGACAAGCGCGAACGCCAATGTAGCGCCATCGCCATCAGTAGCCCATCAAGATCACAATCTTGCGATCTCTGCAGTGAAAATCCAAGCATTCAAGATGTGGGCAAGCGATTTCCATGCCAGAGGGTTTACGCAGATGGCTGAGGGACATCCGCTCGGGGAGCGCGAGATCATCGATCTCATCGTGAGAAGACTCAGTAAGATGCCTCGCATGCCAATACCATTCGGCGACGACGTCTCAGGCGTGGACATTGGAGGTGGCAGACTCGCCGTGCTCAAGTGCGACATGCTCGTGGGACGGACTGACGTTCCAAAGGGCATGACCCTTCGACAGGCCGCCAGAAAATCAGTCGTAATGAATGTCAGTGACCTCGCATCGAAAGGCGTTCAACCACGTGCCGTAATGGTCTCGCTTGGCCTGCCGAAGTCGACCACGACACAAGACATCGAGGAGATCGCGGATGGACTCAACGAAGGAGCGCGGGAATACGGCGCCTACGTAATCGGCGGTGACACGAACGAGTGTGACGACCTCGTTATCGGCTGCTATCTGTTCGGAACAGCCAAGCGAAGCATGATCGTCGGAAGGGACGGAGCAAAGCCAGGTGATTTGGTAGCAGTCACTGGGGAGTTCGGAAACACATCAGCAGGACTCAGGACGATCTCATCCGCGCCACAGATACCGCCGTCACTGAGAGAGACGCTGCTGACAAGTGTATACTCTCCTAAGGCGCGCCTGAAGGAAGGCATAGCTCTCGCACGCACTCGAGCAGTCACCGCGTCGATCGACTCAAGCGACGGACTTGCATGGAGTCTCCACGAGCTCGCCCGGGCAAGCTCAGTGGGCATTAGGCTGGATGACCTACCGATCTCGAAGGCAGCAATAGACTTCGCCCGCATAAGCGGAGTAGATCCTGTTGACCTTGCACTCTACGGAGGAGAAGAATACGAACTTGTCGTGTCCCTCAAGAAGCGCGCATCAAGGACAGCATTGAACGCTGTCAAGTCCCTCCACATCATCGGGCAAATTACACCTGACAGGGGCAACGTAACGTTCCTGCGAGACAGGAAGGAAGTTCGAGTCGAACCGCGTGGATGGGAACACTTCAGATCGAACATCTACGGCACCTAAGAGAAATCGTCTGGGTTGCCCAACCTCTAAGCGTCTTGCTGTCTAGCCTAAGGTGGCTCTCGCTTTTCGTCTGCGTGCAACATAGATCCCCAGTATTACGAGCGCTACGAGGACTGGCGATACGGCGATGATGCTCATTGGCTCAAGCTGATTCTGTTGAGGCGGATAGCTAGTGTCAACGAAACTCGGGTTTCCAACTGTGATCTTGTACGAGTCTCCCTGCTTGCCTAGCAGACCGATTGCTAAATCGTATGTTTGGTTTGCTAGTCGGTCTCTCTTCCCTGGTGCAATGTCAAGAGTGGGATGCAGCAACTGCCATCGCGGTCCAGTTTCAGGACTGGCATCCTGAACCACTACCGGCCCGTCGCCACGCCAGCACTTCGCTTCATCAACATAGCTCACTAGGACTCCTTTGTCTGGCAGTACCTTGTCGAATCCAATCGGTTGTCTGTTCTCAATGAGGAAGTACGTAGTGGCATTCAGGTAGACTATGATTGATTGAATGCCAGAAGTCTGGGTCTCCAGTGGGTCGATAGTGGCAATGGCTCCCTGTTGGCCCGGTAGCAGTTCAAGGATCCGGCCCGGAGGTATCCAGCCGAGCTTGATCTTTCCCCAGGCCCCGATTTGGGGCCTGTCGTCTGATCGTGACATCAAGTCCCAAGGACCAACGTAGATGGCTGCCTCACGCCAGTCCCGTGGACCCGAAAAGGCGATTTCGTAACTATAGAGGTCTGGCAGGGAGAAGATGTGGCCGAGTTCGTGAGCGTATGTTCGCCAATCGTAGTTCTCTCTTTCCCCGCTTCCTCGTGTTATCGTGATTCCATCGTCGGTGCTTATTTGCAGGCAGCAGGTTTCCGCGTATCCCCAGACCGAGTCGCGTGGTCCAGCTACAAACACGTAATCATACTTGCGATAGTCGACTTCGCCATCCCACACGTGTATCGCGTCCGCTATGAATTCAACAGTCCGGCCCTTCTGCCAGCCTGAGCCTGTTATGGTAGAGATGTCATAGTATGTGGAGGGCTTCTGGAGCACTTTCCATTCAGGTGTGACTTGGCCATTGATCCATGTCAGGTTGTATGAGACTTCAGTGTAGTACCTGTTCAAGGCGGGGAATATCTTGTCATACATCTGCTGAGGTGACTGAGTGTGTTTCACATCAGGGAACTCGACGAGAAGCAGAATTATGGAATAAGGACCGGCAATGTCTGGATGAAGTGTGGCCACTTTCACATCGTCAAAGAAAGAGAGCACACCCGCCTCAACCGCGAGGCCAATCACTCCAGACGATATGGATCGACCTGAGAGATCCTTGACTGTAATTTCTGGTTGGCCATCTATGTATGCCTCAATCGTTGGGACAACACCATACAACTTGACCTTCACCTCATGCCATTCATCCATGGCCGTTGAGAACCCCCAAGGAGATTCGCGGTAGAGCAGCTGCTCGTCACCTGAGCGTCTCAACCAGAACTCGAAATGATCTTGTTTCAACACTACTCTGTAGTAGTTGTCCGGATCCTGCCACCGAACAAGAACAGCGTAGACTAGTCCTTCACGATTCCTCACGTGCACGCTGAAGACATAATCGGTCCATGCACTGTCTCCAGCTGAAATCATCCCGAGAATCCCGTCGGAACTCCCTTGCAGTTCCTGATTCTGGACGTCCCATGCGCCAGCAGGAGGAGGATTCCATCTCGCGAGCCCTTGCGAAAAATCGTCCTGAAACAACGCCTCGATGCCGTTTCCAGCTGGTACCACTTTGGGACCCGAATCATCACATGCCACTGTCGTGGGGAAAGCCGGCATCAAGAGACAGAACATGATGAGAAGGCCTAACACGTGCTTCATGGGACATATCCCACAGTCCCGCTGGATGCGAGTGCCCTTAAGAGTCTAACCACAAAAGGGCCATGTCGATCTTGCCACAGCTATCAAGAAAAGAGATTTCTATGCATGACTTCCCCCTAACCCATGGAAAGGTGCGAAAACGTGAGCGAGGACTCTCATGAAGAGACATTGTTGAGGGAACTTCTGAAGATTGAGAAGCATGAAGACCGAATGATAACGGCGATGGTTCGGCTTACAGCTTCGAACGAGAAACTGAACGAACGTCTGACGGCCCTGACATGGGTCATGCTCGCATTAACTTGGATAACATTTGTGATATCCGTTCCGAACACTCTGGCAACAATCTTCGGCATCCCAAAGGTGAACGAGATCCTTGGCTTGGAGGTGATGGTGGCAGCCCTGGTGACTTCGACGGCTACTGCATTGGTACTGGTGACGATGCCCGGCTTTGCTCTTTCACTTTCAAACATGAGGAAGAGATTGGAGAAGAGTGGATCAAGAAGAAGACAGTGACTAGCGAACTTATGAGACTAGGTCTGACTTGACTGGATCTATCCGATGGGTTGAGTGACTTGGGATTCGGAAGAGTGTTAGGATATCTTGCATCGGCAGTCCTCATATTTCTCGGCGTAGTATTCCTACTAGCGTCGACGTACGCCACATCACGTCTTCTCGTCGGAATCATCCTAACGGGGGCTGGCCTTGGAATCGCTTGGCTGTCATGGAAGTCAGGAGCGGGTCAACCTTCAATCAAATATGAAATCCAGGCACCGGGAAGCCTCAAGGTTGATTCCATAAAGTGTCCCAACTGCGGGGCAGGTCTGGATCCATCCAAGATGCAGCTGAAGCAAGGTGCTCCATCGATCAAGTGTCCGTATTGTGGTAACGAGTTCGAGGTCACAGAGGAACCTAAATGGTGAAGCGTCGGAGAGTCCTCGCTGTTCTCCCGGCTCTCCTGCTATTGACATTGTTCCTGGCCTTTGCTCCACAGCATAGTGTTCACGCCGCGGATATTCAGTATCATCTGGAGAGGCAGTGGGTCAAGATCTGGGTCAACACAGACGGAACCATCGATCTGCAGTACACGATCCGCATCATCTGTGATCAAGGTCGTATTACATACGTTTTCGTGGGTCAGCCAAGCTGGGACTTCACGATTGGCGAAGCCTACGACTCAGATGGCCATGCTTTGACGACTGAGAACACAAGCGAAGGGTCCGACCACAGAGTGAAGGTGTACATGTTTGAGCCGTTGACTGACGGACAGGCTGCAGAGTTCACAGTTACCACCAATGTCGGCCACGTGATCTACACGGATGAGATGAACCCCGGCAATGTAGGATTCCAATTCACCCCGACCTGGTGGAGTGCCACAGTGAATGATCTCATGGTTCTGGTGGTGCTTCCAGCAGGAGTCTCAAAGGAGCAGATCAAAGTCACACCAGACTGGGACAACGCCTACACGGACACGAACGAAGGCGAGAGACTGGTTATCTTCTGGGAGAGAAAGAATCTTGCTCCCGAGACGAAGTTTCAGGTAGGCATCTCATTTCCCGCCACCTACGTGGAGCACTATGAAACGACCAAGACAACCGAAGGATTCCCGGGGCTGACTGGAAACACATGGTATTTCCTCGGGGCTTTCGCATTCATCGTGATCGCAGTTGCAGCCATGAAGCGGCTTGCCAAAAAGAACTACGCCGACCCGAGAATGATGATGGAGAGTCTAGGTATCAGGCGAGGACTCACAGCAGTCGAGGCATCATATCTGATCGGAGTCCCACCGGCGAAAGTCGTCGTCATGATTCTATACAGCCTACTCCTGAAACGCGCAGTCTGGGTCAGCTCAACCAAGCCAAACCTGAAGTTACAGATCACGGAAGGATTCGATGATCCCTCACGAGCCGGCGAAAGAGACCTCAGGTACTACGAACAGGATTTTCTGCGCACCATCAAAACTGATGGAACACTCGACGAGAAGACGCTTGCTGACACCTTCATGCGGATTCGATCCTCCGTTGAGTCAACACTAAGAGGATTCTGCAGAGAAGACACGATCGCGTTCTACAAGAAGACTGTTCAGCAGGCTTGGGAGCAGGTTGAGAGAGCAGGAGCTCCTGATGTAGCCTCAAAGATGTTCGACGAGAATCTGCTTTGGCTCATGTTGGACGAGAACTTCAGGGGAAGAACCGAGACGGCGTTCAAAGGATTCGCTTTCCAGCCGCTGCCGTTCTGGTGGTGGTACTGGTTTGGGTACACACAGTACGATCCGAATCCGGTCTACAACCCGGCCACCATAGGCAATGGGCAACCACCTGCCACGATTCTAGGATCCGAATTCGCAAACAACATCGCCACCTCTCTAGAGAAGACCGCGGGTAACTTCGTAGCGAGCATTGAGAAGTTCACGAACTCGATTCTGCCGGCTCCGCCCCCGCCGAAGGGGGTTTCAAGACAGCCAGTTCATCATGAGGCGAACTGTGCGTGTGCATGCGTATCATGTGCCTGCGTGTGCGCGTGTGTTTCCTGCGCGTGTGCCTGCGCTAGTGGGGGAGTTGGATGATGGCGAAAAATTCAGGGAGTGTAAGACTGCCACGGTGGTTGAGGAGACGCGAAGTTCCTCCTGGGCTGTATTACTACCGTGGGCGAGACGAGTTCAGGCGAATGGCGCTCCAGCTGCGTGTCGAGCGCGACGGAAAGGGCGTGCTCGCGATCAATGCGAAGACGGTTCTGTATCTCAATGAGACCGCGGCGGCTCACGTCTACCACTTCATGCTCGGCATGCCAACCCAGAATGCAGTGCAACACATCCGAAAGATCTACCGGGTCAGCGAGGAGACCGCAACTAAGGATCACGAGAGGCTGGTCTACGCGATCAGCACGCTCGCGCAGACCGAAGAGGTCTGCCCGATCTCATACCTTGGCGTAGAGAAGGTTGAACCCTTCACTCAGGAACTCTCCGCTCCAATCAGGATGGACCTAGCGCTCACTTTCCGCTGCCAGAACGGGTGCCTTCACTGCTACGCCGGGGGACCCCATGAGTCCGAAGAGATGAACACTGAGAAGTGGAAGCGTGTTCTGGACAAGATGAAGGCACTTGGCATCTTCATCGCGACATTCACAGGCGGCGAACCCACACTACGTGAAGATCTGCCCGAACTGATTGCGTACGCACAGCAGATCGGGATCGTCACAGGTCTCGTGACAAACGGACGCAAGCTCAAAGACAAGGATTTCGTTTCAAGGTTAGAGAAGGCAGGTCTTGACTTTGCACAAGTCACGCTCGAGTCCAGCAATCCAAAGATTCACGACAAGATGACTGGGTCTGATGGAGGTTGGCGTGAGACGACTGAAGGCATCAGAAACCTGATCCCAACAACGATCTACACAACAACAAACACAACATTGACCAAACTGAACGCTGCGGGTTTCATGGAAACACTCGACTTCCTACACGGAGTGGGCGTGAGGGCATTCGGGTGCAATGGTCTAATCCACTCAGGCAAAGGTCCATCGTTCGCGAAAGAGAACGCTCTCGACCCAGACGAGCTGAAGCTCCTCCTATTGAGAACACAGGAGAAAGCGTCGCATCTAGGCATGAATTTCCTCTGGTACACACCAACACGCTACTGCGAGCTCAACCCGGTCACCCTGGGACTGGGAGTGAAGAGTTGCACAGCGAGCGGCATGAACATGTGCGTCGGCCCGTCAGGCGACGTGTACCCGTGCCAGAGTTACTTCGAGAGCTTGGGCAAGTTCTTGGAGACAGATTGGAAGAGAATCTGGAACCATGCGCTCTCGAAGCGATTGAGGAATCATGCCTACGCACCTGAAGACTGCAAGGAATGCGGTGAACTCTCGGTCTGCGGAGCAGGCTGTCCTCTGGAACTTGGTGATTGAAGCTTGGTGCCATTCAGCTAGCCAGAAAGAATCGCTCTCACATTCTTCCTGACTTGGTCCAGATTTCTCATCCCTACCAACATTGCATCGACGAAAGGCGATCGGTCAATGAACTCTATTGATGATTGATAGTCTTCCACGAGCGGCGGAGCAGAACTCCCGAGCACTTTTATTGCGATAGTGCCTTTTCCGTTCTCACGAGCTTGTTTGACCGCGTCAAACATTTCCTCAATTGAACCGTCTTCGAGCGGTATCTCTTCATGGAACTTCTTGATCACTGTTTGATCTGCGTTGCAGCAGATCGTCATGATGATGTCCAAATCCTCAAACCGTGACGCGTCTCTTACAACCGCGACGCTATGAGTCGACAACCCGATTGCCCTGACGACTCCTGCCGCTTTCATGTCGGCCAGTTCCCTTAGTATCAGGCGGCAGTTGCGGATCTGACCCGATTTGACGAAGTGCAATAGGAAAAGATCCACGTAATCTATGGCAAGCTCTGTGAGAGATGTCTGCAGACTCTTCTTTGCATCCTTGCCCGTTTTCGCGCTTGTCTTGGTTGATATGACAACATCTTTCCTCGGAACGATTCTCAGGGCCGCCGCAATGTGAGGGTGACTACCATAGTCATCGGACGTGTCCCAGAAACTCACTCCCAGCTTGTGCGCTTCCTCCAGGACATGAGCGCCCTCTTCCGGGCTTATGTTAAGTGATGGGACTCCGAAGTCAAACGTTCCGAAACCAAGCTTTGAAACCTTCAACCCACTGGTCCCGAGATTCACCAAGGGGACCTTTCGCATGTCTCTCACCAAGCCCACCTGAAGGTCACCGTTCCGCATCACGCAAGATGCTCATCCAGCATGCTCAAGGACTACCTTAGCGCCTTCTCCCAAAACATTATCCCTTAACTCAGCTGAATCCCAGACGCCAGAATCGTAGCCTATCTGGTCTATGAGAAGCATGGTGGCAGCAGGATGGAAGGACGATGAGTAAGCAGAACGATGCCGCTGAGAAAGGACCGCCAGGTATGGTGGACATCACATCGCTTGACACATACTCGCTCATGGGCCTGTTCCTAGGATTGCTTGCCGAGAAGGCTTGGCAGACCATGGGCCTGAGGACAAAACCGGGAACAGACAAGATCGAAACCGACCTCGACCAATCACGAGTCGCAATCGACGCCGTGGCGTTCCTCACGGAGAAGCTTCAACCTCACCTGCCCGAGGAACAGAAGCGACATCTCGAAGGATTGGTCGCCGACCTCAAATTGAACTACGTGAGGCTCACGAAAACATGACTGAAAACTTGAGGGCCTGAGCAAGCCCTGGATTGTTCCTGTTACGCCCGAGACTTGGGTTCACGTCGATCATTCGCGTCTATGAGACACACGTATTGGCGTGATGATAGCGCAAGCGCATTGGGCTAACCGCTTGTCACTCTTACGATTCGCTTGTGAGCTCTCAAGTTGCGCGTGACGGCTCTCAGCTGAACGAAGTCATTGCGAGCAAAGAATCCAACTAGGCCACAGGAGTAGCAGAGCGCTCCTACCTTTCGTGAATGGCCCGATTCGAAGTAGACTGTGAGGCCGTCGGTTCCGCAGCCCGGGCACAAGTTGTGATCACTCTTCTCGAAACTCGGGCCGGTCTTCTTGGCTCGTGATAGTTTCGGCGCGTGATTGGCTCCTTTCATCATGCCCTGTCACTCTCGAATCTGCATGGATAACGTACATGTGGGTTTCAGACTAGTGCTTGACAAAGAGCAAAGATGTCGCGGTCATCTTTGCCATGGGGAAAGAAATCTAATGAATGGCCCCGTCCTCTC
>Ga0315280_10006401_pt1 | contig 16276 bp, 22 predicted proteins | sample YL17G06_40_MG_FD_203697 | JGI IMG/M metagenome (GOLD analysis project Ga0315280, IMG submission 203697) | Sediment microbial communities from Yellowstone Lake, YNP, Wyoming, USA - YL17G06_40 | ecosystem: Environmental > Aquatic > Freshwater > Lake > Sediment | place: USA: Wyoming | collected...
AGGGCCGGGGCTACACAGAAAGCGAAATCCGGGGCATGGAGCTGGGCCTATTTACGTCCGCTAAGGACCTATCCGCTCACTTGAAGAGCAAGGGCTTTAAAGAGGACTTAGCCGGGCCGGTAGTCCGGGCTCTGGAGAATATAAAGAAAGCCCATAGACTAGTAATCCCCTACCGGGACCCCGTAGGCCGGGTTAAGGGGTTTATAGTAAGGACTACGGAAAAGGACGTAGAGCCGAAATATCTTTATAACCGGGGCCTAAAGCGGGACTCCCCTTTTAACCTGGACAGGGCCCGGGGACATTCGGAGCTTATCGTAGTAGAGGGCTACCTGGACGCTCTAGCGGTTAGGGAAAAGGCTAATCTGGGGAATGTTATAGCCCTGGGGGACGCTAGCCTTTCCGAGACTAAGTTAGACCAGGCCCTAAGGTATGGAGCCCGGGCCTTTATCCTAGCCCTTGATAACGACAAGGCCGGGGCCGAAGGGACAGAGCGGGCCCTGGAGCTCCTACGGAAGAGGGGGATTAGGGGCTATGTAGTAACGCTCCCGGAAGGAATTAAGGACCCGGACGAGCTCGTAAAGACGAAGGGGCCGGGGACCTTTGTAGAGCTCTCCCGGAATCCTCAAAGCGGGGCAAGGTGGAAGGCGGGCCGAATACTGGCAAAGCATGACACAGGAACAGACAAAGGCCGGGACGGGGCCTTAGATGAAGCCCTGGCCTATGAGGACGGCCTGCAGGACCCCATAGAAAGCAAAGGTTTTTTAGACGTGATAACCCAGGGCTTAGGAATATCCCTAGAGCTCTTGGAGTATAGGCTTAGGACCTACAAGGAAAAGCGGGCCGGGGAAGAGCTACGGAAGGGCTATCAAGAGCTCTTCAAGAAAGGGGCCGAGCTCCTAGAGGCCAGGGACCTGGAAGGCCTTAGGGAATACACGGGGGAGAAAACCCGGGAGCTCCAGGCTAAGGCCGTAACCAGGACGGTAGAGCTCTACAGGCTAGAGAATTTACAAGAGGACATATTACAGACCAGGCCGGGGCTTAAGACCGGATACGAAAGCCTTGATAGACTTTTCTTGATACCCCCGGAGGCCATAACGATTATAGGAGCCCGGCCCTCTCACGGGAAAACTACGCTCTTAATGAACCTGATATTAAACATGACGGGGCTTTACCCAGACCGGAGCTTTTTCTATTTCAGTTATGAGGAAAGCCGGAAGCAAGTAGGGGTTAAGCTATTAAACATTCTAAGCGGGGAAGTCATAGACAAAGAAAATAACATCACTCAATTAGAGGCATACTTAAGAGGGGGCAATACGGACCGGAAAAGGGTTGAAGCGGGCAAGGATAAATTTAGGAAGCTCACAGAAAGTAAAAGGCTATGGATTATAGACGAACCCTTTTTTATAGACGAATTAGCGGACACTCTAGCCCAGTTAAGGGAACGGTATGACGTAGGAGCGGTATTCATAGACTACATTCAAAAAATCAAGATTAAGGGAAGATACCAGACAAGGCAAATAGAAGTACAAAAAATATCGGAGCGGATTTTAGAGACAGCTAAGGGCCTCTCAATCCCCATCATTCTAGGGGCTCAGTTAGGCCGGGATCCTCAGCATAGCGATAAAGTGAGGCTAGATAATCTCCGGGAAGCGGGCGACATAGAGCAAGACGCTAACCTAGTCTTAGGCCTATTCAATCCGGCTATGGAGAAGGCCCAGTTTAACGAGGAGTTTTTCAAGGGGGACATAGTAGAGCTTAAAGTAACCGTTCTAAAAAATCGTAACGGGCTAGTAAACGAAGAGACCACGCTAAATTTTAACCGGCCTCTCCTAACGATTAAGGACAAAGTTATGACCTGGTAGAGCATGGGGAATCTTAGCCTTTATGTAAAGACCGCTAAAAAACGCTCCCAGGGGCTCAAAGAACGGTTTTTAACCCTGGGGGGGCAAGGGGAGGGCCTTAAAGAGCTCATAGCGGGGCTCACAGTAGAGGAAAGGGGGCTATTTGAGGAGCGGGCCGGGATAATGAAGCTGGACGGCGGGCTAACCAGGGAAGAAGCCGAAAGAGAAGCCCTCAGGCTCATTTTAGAGACTAGAGACCATGAGTAAACTTGATGACCTCAGCACGACAGCCCTTATAAGACTGTTTATTAAGCGAGAGAACGAAGACAAGCGGGCAGAATTTAGGGCCCTGGGCCGGGGGAAGTGGAGATATACAGAAAAGCAAAAGGTCTATGCGATAGGCCAGGTCCAGAAAAACGGGGTAAGAGCTGCGGCTAGAATCCTGGGGCTCTCCAGAAAGACCCTCCAGCGATGGCTAAGGGCCAAGGGGCTTAGAGTGAGCAGATGTCCGGCATGGGTTTATGACTGGGCCTATTGGAGAAAAAAGAGGCGGGGGAAATGGGAGAGAATAAAGGCAAGGCAGGGCTATTGACGCCACTTAAAAAGGGGAGAAATGAAAATTAAAGCTATCAAAAGGTCTTTCTTTTTATTGGCTATTTTCTCCCTATTGCTGGGGCAGGCATGGCGGACCTGCATTAGAGTTATTGACGGAGATACGATTGTCCTGGATGGTAAAGAGACAGTCAGGTTAATCGGAGTTGATACGCCCGAAACTAAGGACCCGCGGAAACCTGTTCAGTATTTCGGCGAAGAAGCGCATGGGTTTACTAAATCTTTAGTAGAAGGAAAGCGGGTCCGCCTAGAATATGACCAGGAAAGGATCGATAAATATGGACGGACGCTTGCCTATGTCTACCTGGAAGACGGAACGTTTCTTAATGCTGAAATCATTAAACAGGGATACGGATTTGCCTATACAAAATATCCGTTCAAGTATATGGAAGAATTCCGCCGTTATGAGAGAGAAGCGCGGGAAAATAGAAGGGGGCTATGGGCGGACGAAAAACAGAAGACGGTAGCGACAGAACAGAAGGTCGATGATTCGACGATAGTTTATATCACAAAGACAGGGTCAAAATATCACCTTGCTACTTGCAGTTATCTTAGGACGAGCAGAATTCCGATAACCCTGAAGGAAGCCTGTCAAAGAGGATACTCGCCATGTTCTATCTGCAATCCGCCACGCTGTAAACAATAGGAGAAAAACAGAGAGAGATGAGTAAAACCATAGCCTTTATAAATCAAAAAGGCGGGACTGGGAAAACTACGTCTACCGTAAATATCGGAGCTGGGCTTAGCCGACTAAAGCAGAAAACCCTAGTCATGGACCTGGACCCCCAGGCTAACCTTACCTATCACTTAGGCATTAAAGCCCATGAGCTAAAGACCTCTATTTCCGAAGTCATAGAGGGCAAGGCCGGAATTGAAGAGGCCATATTAGAGCGGAACGGCCCGGACGTTATCCCGTCTACCCTGACCCTGGCAGATACAGAGGCTAGAATCTTTAACGTAACGGGCCGGGAGCACTTGCTAAAGGGGGTCCTAGCGGGGCTTAAGCGGCCCTACGCTTTCATTTTGATAGACTGCCCCCCTAGCCTGGGAGTCTTAACGCTAAACGCTCTAGTGGCCTCTAGAGAGGTTTATATCCCCCTAGAAGTCCAGGCCCTACCGCTCCAGGGGCTACGGGCCATTAGGGACATTGTAGACGTAGCAAGAGAACGGCTTAACCCAGGCCTAAAAATAACGGGCATTATCGCTACTAAATACGATAGACGGAGAAACCTTAACCGGGAAGTTTTAGAGACCCTTAAAGAGCACTTCGGGGAGTTGATATTTAGGACCGTCATTAGAGAAACGGTCCGGCTGGCAGAGGCCCCTAGCTACGGACAGGACATTTTCAGCTATGCCCCCAGGAGCTACGGGGCAGAGGACTATTTAAGCCTATGTAAGGAAATCCTACAGAGGAATAGACGATGATAATTTATTTTATAGCAATGTATATCATCTCCCTTCTATTAGGCTATGAATTAGCATTTACTCAGGCCACGCTTATGATAGGAAGGTCAATTAGCGATACGGATAGCAAGACTGGATACCAGGACGCAATCACTCCGCCCTGGTCTACAAATCTTGGCTTAGCCATATATGTAGTAACCGCAGGGGGCGTAGTTTATGGTTTTATCAAGTATGGTTGGTTGGTAGGTTTAGGAATCATCGTAGGATTCCTTTTTCTAATGTCCCTTAATAAAGTTATCCTCTTACCAAAAAAGGATAGTGAGCACTTTCGCCGCATAATTACCGGTTCAATGATAAGGCGATATGCAAATTATTTGCGAGATGGGGATGAACTACGGGCCTCTGCCATGAAAACACTTTTAGAAAAACTTGATATCCCTGTTTCGGAGCTAATTTCCGAAGAAACAAACATTCGCTTAGAGCCATTAGGCCCATACACTAAGCATTTTCTTCAAGAAATAGAGAAAGACAAAGAGAGAGAGAAAGCTTTTATAACAATCGCAAATAGTCCCGAAACCAGAAACATTCTAGAGAAATATGGGAAGGCTCCCGAGATTCTAAACGATATTTATTGGCGATTGATGGCGTCAGGAACTGGTGAAGAAATAGCAAATATTGTTATTGCGAAACCTACCCTATTAGAGACGTATCTAAAAATGAAAAATGAAAATTTTTCTGATTTAAAGATAGCCGACCGATTTTTATTTCTCTTTGAGCAATTAAGGAGAGACCATGACAAAAAAGCCTAGACTGGGCCATGACCCCTTTAAGGATGAGCCCCTTTCTTTTATCCGGGACACTAGGAAAGAGAGACCGGGGGAAACCAGCAATACTGGTATTACTGGTAATATCGAAAATACGGGAATTAAGGCCCGGCCCCCTAAACACAGGGGGAGACCGAAAGGCTCCGGGGCTAAGGGGCCGGACAAGTGGAAGCGGGCTACATTCATAGTTAGGAGAGACCACCTGGAGAAAATCAAGGCCCTGGCCTACTGGGAAAGACTAACGGCTACGGAAGTCCTGGACCGGGCCCTAGAGATATACCTAAAAAGAAAAGCCATTAGAAAGAGGAGCAAGTAAGATGCCGATAAAGCTAGGAGACTTAACCTTGTTTGACGTTATAGAGCTCTCTAAGAAATTCGCCATTAACAAAACTACGGCTAGAAACTACCTAAGGACCGGGAGGCTCAAGGGCCGGAAGATAGGGAAAAAGTGGTATCTCACAGAAGAGGCCCTACGGGACTACTTTAAACTCCCGGGGAAGGAAAGGCCGGAGAATTTAGAAAAGCTGGAGAAGCCCGTAGAGGGCAAGGCCTAACCCTTGACCACCATGAGAAAGCCCCGTATAAGCGATTCTAGAGTGATGTTTTTAAGGGGAGAAAGCGAAAACATGAGAAATAGGGCATTTAGAGGCCAGAGAGAGAATTTAGCCGGTTATCAATCGGGGCTTAGAGGTCAAATAAATGCGAAGGGGACCAAGTGCAAAAGAAAAATCAATTAGAAAAGAATCTTTTAATTTGCGGCGATAATCTAAACGCCCTGGATGATTTGATAAAGAAGGGAATCCGGGCGGACCTAATTTATCTTGACCCCCCATTTTTCAGCAATAGACATTATGAAGTTGTTTGGGGAGATGAAGCAGAAGTTAGGAGTTTTAAGGACCGGTGGGCAGGGGGAATAAACGTATACGTTGAATGGATGAAAGAGCGGATTGTAAAAATGCATGATGTTTTAAAAGACACAGGCTCTTTCTATCTCCATTGCGATTGGCATGCGGGACACTATTTGAAAGTGATGGTAGATGATGTTTTTGGCTACAATAATTTTGTGAATGAGATTATATGGTTTTATAAAACTGGTGGAGCTTCAAAGGATAAATTCGCAAGAAAACACGATACAATTTTCTTATACCAAAAATCTGACAAGAGGGTATTTAATCTTCAACAGGAAAAATCTTTTATGATGCATAAATACGGATTTAAAAAAAGTGATTTTAAAATAGATAAAGAAACAGGACTACAATATTCCATGGTTTATATGAAAGATGTATGGGAGTTACCAGCAGTAGGTTCAGCAACAAAGGAGAGGTTAGGGTATCCAACTCAAAAGCCAGAAATATTAATGGAAAGAATAATTCAAGCATCCTCAAACATAGAAGATATTGTTTTAGACCCGTTTTGTGGCTGTGGAACAGCTATGGCCGTGGCTCACCGCCTGAATAGAAAATGGATAGGGATAGATATTTCTCCCACCGCAATTAATCTTATCCAAAAAAGAATAGAAAAACTCGGAGCCGTCCAGGGAAAAGATTTTGATTTGGTCGGGATGCCTACGACGCTATCAGAGCTGAAAGCATTGGAACCTTTTGAGTTTCAGAACTGGGTTATAAACGAGATGAAAGCAAGACAGAGCAAAAAGCTCTCATCCGATTTTGGCCTAGATGGATACTACGACAAAACAATCTTCACGGAGAGAGCGGGCATTCAGGTGAAGCAGTCGGAGAATGTGGGGAGGAACGTAGTCGATAATTTTGAAACGGCATTATCAAGAGGGAAATTCACAAAAGGTTTTATAGTCGCCTTTAGCTTTTCAAAAGGGGCAAATGAAGAGGCGGCTAGGGTGAAGGGCGAAGGCTTAGACATCCGGTTAATTAAGGTTGAAGATTTGCTTCTAGGCAAGGTAAAGATTTGAATAAACGGGCTCAAGAGCGGATGCAGTATTACTGCTATAACCCCTATATATTTCGGAAATCATCAGGGGAAGGGGCCGGGATAAGTCGGGGCTAAAATGGGACGCTATAGCGGACAGGGCCGGGATATGATAGAGCAAACTTCCCGGCTTACCATAGACGATTTAAGGACCTGGGGCTGTCTGCATGAGGGCTTCTGCAGGAAGTATATAAAGCTGATGAGAGGAGAAGAAGAAACGGGAAGCCTGAACTTTGAAGTCCACATAAAAGACCCCTGGAGCTACATTAAATTTAATTACAAGCTAGACGGAAAACCAGTAGCTTATGAGCATGAAATAGAGCTCTCACCCTGCCACTTCGGGGGCCATAGGTTTTATTTCCGGTGTAGGCATTGTAGACGGCGGGTTCTGGCCCTTTATTTGAGCGGGGGGTATCACGCTTGCCGTCATTGTCAACGGCTGGCCTATGAAGCAAGCCAAAGGCATAGGAGCCCGCTAGAGAGTCTAAGGCGGGCGAGAAACATAGAAGACCGGGCGGAATGGTTAAGGAAATACGGACACCCGAGGAAGGCTAATAGGCTCCTATGGAGAACTCATAGGCTTTACGATATGGCCCTAGTAGAGGCCAGGGCTTTAACTGAATCCTTCCGAAGGCGCTGGAGCAAGCGTGTATGTCCGTAAAGGGGGCATAGCGGACATAGAAAGTGAGGTGAAAAATTGAGTGTCTTAAAAAGGGAAAAGCCGGACTCCGAGGAAGCCCGGCCAAGTGCGAGCTCTCGCGCGGTCAAAGACCGTATCCTTTCTGGGATATCAAATAAGGAGGTAAAATGAAAATCAAAGTTTGGATAATCCTGACTTTATTTTTCGTAGCGATTCTTCTCACTAGCTGCGGAGGAGGAGACTCAGGATCGCAGCCGGCAGAACAGAAAGCGCCTCAACCAGAAACGCTGGAGTATAAACTCGCCAGCATAGATAAAGGATACCGCGGGTCCAGAAATGACATTATTGTCACAAGGTTTAGGAGTTTGCTGGAGCAGCTCGACGCTACCTATGCTGAAAACAAACAGCAGATCGCAGATTCTACAGTATTCGCTCAAAAAATGCTCAGAGATGAATATGGAATTAAAGAGAGTTTATTAAACATCATGGAAGGCATGAATCAAGTCTTTCCAACCAAATTCGATCCCAGTTATAAGGAATATGTTACAGCGTATGTCCTGCTACGGGGAACAGGACTCCCACATCAGCAAGTTCTTATCGGAATTGAGGCTTACCTCAAAAGCATAGGACGCCGGTGAGAGAAGGATTCAAAAAAATCTTTAATAAGGAGGTTCAATTGATCAGAGACTTTGGAGAGGAAAAAGAAGAGAAAGAAGAAGTCAAAGAGGAAACTGAAGAGGAAGAGGAAAAAGAGAAATAATTTTCAATGACAGGAGCAGCTACGATACATACCGGACATAGAAATATTAAGAGGAAAATGAATCATAAAAAGGAGGATAAAATGGCTAAAATTCGCTTAACAAGAACTCAGGTGGGCATAGTCATTATTTATATTTTGCTTGTCTTTGCCATAGGAGTCGTATGGGCACCTTGGAAACTTGAAAATGCAGTATACCCGGCTAGTGAACGTCATCCTCTTTGGAGCTCGCCTTTTTTCCTTGTAATTGACACAGCGAGATTGTTTATCGAATTAGCCATTATGACAATTATCCTAGGGGGAATATTCTTCCTTGTTTCCAGCAAAAAAGAGAAATAAGTCTATATAATGGAGGCTACAGAACGATGAAAGACCAAGAAACCAGAGAGCGGTTTATTGAGCTCCGAGCCAGGGGGCTAAGCTTTGATAAAATCTCAAAAGAGCTAAAAGTCTCTAAGCAGACCTTAATAGACTGGAGCCGGGGGCTTCAGGAAGAGATAAGGAACCTAAAGGCCATAGAGCTGGAAGCCCTCCAGGAAAAGTATTTTTTAACGAAGGAAAAGAGGATTGAGCTCTTCGGAGAGAGGCTTAAAGCGATTAAGGAAGAGCTGGATAAGCGGGACCTACAGGATGTCCCGACGGACAAGCTAATAGAGCTTCTTTTAAAATACCACAGAATCCTTAAAGAGGAATTTGTCCCCCTTGAGTTCATGGAGGAGGATGAGCTGAGGATACCGGACCTGACACAGAAAAAGACCTGGCAGATTTGAGACTAAAACTTGACCGAAAGTAGACCGGAAATAGAAAAACAGGGCTAAAAACATGGAAAACGAATCAAAGACTAAACAGGAAAAACCCTTAGATATTTATGAAAAAATCCCGCCTGAAATAAAAGACCAGCCCGAATTTAAAAAGCTGGAGGCCCTAATAGGGGAAAAAGAGTTGCGGGAATTTCTTGAGTTTTCATATGACCTTGAAAAGCAAAACCCCGAGGGCCTTAAAGAGTTCCTACTATTTTTCCAGGCCGCCATAGAAAAAATCAAGAATAAAGAACCTGGCCATGAAAAGTTAGCGGAGTCCCTTGCCCGATTAATCGTTACTCAGCCTTCGTTTTATTCTATTATGAAAACGTCAGACAAGGAGGACCTTAAGGCTATTTACGAAAAAGCGAAGCGAGACCCGGAGACATACATTGACCTTTTGAAGGTAATTGGAGAGGACCAGGGAGTTTATGCCTGGCCTCTTATTGAGCCTTTTCTAAAGAAATTCTTTAAGAAATATAAAATCCCCCGGCTACTTAAGCCCCTTACCTTTGCTATCCCGTCTCACCCCATCATGTTTACTCTGCTAGCCCTCTTCTCCGGGACTCCCCATAAAATCCCCCGAAAACTTCTTGAGAAACCATATAAGGAACTTACGGAGCCCGAGCGGAAAAAAATAGATGAATTCTCAAGGAACCTCAAGGAAGAGTTATTTTCGCCGGGCTATGATGACAGGGGAAGGCCGCTAGAGAGCAAAACGAAAATAACCGCCCTTATAAGCGATAGCCCTAAGGTAGAGGCTCAGTTATCCCTATTCAAGGAAGATGTCTTTTTTAAGGAAAACGCCTTAGCGGTCTACATTAAAAAGACCTTTAGGGTAGAGGGACTAAGACATTTATTAGGCCTACTTATAGGATTAGATGAAAACTTTAGAAAGGGCTATTTTGAATGGGAAGTAAACGAACACTTAGAGCGGCTAGGCTATAAGAAACATACAGGCTCTTATATCCTGGCTCAAAAAACGGCTAGTAACATCATCAAGTTATTTACGAGCATATTTATTACCGCCTATCAAAAAGAGGGGGAGCACGAAAAAATAGAGGGCATGAGGCTCTTTAGCATAGACGGATTTAAACAAGAGATGTTTAAAAGCGAAGTGATAGACGAAAGGCTCTTATTAAGGGCTACGGAGCCCTGGTATAGATACGCCTTTGAACCCAGGGACGGGAGCTCCCCGAAATACACTAAACTCTTAAAGAAAGTTGTTACAGAATACCACGTTAATCATCCGCTCACTATTTACCTGGCTCCGCTCCTAGCGGTTTTCTGGAGAATGAGCCCGGAGCAAAAATTTTCAATTAGAAATCTAATGGAGTGGTGTAATTTAGAAACGGCTAGCTACAAAAGGACAGACCACCTAAAAGACCTAGAGGCAGAGCTTAACTACATGGTAGAGAAACGCTACTTAGAGAAGTGGGAAAATTTAGGCTATAAAGACCTGGAAGGATACATGAGAAGAGAGGACCCGCTCCCCTCAAAATGCGGAGAGCCGTTTAACTGCATTTTGAAATTGACCGCCCCGGACTGGCTCCAGGTAGAAATAAAACAAATAAGGACCCGGAAAGAAAAATTATTACGGGGGACCGTCCCCTTAATGAAAGAAGAAATCTTAACCCAGGAAGATTTCATTAGAATCCTGGAAAACTCAGGCCGGACCCATAAACAGTTCGCTAATGAGCTAGGAATCTCTAGGCAAATGGTAACCGGCATTAAAAGCGGAAAGAAAAAGTTAAGCCTGGAAATATCCCGGCGGGTAAAAAGTAAATTCGGCTATTTGATTTAAGGTTGGCTACCTGATTGCGCCTTCCTGGGGATGAACTTGCGCCTTCCTGGGGATGAACTTGCGCCTTCCTAGGGATAAACGTTTATGGCTTTCCCCTGTAGAAGGCTCTTTGCTACCTGCTTAATTATATATTAATTAAATAGTAAGTGATAAGACGGTAGCAAAAGCAAGTTTTGCTACCTTAGAGAGCCCTTCACTTAAGGTTACGGGCTCCGAAAGAGGAAAAGAACATTAAGAAAAGAGAAAAACAGGGGCATGGACTCGACCTTAAAGAGCTTAAGGTCCCTAGCGGGCTTCTATTCAGAGCTAGACATGATTGTATTAATAGAGGGATTTTCTAATTCGTTGATTTTAAACTAATTAAGATTTTATTTTTGTGAAATTTTTTAAAATTCACAAATTATTTTTAACTAGCCAATTCTCGTATCTTTGTATTATCCCGGAGGGAATTGCTTTTGGACAATCCACTGGAAGGTCCAATTCTTCTTTGATTTTTTTAACTAATTTCCTTTGACTAATTTCATAAATTTGGGCTTCAAAAATTAATGCAAATCCACCTCTTTTTATAATTTCGTTATTATAATTTGTGGGCGAACCTCTCATTATAAATAGCGGGCGAATTTTAAAAAATTCACACATCTCTAGCTTTATCATTAATTCTTTTTTATCAATATAACCTAACGAGTTTTTAACTTCACATCCCCAAAAGTTGTTATTTCTCTCTAATAAGAAATCTAAGTCGTGCCCTGTTTTCTCCCACTTTTTCCCTTTAAATTCTCTTGTGTTTTTCCCTAAGAATCTAAACCCTCTTTCTGTTAGGGCCAGACAAAATAAATCTTCTGCACGATGACCGCAACTTCGGGTTATATCGCTATCGGAATATTCGTCTATGATTTTGTTGTAACGATTTATGACCCTTCTATAATATCTATTTGAAGGGTGTATGAAAAATGTTCTCGACGTCCCATCTTTCTTTTTTATCTCTACTGTTTTAATATGGCCTTCATTTTTTAATCTCATAAGGGCATTAGAGGTGATCCAATGGTAATAGGGCTTCTCAAATTTAATTTGTAATTGGCGTTTAAAAAAAACACTCCCTTTGTTTCTCTCATAAAGGCTTTTAATATCTTCTTGAGCCTTTTCAAAATATTCATCAATCTCAAGGAATTCTTCCCATCCCCGTATATCTTCAGGCTCATACATAACTAATTCCCCGGCTGTTATTTTATTAAATTCCTCATAAGGAAAATAGTAGAAATTTGACAGCAGGGATTCCTGGAAAGAAAATACTTTTGATAAACCCTCCCACATAAGCGGGCCTCTACAGGTGAAAACGCGGATCCTGGGCGACCCCGGGAGCCTGCCAGAATGAAGGAAAATAGCCCCAAAATAGGCCGGTATCTACCATTAAAATAACGGTTAAAAAGTGGTTACTTAAGTAATACCGGTAATATTAAAAATATAGGTAATACCTAAAATCATTCGGACTTTTCGGAGCCCCTAAAAAAGGGAGCCGGGACCAGACGTTTGGCGGCTGGCGTGCCAAACACAAGGGGAAACCGGACAAAGGGGACAGCTATAAAAAAGGCCGGGTTTTCTATCCCGGGGGGCTGGAGATATTCCGAGATTTTAGACAAAAAAGGGGCCTGGGCTTGAATAAAATAAGCGAAGGAAAAGCGAAAACGGGGACGGCAGAGCGCCTGCGGTTCCTGCGGGACGGCCCGCCCTTGCGCTAAACTCGCCGCTGAGTCGGGGTTCCGCCCCAATTCCCGGCCCTACGCGGCCCCAGAAACGGCGATCTCCAGGAAAAGGGTAAGCCGGTATGTTGTTGAATATAAAGTAATTATGTTCTAGGCGGTTTTCCCCCCTACTCCCCTACACGCCCCCCAAAAAAGCATACCAAAATCATATTGATAACAAACAAGTTACAGGCATGAAAAAACAAGGTCTCGGACATCCTTAACCGATTATGCAGGCCGATCCTGGCCCAGAGGGGAATTATGCCCGCCCTAAAAAAAGGAGAGCCTGATAATACAGGGAATAACAGGCAAAAGTCCGGCGGTCTATCCCTGGGCCCTATTAACTTTTGTTATCCTTTTTGGCCCGGCCCCCTGTTGAAAAATGTTGAGGGTTAAGACCTGACAAAACCTGGCATTTGGGGGACGGTCTACCCCGGAGCCCTTTGGCTTTTGTTGACATATTGGAGCCTTGGCCCCTGTAAATAACAGGCCCTTCCTGGAGCTCCGGAGCCTGGGGAAAACGCACAACGGAAGCCGAAAAAGGGCCAAATATTCTATGTTCGCTATGCGTCTTACGGACATAGAGAGCCGGGGGGATGAGAAACGCTATTTCTTTTTTAGTAGCCCACATTCATCTATTTCGCCACGTTCATAGGCGGCAATTTTTTCTTTACAACTCTTATCTTCCATTGCCCAACCCTTATCAAATCCATATTTCGCTATACAGAGGTCAAGCGGGGCTAATCCAGCTTTTTCTCTTTCCACATTATTTTGATTAAATTGTGTCAAAAATATCTGTTTCTCTTGTTTTGTCTTTGTAGATTTATAAATCAATCCCCCTACCAAAACAGGGACACAGTTAAGGGAAAACACGGTAAAGAAACAAATAAATAGATACCTTGCAGCTTTCTTCATTTCAACCTCCTGTCTAAATTCTACTTTATCTAATTCTTTTGTCAGGCACTTTGTCAAGAGGCCGGGGAAGGCCCGGACCCCGGAGGGCCCCGGGCTCTTCCGGGAATAAGTAAAGGACGGGTTAGCCCCGATTAAAAGCCTCTAGGAAGGGAGACGCTGGAGGCCAGGGATATTCTCACGAGGAGAGGCCCCCAGGGCCCCTTCTAGGCCCATATAGAGGGGGAAGGCCCGCTCTTCCACAGCTACCCAGGGAAAGCAGGGGGGGGCCGCCATATCTCATATAGTTAGGTAAAGATAAATAGAAGTCTCTTGACAAATCCTTAAATACGCTTATAATAATATCGAGAGCTAATATGAGTTGTTTACCGGTTAAGGCTACTGGAGGACTTATCCGGGAGCTTTCACTTGAAGGGCTCATAGCTAGTTTTATCCAGGACCAGGACGTTAGGGAGAGCTCCCGGGAGAGCTACCGGAAGGGGATAAAGAAATTCCTGGCCTGGCTACGGGCCCGGGAGATAACTAATCCTACCCGGCAAACTATACTAGACTATAAAGAGAGCCTTAAGGAAAGCGGGCTCACTTCCTTTAGCATATCGTCTTATATCGTAGCCGTCCGAAAATTCTTTAATTGGCTAGAAGCTACCCGGGGCCTACCTAACATAGCGAAGGGAATCAAGGGGGCTACCCGGGCCCGGGGCTTTAGAAAGGACCCGCTCACGCTGGGCCAGGTTAGGGAGCTCCTAGAATCCATAGACAGAGCGGAGCTACCCGGGCTCCGGGACTACGCCCTGATAAACCTTTTTGTCCGGACAGGGCTAAGGACTATCGAGGCTATCCGGGCTAACGTAGAGGACATAAGACAGGAAGGGGGAGAGGCCCTTTTCTGGATACAGGGCAAGGGCCGGGATGATAAGGACGAATTTGTTTTACTCACAGGGGAGACGCTAAAGCCTATCTATGAATATCTCCAGGCCCGGGGGAGCACTAAGCCGGAGGCCCCCTTGTTTTCCTCTATGAGCCATAGAAACGGCGGGGCCCGGCTAACTACCCGGACGCTCCGGCGAATAATCAAGGGAAGGCTCCAGGCGATAGGGATAGATAGCGATAGGCTAACGGCCCATAGCCTAAGGCATACCGCTATAACCCTCTCACTCAAGGCCGGGGCTACCATTCAAGAGGCCCAGGCCCTAGCTAGACACGCTAACATAAATACGACGCTGATTTACGCTCACAATATAGACAGGATTAAACAGGCCCCGGAGCGGAAGATAGACGCTCTAATTTCCGGGAATATCGGTAATATTGATAATATCGAAAATACGGTATTACCAAAATAGGATAGGGACAATGCGACATATTGAGAATTTGCTAATTGGGCTGATAGGAAAGCCGTTGTTATGGGTAATAAAATGGCTAAGATGGCCCCTGTTATTTTATGGGGCACTTTTTAATGCGGTTTATACATATGACCCAAAAACAAAGGTTATCGCCCTTGAGAAAGTTACATATATCCCTTTTATCATAGGCTTAGTGCTTTTTAGCATAGGGCTAACCGTAAAAAGATATGATGAGTGCGTTAGGGAATATATGAAGGGATTAAGATACGAGGAGTGGCTTAAAGAACACGAGAAATTATTGGAGAAAACGGATAAGACCCTATGACTAAACCGGACAAAAAGACACTTACCAGGCTCTATGTAACCCAGGGCCTCAGCCTTCGGGAAATATCCGAGAGGCTAGGACTTCACCCGGACACTATCCATTACCATCTTAAGCGGTATGAGATAGAGATAAGGCCCCGGGCTAAACGCTCCCAGCTAAGAAAATACCGGCTAGATACCCTAGAGAAAGGCATAAGGGAGAAAGGAGTAAGGGGTTACGCTAGAGAGCTGGGGATACATGAAAACACCCTAAGGCACTATCTCAAAGGGGTAAAATGCCCAAAATAGAGACGGGAAATAGGCCCCCGTTTACGGCTAATTTTGGGCCGGTAGAGGCCAGAAAACCGCTATTTCTGCCCCCTTTTGGGACGTTTCTAGGGAAAGGGCGAGTTTCGGACCCTTCTGGAATATCCCATTTTCCTAGGGGCCGTAAGTCGTTTAAATTGAGGACTATACAAGTCGTGTCGGATAAGAGTCATTATGTCAACTATTTGTGTCGGATAAAATATGGGGGAAAAGGGGTATAACCTATGAATAAAGAGATAGCGAAGATTGAGAAAAACGCTCAAGAGGAAATCATAGTCCAGCTAACGGAGTTTAAGGGCTATGACCTGGTAGATTTAAGGGTATGGGCTAAGGCCCTCACGGGCGAAACGGGGAAGCCTACGAAGAAGGGCCTAACCATAAAGCCGGGCCTTTTGCCGGAGCTCATAGAGGCCTTGAGGAAAGCGGACCGGACGTATAGAGAGGCCCAGGAGAAAGAGGCTAGGGTATGACAGAGACAAAGGACCTGCTAGAGGAGATTTACCAGGGCCTAGACCGGGCCGAAGCCCTAGCAGACCTGGACCCCCAGGACAAGGGGAGCTATTACCTTTTGACCTGTCCTAATTGCGGGAAACGTGAGGCCTTCATTTATAAGAATAGGACCTGGATAACCTGTAATCGGCGGGATAAATGCGGCTTTAATCAATCGCTATGGGATTATGTCCAGAAATCAAAGAGCCTCACTAACCAGGAGACCCTTAGAGAACTGGCCCGGTTAGCGGGCTACACGCTCCCGAACCTAGACCCCGAGGCTCTTGAGCGGATAGGGCGGACTCAGGCTCAGGCTAACGTATGGGAGAGCTCCCTTGATTACTTTAGGGCTCAGCTATGGGAAGAGAAAGGCGGGCCCGTCCTGGACTATCTTAAGGGCCGGGGCTACACAGAAAGCGAAATCCGGGGCATGGAGCTGGGCCTATTTACGTCCGCTAAGGACCTATCCGCTCACTTGAAGAGCAAGGGCTTTAAAGAGGACTTAGCCGGGCCGGTAGTCCAGGCTCTGGAGAATATAAA
>Ga0315280_10006402_pt1 | contig 16275 bp, 31 predicted proteins | sample YL17G06_40_MG_FD_203697 | JGI IMG/M metagenome (GOLD analysis project Ga0315280, IMG submission 203697) | Sediment microbial communities from Yellowstone Lake, YNP, Wyoming, USA - YL17G06_40 | ecosystem: Environmental > Aquatic > Freshwater > Lake > Sediment | place: USA: Wyoming | collected...
TGAAGCTCTTGAAGTTAGCGAAGCTTCCTGGATTCATCCTTGCATTGAAAATCGCTAGGTTATCGATTCCCTCTGACGTTAAACCGTTGACTATTTCCTGAATTTCGGCTGGTGATCTACCTGCAAAGAGTGTGGCAGCCCAGTTTAAAGCTTGACCATGTGGAATGCCAACCTGTGCAGTCTGCTGAAGTTTGGCTCTTTCTTCTTCGATATATCGGTCAAGTTGCAGGTCGTCGAGTTCCTGTATTTTCATCCGTTTCCGTCTCTCCATAACTTCTGCAAGATCTGAGTGTTTCTCTTTCGCTTCCTTTACATATTCTGATAATGGTTTGGACATTTCTATTCCTCTTTTTCCCTTACAATCGCGAGTTCCAATCTATAGTGTTCTGTGAAGAGGTCATGTACTGCATGATTGATAAAGTCTTCGAATGTTCCAGGGTAGCCAGCGTTCTGTTGAACCCAATAGTACCATTGAAGCGTTTCAAGATTTGGATGGATGGTAGACTCTAGAACTCTAGGTTTGCCCACTTTCGCTGATAAGACGCTACTTGTTCTTGGTTTGAACCCAGGCATTATTGGCTCTGGTGGTGGTAGTGCAAGTGGGGATTCACCACTCTGTGTGATGCTAGATTCATCGTTTTCTGCTTCCTGTTTTCGAGTTGGTGGAGACTGGTGGGGAGACAATTTAACGAGAGCATTCCATCTGGCAGTGTCGTATTTTCCAAGGCTTTTTTCTGAGAAGGATATTTTGGAGCCATCTTTGTATTTTCGTCTCATGGTGATGTATGTAGCATCACGTTTCTTTCGTATGGCAGGCCACCAACCTTCCAACATCATGTCGTAGACGGGGTATTTCTTGAATTCTTCCCACTCTTCAAGAGCTTTTTGGCTGTCTCCATCTAAAGTGGGAACAGAAGGTAGCTTGTTCTCATCCTCTTCGCTCATGGGAACACCAAGTGGGAACTAAAGTTTAATATTGTGGGAACAGATAAAAATGTTGTGATGATGGCGATGGATAAGGCGATAATCGTTTCTGATCAGTGTGGCGCATGCAAGGCTCTTTTGCACGGTCTAGACCGGAAAGGTGCTTTGGCAAATTATAGGGTGATCAATGTAAGTTCTCCTGAGGGAGCTGAGATAGTTTCGAAGCTGGGCATAACTGGTGTTCCAGACTGCATCTTCATTGACAAAGACAAAGATGGATCTCCTATAGCTAGGCGCTGCACCGAGGAGGAAACTAAAGAGGTTCTGAAGGAAGCTTCTGGTGCGTGAGTTAAATCGAGCTTGACGACATTGATATTGGAATTCTAGCGTTTCTCACGGATGTCCCAGACAGCACCACATCAGATATTGTGAAGGCTCTTTTCAAGCCTCCCTATAGCTTGAGGAAGCAAGACTCGTTCATCCGATACAGACTCCAATTGTTCGTTGCAGAAGGAATAGTCAAGCAGTACAGCAAGACTAGGAAAAACCGTTATGTTGTCGATCCTGAGAAAGTTTTGTTTGGTGATGGAGTTCTCCGTTTAGATGGACTAGGCGAAGTTGAAATGGGCTACTTCATCGTGGTCAAAAAGAAGAATGAAACCGTTGCAAAGTCCATAGATGATTATGAACGGAGGATAGGGAAAAAGATTCTTTCTGAAAAACCGTTAATAAGAACCAGATCATAGTATTTTTCAGAGGAATAGGCAATGGCGGCAGGAAAAGGTTACAGTGCATGGGCTAAGCTAGGACATCAAGGCTCAGATCCAGTCGCACCTGGCTCATTCGGTGGCTGGATAAAGATGCGAAAGCCTCCAGGCGCGTACCCCACGACTGACATCCAGCATAAAATCGGTGCTGGCGGACGAGCGATGGGCGTAGCTTGTAAAGGAAAGAGCGGCGCAGAATTTCGCAAGTGCAGACACGAAAACGTCTTCCACAAGTAAGCTTAACCCAACAACCCCTTTCTTTTTTCTTTGAAACTTTTAATTAGCAGAAGGCACTATGTATCTTTTGGCGATGCTTTTGTCTGATCCATGCAAATATGTCGGTGTAGAGGGCGAACAGTGTAATAGACTTCATCAAGTGTTGGATGCGAACCCATCCCCTAGAAGAGCGGGTAAACGCGCTCCATCATTCTACAACTTATTCGTCAAAGCCTGTTTCGAAGCGAAAGGTGGCGTGAAAAAGTTCGGTGAAGCTGGTCCTAAAATGAGGGAATGCGCTGCAGAGTACAAGGAAGATAAGGCTAAGGGCAAATTCAGGTATCACGTTGAAACTCCTCAGCCTGTTGCTGGTTCGTCTCCGACCTTGTGGAAGGGAAGAGATTTGCAGGCTGAATGGCGCGATTTGTATGGAAGAATCAGTGGGAAGCGTAAATGAGTCGATGGCTCAAAATTCGCAAGGAAATTCGCGATTATCCTAGGACTGAGCAGCAAAGGAAGGTCAAGGTTGCTGGAAAGACTGTTGGTCTTGTCTGTAAGGGTAAGAAGGGTAAAGAGTTCGTTGCTTGCCGTGTTGATGTTCTTCAGTGCTTGTTCAAGAAGGATGAGGGTAAATGCACGGTTGAGATAGAGAAGGCGAAGGAAGAAGTCGAAGAGAAACTGAGGAAACAATAACTTATTTATAGAAACAAACAAATATTGTGGTTTCCCCCCTTCAAGATCGCCTTCTAGTTCTGAATACTTTAGTTCAAGTTCCCTGTTTCAGTTGTCTATTGAACAAGAAAGTCACGCCCTTTTTCTGTGATCCGCAGAGATGTCGTAGCCTAGATCGATGGGTTGTTGGAATAGTAAAACATAAATCTCGACAGAAGCATATGACTCTGGAGGTTTATTCATGAGTGAAGAATCTTCTGAAAGTCAGCCAGTTGAAGAGAAGCCTATCGAGAAGAAGCCCGATTGTTATGTGGTTCCTGAGCATGCCAAGCCGCTTGTTGAGTGCTGTAAAGACTATGATGAGGGGCGTATTGATGAAAGCACGTTTTTTGCAGAGGCCCTTGTCCGAACGGGCGAGTTTATGAAGGCTGTCAAGAGCAAGAAAACTCAGTAATACGCTTAACGGACATTAACCGCAAGCGCTATTGATATTTCAGAGTCGCCGTTCATTAAACATTGAGAAATCTTCTTAAATACAACATGCATATTAAAATGGTGAGGCAAAACGGAATGGTTAAGAAAGCGATCATCTGTTGGGGAAACACTGGCAACACTGTTATAGACATGATCGGCGCGAAGAACTTCGACTTGGTTTTCTTAGGTTTTGAGTCAGCACCGTACATTTCACGTCTCAAATCTATCACTCCAAACGTATTAGTGCTTGGTTATTTTGATATTGTCTATCATCCCAATGCAGGGCTGGCAGAAGAATGCTACATTCACGATGTTAACACTGGCGCAAGGCTAACGAGAAAAGGTTCTTCTGGCATCTACATAATGAACCCTGAAAGTCAAGTTTACCGTGCGTATATCATCAGCTACTGCCGAGGCTACTTGGAAACAGGAGGTTACGACGGGGTAATGCTTGACGATTGGTGGACGAGTTTATGGGAAAGTGAACTCTCAGGATCGCCTGATCCATCGTGGAATCAGGGAACACCTACTCGATGGCAGAAAGCTTTGCAGGGCTTGATTCAATACGTAAAAGCGCAAGTGCCTAACAAACTCTGGCTTTATAACGGTCCTTCAAACGGGCTGTACATGGAATACTGCGATCCCGTCACACAAGGAAAATGTCAGGAAGGTTTTGCTTATTACTGGCAGAGTTGGCGTATGCCCCTTGACGACATCAACGAATTCGAGAAATACAGTAAATTAAACTATTGGTATGTGGGGATACCTCACGTGTACACGGAGGCAACGGATACTGAACACGACTTCTTATACGGTTTCTGCTGTTACCTGCTTGCATTAGAGAATTTGGACAAGTCGTTTTTTGGATGGATGAACTTCTGGACTGTTGAACAGGGAAGAGGATCATCAAGAGGTTACTATCCTCAGATGGATCTTAACTTTGGAAGCCCCGTTGGAGATAAAACCCGTGTCATCGGCGATGTGTGGGCAAGGACGTACGAGCACTACAAGGTTTACGTTAATTTGAATCACGATGCTCCAGCCACATTTACAGATGCAGGTCAAACAATAACTCTTCAGCCTAAGTCAGGTCTCCTCGTTGAAACTGCTCCGCCTGTAACTCATTCTCTAATCATTAGCGCAGGTGCAGGAGGCACAACAGACCCAGTTCCAGGAAGCTACAACTACAACGAAGGAACATCTGCTGTTGTAACCGCAGTTCTAGCTCCAAGCTACCGTTTTCACCATTGGGAAAAAGACGGAGCCATCATAACGGAAAACCCAACTATAGTGCTCATGGATGCGGACCACTCGTTGCTAGCAGTGTTCGAGTACGTTCCGCCTCCACCAGTAACAGCAACTTTGACTGGAACGATCAAAAATTCGAGAAATATGCAACCGATCCCACAAGCTTCCGTCGTTTGCGATGGATATGGAGCCGTAACTGATGCCAACGGAATCTACTTAATCTTGGACATCCCAGCAAAACAATACACACTTACCATTACGAAACAGGGATACCAGACCCAAACCATGTCAGTAGACGCTTCTGCCGGAGGAACATTCACTCAAGACGTGAATTTCGATCCCGTAGTCGTAACTGCCGGATTTCCCTTATGGGCTGTTGCTGGAGTAATACTTATTCCAGTAGTTGGATATTTAATAACCAGAGGAGGGAAAAAATAGGAATGTCTGAACTTGTGAAAGTGGATGAAACCACGTTGAAGGCGAAGCTTACTGAAACCGATCAGAAAGTCGTCACAATTGAACAGAAGGTCGATGCGCTTGTATCTGCCATCAAGCCTATGCCCGATGACATCAAGCAGAAGCTCAAAGATGTTCTCACATGGTTTCTGGCGAATCTGTAGGCTCACACATTCTTTTTCCATGAAAAAGCCCGAAAACCGCATTTCCAATCTCCCAGCATTAGGCTTAAAACGATAAAAGCAACCCGCTTCAGGGTTATCAAAACAAGCAATATTCTAACCCCTTTCACTGAAATACGCCCAAATACAAGAGAACTTCTTTCTGGAAAGCAGAGAACAATCTCCATGCTTTAGACAAATTCCCGTATAACGGAAATATTGGAAGCAGCCCCCTTAAAATCATCTTTTGCGTCGGTTATGTAAAACCAATGCGCTTATGTCCAATTAACAGCAAAAGTCCATTGTACGCAATCCGTACAATGAATAGCAAATTTTAAATATTTGTTAATATAGAGGTGAAGGGCGATGGTGACAATGAGTTCACCTGTTGAAGTCGATAGACGGCAGACAATCACTGTATGGAATCAATGCTGGTCTAAATACTCGAAATTGAAGCAACACCATTTGCGAGAATATGGAAGACCGGAATTATCCTTCACGGAATTCGCCAACGCTTCGATAATATCTTCTAACCTAACTCTCTCTCACCTTCTCGAAATAAGAAGACAACTGCTGAAGGTAAAATTGCAGAAGAAAATAGATGAGCTAAGTGAGAAAGGTCATGAGTCAAAGCCAACTGACTGAATATGACAGGCGAGCAGCAGATTTTGCTCATGTTCGCGCGATGATAATGAAGATTGTGAAATCGATGCCAGGATTGACGCAAGAAGAGATCAGCAAAGAATTCCTTCTACGCTACGGCTTCTTGCCAAGGATAGACAATAGATGCCGTGAGTTGAGGAAAATAGGCTGGATAGAAACCATAAAAGAAAACGATGGTTTGCTACATGTCTATCCCAAGCCACTTGAGGCCTCCAAGTGAAGATAACCATCAAGCTTGCGAACGTTCCTTTGACCGTTGAGATAGAAGCTCCAGATGAAAGCATGAGCTACATGGCCGATGTTATTGCTCAAACCTTTGAAAAAATGCGGAAGGCTTGGCTTGAAACACTGAAAAGACAGACAAAGCTTCATGAAGGTGATTCTAAAGATGAGTGAGATTGAGAAACTTAGGGAAGTTGTCAACGCTGCCGAACAGCAATTTTCTGCAATAGAAGCACAAATTAAGCAAATGAGGGAAAGTCTTCAAACTCAGTTCAAGACTTTGTTGGATAAGCATCAGATATCGAAGATTGACGTTGAGTTTTTGGAAGACTTCTTTGACGAGCCTTATGTCATGCTTCCGAAGAGGGGACATGAATGGTACGTTATAGTTCCGAAATGGCTCAAGATGCAAGTAGGCTATCTTGAACATTCTACTCGTAGCTATAATATTTTCATTGTCAACAAGTACGTTCAATGGCTAGGCGAAATACCAGAAAATCTCCGAGAGAAGCTCAAGTTTCCAAAAGCTCTGCCTCTAAAAGTCTTCGATGGAATGCTTCTCACAGGAACGGAATATCAAGATCAAGCCCTTGAAAAATATCGACCTTTTCTATTCCAACGTGCAGGTAAAGACCGCATCAAGATCAAGCAGGGCTACGAATTCAAGCTTATAGCTCAACTAATAGAAGATGGCACTCTGCCCTTTAGTCAAAACCCCGTAATTGAGGAAGATCTGAGATCGTGGAGTGGTTCTGGAAGAGATGCCTACGACGCGATTTGTAAGGAGAAAAACATTTCCGACATACAAGAGAAAGCTTGGAAGGAATTCCTCCAAAGGGGTGCAATGGGCATATTTTGGGCCTTTGGTACAGGGAAGAGCCTCTTTGGACATCGGTTAATAGGCCAATTGAAAGGAGACAAACTCGTTGTCGTTCCCACTTTGACCTTGAAGGAACAATGGCTAGAGCGATTGAAAAAGTTTAACTCTGAATCTACAAATGAGGTCAAAGTTGAAACATATCATGCTTATGAAAAAGTCCGAGCTTTCACCCGAAAGCTTGTAATCTTTGATGAGTGCCAGCATCTTCCAGCAAACACGTATGTACGTCTCAGCACGATTCCAACAAAATACCGCGTAGGTTTCAGCGGTTCACCCTTCCGAGAAGATGGACGTGAAAACTACATCATCGCCTTAACAGGATTTCCAGTTGGCATGTCGTGGGAAGATCTTCTCAGACTGAAAATAGTGCAAGCTCCACAATTCAGAGTGTATGTAGTTGAGAACAAGAAGGCCAAGGATCAGAAACTAGAAGAGCTTCTTCAAATACCCATAAAAACCATAATCTTCAGCGACAGCTTGGACTACGGAGAAGAAATCAGCAAGAAGTTCGAGATTCCCTTCGTCTATGGTGCTACGAAGGATCGTCTAGACATAGTGCGGGAATCACAAACATGCGTGGTAAGTCGAGTCGGAGATGAAGGAATAAGCATACCTGACCTAGAAAGGGTTATTGAGGTTGCTTTCCTATTCGGGAGTAGAATGCAGGAGAGCCAACGATTCGGAAGACTGATGCATTCTGCAAAGAAAGCACAACACATCATCATAATGACAAGACAAGAGTTCGACGCTTACCAAAAACGCCTTCAAGCAATATTGGAGAGAGGCTTCAAGATCGAGTACGTTAACGCTTAACTGGCATTAACAGAACCGATAGAAAATGCTTAAAGCATCCTTGACGCAAAGATATGTCTTGAGAATCCTTGGACAGCACAGACAAGATCATACTTCTAATCGCTGGAATAGGCATTAGTGCAGCATTGGCATTCTTCATTTTGAGACCCAAAGTTGGCAGTCAAGTCTACAAGGTTGTTCAGACGTACGAGAATGAGGAAACTTGGGAGTTCCTAAAAGACGACAACGGAAGGGTAACAGGTGTCAAGATCCACAGAAAAGCAGAACAGCAGAATTGAATCGGGTCCGATGAGCATTGCCCTTTTAAATGAGATTGCAGAGCGCCTCATGAATCTTGAAAAGATTGCAAAAGCAACACAGCCTATTGGAGCTGTTGAGCCAATAGAGAAGTTTGAAATAACCGATGTTCGAAGACACATGCCATTGCAGAAGCCTTGGTTTTCGGTTTCAATCATAAATGACGGAGATGACGATGTTTTCTGTATCGTAAACACGATCGAAAGCTTTGAGGAGCACAGAATTCATGTCAATGAAACTTATAATATCAACATGGTGACAGCGGTGATCAAAGATCTTCTGTTCTGGTGCGATCATGGAGAACATGCCACGGTCAGAATCGTGGGGACACGTTAATGTCCGTTCAGATTGTAGCAGCACCAAAGATTATCTATGTTGAAAATCCGAGCAACCCAACAGAAGAAACCCTAAACAGTTTGGTCGAGTACCTGAAGGCGACGCTTCAAGGTCTCCCATCTACAGAAGTGCATTACGGAGAGAACCCACCATCAAATCCTAGTGTCGGCGATTTGTGGTACAAGCCCAGTGAAAACCGTTTATATACTTATGTTGCATAAAATTGAGTAGGGAAATTTATGAGTTGGAAGAAGGTCGCGTATCTTGACGAAGTGGCTACTCTGAGCAATAATGCTCCAGTCGATGTTAAGGTTCAAACAGCAGACAAGGGAGTAGGAACAGCAGCATCAAGAGACGACCATAAACATAACGTAACAACTGGAGTTCCTGGGTCAATCACTGAAAATGTCATTACACCACTAGAGGGAACAAGCGCAAATTTGGCTAGATCAGATCACACTCATGGCAGTCCATCTGACTGGACACCGAAGACTCATGCAACAAGCCACAAAAGCGCTGGAGGAGACGCTATCAAACTAAACGAGCTGGCAGATCCAACCGCTGAAATCAAGATTAACAAGCAGGCCCTTAGAAACCCCGTTATAGACCCGCAAGCCACGGCTCCTGCCACTCCAGTAGATGGCCAAACATATTTCAGCACCGCTGATGACCATCTCTATTGCTATGTTGCCGCATAGGAGAAGGTTTAATGCCTAGACGTGAAGACTTCGTTCAAAAAATAGATGGTAAACTTAAGGAGTTAGAAAAGGAGTTTCTTGAAGCTAAAGCTCAGGAGACTATTGAAGCGAGAGATGCCATAGTTCGAGTTCTCAAAGAACATAACATTACCTTGCCAGCCGCCATTTTTGCCTTAGAAATTGTCAAGTGGGAACTGCTCAGATCTGAGTATGAAGAGTTTGTAGGTCACGTAAAGATTCCTGTAGGCTCACTGCCACTTTCAGAAAAACCTGCTCAGTAGATTTGTAATGGCCATCATTTTTGTCGGAAAAGGAGCAGCTGCAAAGAACAATGTGCGCCTACAAATGGAAACGTGCAGTACGTGGTGAGCACCTGATGACGTGTCAAGTGATGATGAGTTAATGGGGAATTGAAAAATGGCTTCTTTGTATGAGGTTTACAGCACAGGCGACGATGGTTCATATGCTATGTATGGTAAGTATTGGGACGCGCAAACCTTCACTGTCGGCGCAACTGGACACACGGTTACTTCAGTTAAACTCAAATTGTATCGTAAGGGCAGTCCTGGAACTGTTACGGTGAGCATCAGAGCAACCAGTGGGGACCATCCTACAGGGGCTGATTTGACAGTCGGAACAATAGACGGAAACTCGCTTACAACTGCTACTGCTGGTGCATGGTATGAAATAGCATTGACGGAATACACGTTGAATGCAAGCACCAAGTATGCTATTGTTGTCCGAGCACCAAACGGGTCCACGAATAATTATCTATACTGGAGAGCTGACAAGACTAGCCCAACTTATACTGGTGGAAATCGTGAGGATAGCATCGACAACGGCGTCACATGGACCACCACCACTCTTAGTGATTTTATGTTTGAGGTCTGGGGCAACCCAGCAGGCGGCCCAATAACAGGATGGAGAAAACTACAATACTATACAGAGCCTCCGTCAACAGGGGCGTTTAACCAGCTCAAATTCGCCAGCGAACCCCCTGTCAGTGGAGCTTTCAATAAGCTACTTTACGAGGGTGAATAGGTTTGCTGTTAACCACTATTAAGCGTAGTAGATCATCGTTTTCGGTACTTGCTAAAAAGTTTTAAGTCTATGAACACTTTTATAGATATTGAGTGAAGCAGATGGATAAGGGCGACTACGTACTTGTGCTGAGCTTCCTTGGTTTCTTAGGGTTCCTAGCGTTTCTCGCGCTATCGAATAAACCGCAATCGGGTTATGTTGTTGCACCAAATTATGTTGCAGTTCCATCGTCCTTATCTCAGAATCGATAGGGTATGTTGGTTTGAGCGAAAAGCCAAAGTTGATTCGTGCTGACGAAGCAACTGTTTTACTTCTTGATAAAATGCTCGCTGAAATGAGAGCTTTAGCCAAGGACACAAAGGAGTCAGCGGAATTAATCAAGCAATCAATTCCTGAAGGGGTTGTGGAACCTCTAGCAATAAAACATGTTACGACAGAAACAATGGTGATTCATCCGCCAGAACGTGGAAAGCCTTGGTTCAGCGTGTCCGTTGTGTCTGATGGTCCCAACGATTGTATGATTGTTGTTAACACTGAGAAATCGGCAACGACCCCTTACAGGTTGAAGATCGATGAAACATTTGATGTTGACATGGGAAGTGCTAAAATCGTTGACTTGCTCTGTTACTGTGAAACTGGAACAGCAGATCTTAGAATCAGAGGCGTAAGATAAGGTGAGCTCACGAACTCGTGTACCAACTAAAACTCTCGAAGACATCATAGCGGGTAATATTGATATTATAGATCGAGCAGATCGCCTTCTAGGAAAAGTTGACCTAATCCGCTACATGGGAATTCTCTGTGGACCAGCTAATCCTATTGACACCCAAATTATTGTAGGTGGCGTTCCTGTTGACCCGAGAGCACGAACATGGGTACTTAATCAGCTCACGGACAGCGTTCTAGCAACGATCGTTCGAGATTATTTGTACCCGATCAGTAAAGGCAACATTTTCAATACAGTGGTGCTTGCTGCAACAGACTTTTATGGAGCTGCACTTGCGCCATCTTATGCACCTTGTGGTTGGAGGATTTACGTTTGCCTGAGTGTAGCGGGTATATTGAGTGTTCGCAGAACTTTTGGGGGTGTAACTGTAGCGGAAAACTTGAATGCTGGCACAGCGTTAACGGCTAATGCTGCTTATATTTTTGATATATCAGTGGATGTGGATGAGACTATTAATTTCAGAACTTCGGTGGGCGCGACTATTTTGAAGATGAGTGTTTGGGAGATCGGGGACTGTTGAAGAAACAAGTTTTTCCCCCTCAAGGACGCTGCCATCTTGCTGAGCATCAGAACGCTGAGAACACGGATGTAGGCGCAACAACAGTTTCTGGACAAATCCTCTATTATGATACTATTGCGAATGGTGCAACGGCGCTAAGTCGAAGCATTACCACAACCAAACGCTGCTGCATTGTTGTAGTAACAACTTCTATTGGTTCAGTTAATGGCAAACAATTTGACATCGAAAGGGGAGGCGTGGTTAAGACGGTTGAAACTACGATGTCAGCCATAAAGTTTTGTTCAACCTTTATGTATGGGTGTCTGCAATATGCGACTGAAGTGTTGGATGCGGGAACATACCAATATGATTTGGTAGCTACTACTGGAGGGAATGTTTTGGTTTATGGTTGTGTTATGAAGATTGTTGCGGTGAGCGCATCATGATTGTGGTCAAAGTTTGGTTGACCTGCGGTTAAATACGATTATGCGAAAGTTTTATTAATTCAGATAACCGATATTAAGCGAACGTGATTTTAAACTGAGGTGATGTTGTGATCAAGTTGGAATTGAAATTGGGCGATTCCTCTCTGATCTTGTCAGCGGATGTTCAGGACTTGAAAGATCTCAAGCCAGAAATGAAGCGGTTCATCGAGATAGTCATGGAACACCTAGAACCTGTTCTGCAAGTTCTAGTTGAGTCAAAACTGCTTGAGAAGGATACGTCTGAGAAGACACCAGTCAGTTAATAGAGCTTAAGCGAAGGTGGATCGATGTCAGAAAGCCCGAAGTTTCATTTTCAGTTCACGATTGAGAGTGTTGTCTACTCACCTTGTCCTCATGCGAGATGGACGATTTGGTGTCCTAATGTCTTGAAGCCGATCGAGTGCATGACATGTCCTGTCTACTTGGAGGCAGTAGGGTCAAGGATTGATACTACGCTTAAAAAGAGTTAAGCGAGGCTTGATCGTTGAAACTCAAGATCACTTATACTTGTCCAAACTGCCTGATGGAACGGGAGGAAACAATAGAGCTGAACCGCAAGAAGACTGTTAGATGCCCAGGATGTGAGGGCCAGATATTCACATTGAAGGTTGAAAGTGATTAAGAATGGTTGAGAATCTTGATGTCTATGGTAGCGTCAAAAAATGGTTTACAAAATTGGAGGCAAAAAGTCGTAGTGGAGATTTCAACAAAAGCTCAAGCAAGAGAGCTGGACTTTATTGGCTAGGAAAGTACCTCACATTCCTATCTACAACACCGAACAGACCCACAAATCCAGACACATTGATAGCTGAAAGACTCAATCAAAAACCCAGTTCAAACATAGAGACACGACGGATACAAGAGGAGTATTTTGAGCAATGGATTGTTCAACTAAAAAGAGATGAATATTCACCGAACAGCATTGCCACAGCAACAGGGATTGTGCGTAGTTTCTACAAGGCGAACTATGGCTCCTTAGAAGAAGTCTCAACGATAAGACCACACAAGGTACGAGCTTTCAAGGTTCCAAGCCCAAAAGACCTGAAGAAAATGTGCGATCAAGCACCTTTACCATTGAAAACATGGATACTCTGCCAGAAAGATTCAGGATTAGGCAATGCGGATCTCCAAGGTCTAAGTCTATCCAACTTAAGTAGCGAGTTTGGAACAATCAAAACCCAACTCAAGAAAGGAACGATTCCGATACATATCGAAATCAATCGAGGCAAAACTGGAGAAAGAACAGACAGCTTCTTCGGACCAAACTCAGTCAAGGTTTTGAAAGAATACGTTAACGTAGGTGGAGGAAGAATCTTCAGAAGCTCAATCAATCCGAACAGACCGATAAGCATTAGAGCAATCCAACAACAAGTCAAATCTCTGGCAATCAAAGCGAAGGTCGCTACGAGGGAAGTTCCTGTGACACCTTACAAGCTAAGGGTTTTCTTCAATACTTACATGAAAATGGCAGGCGTAAATGAATCGGTCGTGGAGAGAATGATGGGACACTCAATAGGCCGTGTCAGATCAGCATACCTAGTCACAGGCCGTGACGAGAACGTTCAAGGAATGCCAATATCAAAATTGGCTGAAGTATACATGCAAGCCTACAGCGCAATCGACATCGAAAGCAGTTAAACAGTATTAACCGTGATTGTTGATGGATAGGAAACAGAAAATAGTCATCACTTGCGAACCTGAAGATGTCAAGCTCGTCGAGGACGCTCTTGAAAAAATACATTTCGAAAAGTCGCAAGCCACCATTCAAATCACATACGAACCTTCACTCTCAGTCAAGAGGGATTAGACGCATGGTTCGTTGTGTGAACTGTGCCGAGTTGCATCGCACAACTCGGTTCTGTCATGCTCTCAAAAAAATCATCAAAGTAGAAGATATCCACAAGAATATTCCATGCGAGCATTACAAGCGGAGAATCTGGTAAAGGAGAGTAAGCGAATTGAAATGTCCAAAATGCGGTTCTGAAAATACTCATGAAAGTCAACTCCATGAATGTCCACAAGGAGGCACTCCTATGAAATGCGATAGTTGCTACCATACGTGGTGTCAGGTAGAAAAACTTGAAGGTGACATCTGGCTGACAGAAGAGGATAGAGAAAAGCATGAAGAATGGATGAAACATGCGTATAAGGAGAAATAACTGTGTCAAAAGAATCTCAAAAAAAGAAGCTCTACTATGCACGAAATGAAGACACGAACATGGGTGTGTGTGTTTGTCTTCGTGATAAACCTCTAGAGGGAAAACCGAAGGATGATCTTGTAGGTCTCTGTTTTGGCAAATGCGACAAAGATGGTCTTCCGAAAAATCAGTTCATGATGACACCAAATGAGGCTGCCTGTCTTGGTGAGGCATTGATAGGTGCTCGTTGGCTCTATATCGATAGAGAACATGAAAAAGATGCTTGAGGAGAAATAACCGCATGACAGAAAATTTCATTCCTTTAGGTCTTCTACTAGCGTTATTATCAGGGGCAAAATTCTGTCAAAAATGTGGAGATGTTGTACCTACAAAGTTGCGACGTACACCCGTATTCTGTCCATATTGTGGCAGTTCGCTTAATAGGAGTTAAATGAATGTCGAAAAGAGATTATGTTGTCAATCCAGCAATGCCCTCGCCTATTTGTGTCCCATGCTGGGACTTCAGTGCTGATGGAGTTCAACGTGAGAAGAGAACTGTCGTTATTGCGCCCATCATTGTTCAAGAGCTAGAGGAAGGACTCTTCCAGTATTCATACGGTTGTTCACGCGGTCCTTCCTGTAAAGACGGGGAATGTCGTTATGGTCACAAGGAAAAGAAAAGACGTGAGAACCCAGCTTTGGGCATAGAGCCTTTCGGTACCTTTGGCGACAGATAAAGCAAATTAACCGTGGAAAACCATTTATATTTTCAGCAAGATAGTGTTACCCATGTCTCTCATGCTTGATAAGGATGAATTCTTTAGTATGAATGCTTATGTCGAGTCTCCTGGTGAGCAGACGATAGCCTTGAGCGGGTATCTTGTTGAGCATCGGTCTGATGGCACGTATATTGCTCCTTTGATTCCCGACCTGTTTTATGGGGCGAATGGCAGTCAGTTGCAGCATTCATGGAGACAAAACTTCACTACGACAGGCGATCAGACGATACTTTCTAGGTCTGGTGGTCTTCCAGAGGTTCCGAGGCAAGAGCTGTATTGGCGGAAGATCTCGGAGAACCATGTTGCCAAGGAAGAGGTTAAGGCAGCCGAAGCTCAAGCACTTCAACCTACATCTCCCTGGGTGATTGCTCTAGCTGTTGTCGGAGCAATAGCCGGGGCCTACGTTGTTTACAGACTTGTGAAGTAGCACCCTTTCGCTTATATCTGCTTAAACGATAAAAAAGATGGATACTACTCCACAATCGCGGAGTAGTCAAGTGCCATTTCCTCTAATCCGAATCCCTCGCCAGAGTATGCGTTCAGGAGATTCACATACCCTCTAGTCCAATCCCAGCGATCCTTCCATAGTCGCTTGAACAGAGTTTCAGATAGTTCTATTGTTAGGCTTCCATGCTTCTCTAACATTTCGATGTAGAGATCGTAGTCTTTGGTTCTGTCTTCTGGTCTCATTGGAGCTGAGGGTTCACGTTCGTCCTCGCCTTTCAGTTGTTTCCTTATGACCTTTTGTGTATAGTCTCCATACTTTACCTGGTATTCAATGACTTTCTTTTCGTAGGCTTTAAGAAGAGCCTCATATGACTTGACAAACCGCTCCTTGTTTTTACGCAATTTTTGAAGCAGATCTTTGGCATTGATTGCCACAGTGAATTCTCGATCCAATTTTTCACCCTTCGTTTAACGATGTTTAACCGCACAAATAAAAAAAGGTTAGGGTTTTCTTGTGTTCTTCTCAATGTTCTCAAGGATCTGTCGTATATTCCGTAGCTCAATCAAGATTGTAACTAGATCATCTCTAATGAAATCAGCAACGCCTTTTCCCAAGATTTCACCCTTTCGGATAAACTAAGTTAACCGCAAAAAAATGGAGAAATTTATGCTATTTGGATTAGTTCTGTTCTCCCGTTCCGATGTTCAATTTTGGCTAATCTATGCTTCGTGGAAGTAGAGAGGATAGCCTTCATTTGTCGTTCGGCGTCAGTCAGATGCTTGAAGTTGTAGTGTGCTATGCCTTGTCCAAACCAAACTGTGTAAAACTCAAGCTTTTTAGCATCTGGAGAAACAAATGGTCCTGAGGATATGATGATTGCTGGCTTTTCAGCGTATTTGGATTCTTGTTCGTTGTAGAGATAACACTTTTCAACCGCTTCCATCTCCATCAGTTCCCAGAGAACTTGTTCACTCATTTTTACCACCCTTTTCATGCTGTTATAACCTATTAACAGAAAAATTAGGGGGAAAGCTTCTTCCCTGTCCAAACATCAAAGGTTGGATTAGCACATAGTCGTACAGCAGGTATCTCACTTCCCTCGAACCAAATTGTGTTACCTATATCTGGATAAAGCTGCGAACCACATTCGGGGCAGAACTTTCCTCCAGCAACCATGGTCAGGCATTTTTTACATATTTTGTCAGTCATTCCAAAACACCCTTTGCTGTTAATATGCCTTAACAGAGAAAAAAAGGTTAGGGTTTTGATACTTCGAACTGTGCTATAATTCGGCAGATAGCGTAAACGGTTCCCGCATTTGCTTCTCGATT
>Ga0315280_10006403_pt1 | contig 16275 bp, 11 predicted proteins | sample YL17G06_40_MG_FD_203697 | JGI IMG/M metagenome (GOLD analysis project Ga0315280, IMG submission 203697) | Sediment microbial communities from Yellowstone Lake, YNP, Wyoming, USA - YL17G06_40 | ecosystem: Environmental > Aquatic > Freshwater > Lake > Sediment | place: USA: Wyoming | collected...
ATGAGCCAGACCAGATTTTCACCAAGACTTGTCGCCGCAACAATAGTAGCCCTATTCTTTGGTGTTGCTCTCTACCTCCGAATTGCCCTCCCCCACGCCCAGGTCTTCAGCGGTGCGTGGATAAAGTTTACCGGCGTTGACGCCTGGTTTAACATGCGAATCGTTGATAACCTTGTCCATAACTTCCCTCACCTTATCACCTTTGACCCCTACTATCTTTATTCCGGCAGCTTAAGCATTTATCCGGGCTCGAGTCTTGGCATCCCTCCCTTCTTTCATTATCTCCTCGCCGGCATTATCTGGCTTATCGGTTTAGGCTCACCAACCCAGCATACCATTGATGTTGTCGGCGTCTATTTCCCCGCTATCTTAGGTACCCTAACCGTTATCCCGGTCTACTTCATTGGCAAAGAGCTATTTAACCGCGGGGCTGGTGTCATCGCGGCTGGCTTGGTAGCCCTGTTGCCTGGTGAATTTCTAGGCAGGTCAATACTCGGCTTCACCGACTACCATGTTGCTGAGACCCTATTTACCACTGTGGCCATGCTTTTCCTGATTCTAGCGGTGAAAGCTGCCAGGCAAAGGCAGTTATCTTTCAACAGTATAAAGCATGGAAATTGGGCGATAATTACTAAACCCCTTGTTTATAGTCTGCTTGCCGGGCTTTTCTTGGGAGTCTATCTCCTCACCTGGCGAGGTGCCCTGCTCTTTGTCTTTATTATTTCGGTTTATTTCATAGTCCAATTCATCATCGACCACTTGAGGGGCAGGTTTACTGACTACCTGTGTTTCGTTGGCACTATTACCTTCATCATTGCTCTGCTGATGCTCTTGCTCATATCTCCAAGCAATTTGTATTTGGCTTCTCTGGTTATTGCCATCCTTATCCCCATAGCTTTAGCCGGGCTCTCTCGTCTTATAGCCAGCCGCAGCGTAAAGCCAATCTTTTACCCGGTTGCTTTGCTTGGGCTTGGGCTAGCCAGCTGGGCAATCTTCCATATTATTAACCCCTCTCTCCTCAAATCAATGGTGGGGCAAATCAGTATACTCTACGCCTGGCCCATAAAGACAACTATCATGGAGATGCAGCCTCTTCTCATGCCTAGTGGCAACTTCACCCTTTCACTTGCCTGGGAAAATTTTGGCGCTGGTTTTTTCCTCAGTTTCATCTCGCTTGGTATAATTATTTACTCCATTGTCAAGCGAGGCGAGGCTGACAAGACATTGTTGGTTGTCTGGAGCTTGATAATACTAGCCGCAACCTTAGCCATGCGCCGTTTCGCTTATTACTTTGTGGTCAACGTGGCTCTGCTCGCTGGCTATCTCTCGTGGCAAATCCTTGAGTTCACTGGCTTCAAGAGATTGGCAGCCAAGCCTGCGGAAATGTCAGGGGTAATGAAGAGGGAGAGGGCCGAGGTGAAGAAACGGGGTATCACCACCAGCCGTATTTATATGGCTTTCGGGGTAATGTTCATCGTTTATCTACTTGCCTTCTTTCCCAAGTGGGGCAACTGCGCTGTGAGAATGTCAATCGCTACTGCCAGCCAGCCGCAATTCGCCCCCAGTGACGGCTGGTGTGAGTCGCTTTCCTGGCTGAGAAATAACACCCCAGAGCCCTTTGGTGACCCTGATTTCTATTACAAGCTCTATGAGGCACCTCTGCCTGGCGCGGCCTTTAATTATCCTGAAAATGCCTATGGCGTAATCGCTTGGTGGGACTATGGTTACTGGATAACTCGCCTTGGCCGGCGTATTCCCATTGCTAACCCCGGTGGTGGCGCCGCTGGTATGGTAGCTCAAATTTTTGCTGCTCAAGATGAAGCCTCGTCCAACAAGATGGTGGATGGGTGGGGCTCAAAATATGTAATCGTTGACTATGCCACTGCGACGTCTAAATTTGGCATTAGGGAGGGAGTTTATGAGGTTTATTATCAGCCACAGGAGGGTAAGCTTAAGCCAACAATACTATTCTATCCTGAATACTACCGTTCATTAGTTATCAGGCTATATAACTTTGATGGCAGGGAGGTGGTTCCTCAAAGCTCCACGGTGGTTTCCTATCAGGAAAAGGTAAGCCGGGAAGGCACGCCCTATAAGGAAATTACGAGCTTACAGTCATTCCCCACCTATGAGAAGGCTCAAGCCTATATTTCAAGTCAGAAGTCAGGCAATTATAGAATAGTTAGTAATAACGCGTTTGTCAGCCCGGTGCCTTTAGAAGCGCTAAAACATTATAAGCTGATTCATAGCTCTATCAAGGAGCCAGGTATCGGAATTTCCGGAGTAAAAATCTTTGAGTATGTCAAGGGAGAATAACTTTCCCCCTAGAGTGATTCCAGCGGTCAATCTTATATAGTCTTATTGAGATTTGAGATGAGAAATATAGCGGTTACTGGCGGAGCTGGCTTTATTGGCTCTCACGTGGCTCAGGAATTGGCCAAGCGGGGCTACCAGGTTATTATCATCGATGACCTGTCAACAGGGAGAAAAGAAAATATAGAGGAGCTAATTGGGGAAGTTCGAGAGGTTCAATTTGTCCAAGGGAGCATTACCGACCTTCTACTACTAAAAAAGCTTTTCCAAGGTGCTGACTGCGTCTTTCACTTGGCAGCCATCCCCAGCGTCCCCAGGAGCTTAGAGAACCCCTTAGCCTGTCATGAGGTAAATATTACCGGCATCTTAAATGTGCTTCTGGCAGCCAAAGATAACGGCGTTAAGAAGGTAATCTATGCTTCCTCATCATCAGTTTATGGCGATACTCCAACTTTACCTAAAACAGAGGACATGCTGCCTACTCCTCAGTCACCCTACGCCGTAACCAAGCTTTGCGGCGAGTACTACTGTCAAGTATTTGAGCAGGTTTATGACCTGCCCACAGTTTGCCTCAGGTACTTCAACGTCTACGGCCCAAGGCAAGACCCGGACTCTGAATATGCTGCCGTTATCCCTAAATTCATAAGGAGAGCTTTAGATGGCAAACCCCCGATAATCTTTGGTGACGGGGAGCAAACGCGAGATTTCACCTATGTGAAGGATGCAGTACAAGCCACAATATTAGCTGCTGAGACTAAGGTTACAGGAGTTTACAATGTAGGGAGCGGAAACAGGGTTACCATAAATGAGCTAGCTAAACTTATTCTCAGCCTCATTGGCAGTCACTTCGAGCCGATTCACCAGGAGCCAAGAGCGGGGGACATAAGGCACAGCCTAGCTGACATCTCCAAGATAAAGGCTTTAGGCTATAATCCGAACTATAGTTTGAGGGAGGGGTTAAAAGAAACAATCAGTTATTGGCTAAGGTAAGCGATGAGTGAAGTTCACTTATTAGCTTGATTTTGCTAAAATATCTTATGGAAATGGTGGACAAACTGAAGTTAAATAGGCCTATCGTCTGCATCGTTGGCTTGGGCTATGTCGGTTTACCTTTAGCCCAAGCCTTCTCCAAGAGCTTAAAGGTAATCGGCTTTGATATAGATAAGGATAAAATAAGACGCTTCAATGAGCTGACTAAAAGCGGCAAGGAAACGGATTCAGCTATCTCAACCAATCTGACTTTTACATCTGAGCCAAAATACATAGGCAAGGCTGACTTCATCATTATTGCTGTGCCCACTCCAGTAACCAAATCTAAGGAGCCTGACCTCTCCTTTGTTGAAAATGCGGCTCGAATTGTAAGCCGAAACTTAAAAAAAGGTAGCACAGTGATTCTGGAATCAACCGTCTATCCTGGAGTCACTGAGGAGATAGTGAAGCCCATTTTGGAAGAGTTTGGGCTGAAATGTGGTGAGGACTTTAAATTAGGTTACTCACCGGAGAGGATCAATCCCGGCGATGAAGAACACGCTATTGACAAGGTGGCCAAAGTAGTTGCTGGGACGAATGAAGAGACGACCAGGCTATTGGCTGAACTATATAGCAGGATATGTCCACAAATCTTTAAAGCAAAGGACATAAGAACTGCTGAGGCGGCTAAGGTAATCGAGAATATCCAGCGGGACTTGAACATAGCTCTTGTGAATGAACTGTCGCTCATCTTCGCTAAGATGGGTTTAAACACCAAAGATGTCTTGGAAACTGCAGGCACCAAGTGGAACTTCCATAGATATTCCCCAGGCTTAGTCGGCGGGCATTGCATTCCGGTAGACCCTTATTACCTAGTTTACAAAGCTAAGGAGTTTGGCTATCATCCCCAAGTTATCTTAGCTGGCAGAGCCATAAACGACTATATGCCTAAACATATTGCTGAGATGACAGTCAAAGCCCTAAATGAGGTTGGTAAAGTGCTCAAGGGCTCGAGGGTACTCATCATGGGGCTCACCTACAAGGAAAATGTCCCTGACATCAGAGAAAGCCCGGCTAAGGAGATAATAAAAGAGCTTAGGGAATTTGGAATTGAGGTGGTCGGTTTTGATCCCATGCTCGATGCTGATAACCTTAAAGGTGAATTCAACATAAAGCTCTATAAGAACCTAAACGAGGTGAAGGAGGCAAAATCAGACTGCATTATCCTCGCCGTGGCTCATTCCTCCTTTTACACGCTCAGCCTTAGCGACCTGAAGGAGATGCAGAACAGTGATCCCATTCTGATAGACGTCCGCGGAATGTTTGATGCTGAGGAAGCAAAGAAAGCCGGCTTTTGCTACCGGAGTTTGTAAGGAAAGGCAGATGGTAGAAAGAAACATAGCAGTCATCGGCTGCGGTTACTGGGGAAAGAACCTAGTACGCAATTTTGCTGAGCTTGGTGTTCTTCATACCATCTGTGATATAGAGCCAAAGAGACTGGGACAATTCAAGTCTCTCTACCCCCAGTTAAAAGTAGAGAGCGATTATCATCGGGTGCTTGAAAATAAAGAGATAGGTGGGATAGTGATTGCAACTCCAGCAGCAACCCACTATTCCTTGGCAAAAGAGGCCTTACTTGCCGGCAAGGATACCTTCGTTGAGAAACCTCTAGCGCTAAAGGTCGAAGAGGGGAAGGAGCTAGTGGAACTTGCCGAAAAGCAAGGCAGGCTTCTAATGGTGGGACACTTGCTTGAGTACCATCCGGCTGTTGTAAAGCTTAAAGAGCTTGTTGAAGAAGGAGTCCTGGGGAAGATTGAATATATTTACTCCAATCGTCTCAATCTAGGAAGGTTCCGCACTGAGGAAAACATACTCTGGAGTTTTGCCCCGCACGATATCTCGGCTATTCTACTTCTCCTCGGTGGTGAAATGCCGCAGGAGGTGTCGGCTCAGGGTGGCTACTACCTACATCAAGATATTGCTGATGTTACCTTAACTACCCTTGCCTTCAAGGACGGAGTAAGAGCACATATCTTTGTCAGTTGGCTTCATCCTTATAAAGAGCAAAAACTTGTTGTAGTAGGGGATAAGAAAATGGCTTTATTTGATGATGCTACCCCTCAAGACAAGCTCCTCTTGTACAGCCATCAAATAGAATGGGTAGAAAGAAAGCCGGTGTCACACCCCAAGGAGGCTGAAGTGGTAAAGGTTCTCCTTCAAGAGCCATTGAAACTAGAGTGCCAAGACTTCCTCCACTGCATTCAAACTCGCCAAAAACCTAAAGCAGACGGGCATAAAGGTCTTCAGGTCTTGGAGATTTTGGCTCTTTGTCAGAAGTCGCTTGAAGAAAAGGGTAAGGTTGTTGCGTTAAATAAGCGAGAGAGTGATTATTTTGTGCACGAGACCAGCATCGTAGAAGAGCCGTCTCAAATCGGCGAAGGGACGAGGATCTGGCATTTTACCCACATCATGCCCCGGGTTACCATTGGCAAGAATTGCGTCATTGGACAAAGTGTCTTTATCGGTAAAGGAGCAAGAATAGGTAACAATGTAAAAATCGAGAACAATGTCTCTATTTTTGAGGGAGTTACCTTGGAAGATGACGTATTCTGCGGCCCCTCCTGTGTATTTACCAACGTTATCAACCCCCGAAGTCATATACCACGGAAGCATGAATTTAAGCCCACGTTGGTTAAAAAGGGGGCAACTATTGGTGCCAATGCTACCATCGTCTGTGGCAACACCGTTGGCAGATATGGGTTTATTGGTGCTGGGGCTGTAGTTACCAAAGACATCCCTGATCATGCCCTAGTCTATGGCAATCCAGCCCAGTTTGAGGGCTGGGTTTGCCAGTGTGGGGTGAGGCTTCAAGAAGTGGGGAATAAGGCTCAGTGTCCCGAGTGCGGCAAGACCTACAGATTAAAAGGGCAGAAGTGCTCTCCATTATCGGAAGCGAAGGAAAGTGAAAATACCTCTAGTTGACCTAAAGGCACAATACAGCTCGATAAAACAAGAAATCGATGAAGCCATCAAGAGAGTCGTAGAAGGAGAGCAGTTTATCTTGGGCCCAGAGGTAAAGGCACTTGAGGGGGAGATTGCTGCTTTCGTGGGGGTAAAACATGCTCTAGGTGTTGCGTCAGGCACTGATGCTCTGCAACTTGCTCTCCTTGCTTGTGGTATCAGCCCCGAGGATGAGGTTATCACCACCCCATTCACTTTTATTGCCACCGCTGAAACTATTACCCAGTGTGGCGCAACCCCAGTCTTTACAGATATAGAGCCAAAAACTTACAACATCGACCCCACAAAGATTGAGTCAAGAATAACCCGAAGGACTAAAGCCATCCTCCCAGTCCACCTCTATGGCCAGCCTGCAGATATGGCACCTATTCTGGAGCTGGGCAAGAAATACAGCCTTAAAGTCATTGAAGACTGTGCTCAGGCTTTAGGAGCCAAATATAAGGGCAAGAAGGTTGGCTCCTTAGGTGATGCCGGTTGCTTCAGCTTCTTCCCGAGCAAAGTTCTTGGCGCGTATGGCGATGGGGGCATGGTAGTAGCTAACAATGCTGAAATTGCTGAAAAAGTAGCTATGCTCCGGAATCATGGCTGCAAGGAAAAATATTATCACCTTGTCCCTGGCTTTAATAGTCGCCTTGATGAGCTTCAGGCAGCTATCCTCAGGGTAAAGCTAAGGCATCTCGACCAATGGATTGAACAACGGCGTCAGAAGGCCTCTCTCTACTCCAAGCTTCTCGGTGAGACAGAAGATGTCAAGCTGCCTTACACAGCACCATATGCCCACCATATCTTCAACTACTACACTATTCGTTTAAAGAACCCAAAGGTAAACCGGGATAAAATGAAGGAGTATCTCAGCTCTCAAAGTATTGGGACTGCTATTTACTATCCTCTTTCCCTTCATCTCCAGGAAGTCTACAAGTCATCGGCTCATAAAATAGGCGATTTCCCTGAGAGTGAACGGGCTCAGGAGGAAGTTCTCTCTCTACCGATGTATCCTGAACTCACCAACGAACAAATAGAAATGATAGCGCAAGCTATCCGAGATTTCTCGAAACAGAAGGAGAAAGTTTGCTAAAAGGAAGCAGGACACTAGTAACCGGTGGCTCAGGCTTTGTAGGTGCCCACCTAGTAAGTAGATTAGCTAAAGAAGGGTGCAAGGAGATTATTGTCTTTGATAGACATATCACCCAGGATAAGTTTCGAGACATTGATAATTTAAGAACTGTCGAAGGAGATGTCACTACAATAGAAAAGGTAAAGAAAGCAATGGACGGGGTTGATTATGTCTTTCATCTGGCTGTTTTACCTCTTGGTGCCTGCATTAAGAATCCGCGAGCTTGCCTGGAGACAAATATAAACGGCACATTCAATGTGATTGATACGGCGAAAGATGCTAATGTTAAAAAAATAGTCTTCTCCTCTGCCTCATCTGTCTACGGAGATACCGAACAAACCATGGATGAAAGCCATCCTTTGAGTGCCAGAACAATGTACGGAGCCAGCAAGATTACCGGTGAATATTTCTTGAGAGCCTTCTATGATATGTATAAACTTGACTATATAATCCTCAGATATATGAATGTCTACGGACCAGGTCAGGAAGGTGGGCTTATCATGAATGTGCTGAAGCGCATTAAGCAAGGCTTGCCACCAATTATTTTTGGTGATGGCTCCCAATCCTTCGATTTTGTCTATGTTGACGATGTTGTCAATGCCAACATCCTAGCGATGGAATGCAACATCACCGACGAAGTTTTCAACATCGGAGGTGAGGAAGAGGTAGCGGTCAAAGGCCTCGTCTTTATGCTACTGGAGCTTACCGGTTCTCACTTAACTCCTGAGTTTAAGTTTGACGAGAAAGTTCCTACGCAACGAAGAGTCGGCAGTAGCCAAAAGGCAGCAAGGCTCCTTGGCTACGTGCCTACAGTTCCTCTCCGAGAGGGACTAAGAAAAACGATTGAGAAGGAATTATCAAAATGAGGGTCCCTATTACAAAGCCATATTTCGGTGAAGAAGAAAAGAAAGCAGTCAATGACGTCCTGGAATCGGGCTGGCTAGTTCAAGGTCCCAGAGTGGCTGAATTTGAGAGGATGTTTTGCCAGTATACCGGTGCTAAGTTTGCTAAGGCATCCACTTCATGCACCAGTGCTCTTCACTTGGCGTTGATAGCATTAGGAGTGGGGCCTGGAGATGAAGTCCTGCTGCCTTCATTCACCCACATTGCTTCAGCTAATGCCATTACGTACACTGGTGCCAAGCCGATATTTATTGACATTGACCTCAAAACCTTTAATATTGATGCTGACAGGGTCGAGCAGTATCTGGAGGAGGCTAAAAAACAAGACTCTCGAGTAAAAGGCATTATGCCGATTGACCTTTTTGGGCTCTGTGCTGACCTAGAACGGATGACAGCACCAGCAAAGGAGTATCACCTTTTTGTTGTTGAGGACGCCGCCTGTGCTCTGGGCAGCCTTTGTGGCTCAAAACATGCCGGGACATTTGGAGAGGCTGGTTGCTTCAGTTTCCATCCGCGTAAGCCTATCACCACTGGCGAAGGCGGCATGCTAATTACCAACGACTCGGAAATTGCTTCTAAGGTACAGAGCCTAAGAGACCACGGGGCTGCTGTCTCCGATTTAGCCCGACATGAAAAAGGAGGCTTCCTGCTTCCTGCCTTCGATATTCTAGGTTATAATTACCGTATGACCGATATCCAAGGAGCTATAGGCGTAGAGCAGATGAAAAAATTCCCCTGGATTGTCAATAGGAGGATTGAAAAGGCTAAGAGATATGATACAGAGCTAAGAGATGTAAAATGGCTACAAACGCCCTATGTCCCTGAAGGGTATAAGCATACTTATCAGTCTTATGTCACTTTGGTTTGGGACCCCAAATTTAAGCAGTTGACCTTTGATGTCATTCAAGATTTAAACCAGTTCCGCAACAAAGTTATGGCCAAGTTAGAAGACAAAGGCATTGCTACCAGGCAAGGCACTCATGCTGTCCATACCTTAAACTATTACAAGAGGAAATATGATATGAAGGACGGGGACTATCTCAACTCGCTTGCTGCCGATAAATTGAGCATAACCTTGCCGCTTTATCCCCAGATGACAGATGAAGAACAAGAGTACGTGATTGAGCAGATAAAAAGTCTTCGCTAGCCAGTGAGGCCTAAGAATGAAGAAATCGTTACTAAAATATATAATCTGCCCCATTTGTAACGCTGCTTTCAAACTGGTTGACCCTGTGCAAGAGGGTGAGGAGATAACCACAGCCTTGCTTGTTTGCCCGAGAGGTCATTCTTTCCCTGTAACTGGTGGTGTGCCTAAGCTATTAGCGCAGGATAGATTATTGGAGGCACAAAAAGAAACTCAGGATAGTTTCAGCGAAATATGGCGTAGGATACCCGGCTTTGGATATGAAGACAGAACAAAAAAAATTTACCTTGGTTGGTATTTACAAAGATATGGATGGAGAAATCTAGGAAATCTGGCTGAATTTCTAAGCGCCAAGCAATTCATCCTCGATGCCGGGACAGGGCTGGGTAGAGATATTAAACTCTATGCCGAGCATACCAAAGGCGAGGTTTTTGGCGTTGACATCAGCCAAAGTGTTAACATTGCTTATCAGCATATTGGGCACCTACCAAATGTCCACCTTATACAGGCAGATTTAACGAGCTTGCCTTTTACAAAGAACTTCTTTGATTTCATAGCCAGCGATTTTGTATTGCACCACACACCGGACACTGAGAAGTCCTTTAAATATCTGGCTTCCTTCCTAAAAAAAGAAAGCCAGATTGCCATATATGTTTATAAGAAGAAGGGACCTATCAGGGAGTTTTGCGATGACTATATTAGAAGCTTTACCACCAAACTTCCTCCAGAAGAATGCCATAAGTTTTCCGAAGCCGTTACCAAATTCGGCAAGTCGCTCTCTGATATGAATATCGATATATCGGTCCCAGAAGATATTCCTTATTTGGAGATAAAGGCTGGGAGATATAATTTGCAGCGATTTGTTTATTGGTATATATTTAAGTGCTTCTGGAACGATGACTTTGATTTTGAGACCAATGTCATGACTAACTTTGACTGGTACCACCCAAGATATGCTCATAGGCATACACCCGAGGAAGTCAAAAGCTGGTTTCAAGACTTGAATTTGGAAATCTTGAGTTTTAACGTGATTGAAAGTGGCATAAGCGTTAGAGCAAAGAAATGTGTGGCATAGTCGGCATTTTGAGTCTTAACAAAGAGCCTATTGAGCCTTATGCTATTAAGAGGATGTGCGATATAGTCGCTCATCGCGGTCCTGATGATGCCGGCTACGCTCTCTTCTCACTGGGAAATAGGCAACAGAAGTCTGGGAACTTCTGGTTTGAGCTGACCGATAGCGATTTCAAACATAAGAACGTCCATCTGGCACCGATTGAGAGCGACTATGCCAGGGGGGAAATAGAAGGCAATCGCTGGCACCTAGCTCTAGGACACAGACGCCTGGCTATTATTGACCTTTCAGCAAAAGCTCACCAGCCAATGTCCGACCGTGGGAAAAGGGTTTGGGTTACTTACAATGGCGAGATTTATAACTTCAAGGACTTAAGGGTTGAACTGGAAAAAGTGGGCTACACCTTTTTTTCCAACTCAGATACTGAGGTTATTATCAATAGCTATAAACAGTGGGGAATTGACTGCGTTAAGAAATTCAATGGTATGTTCGCCTTTGCCCTGTGGGATAACGAAAGGAACAAGCTGTTTCTGGCTCGCGACAGATATGGTATAAAGCCGCTCTATTACTATTTTGGGAATGACGTCTTAATTTTTGCTTCGGAGATAAAATCCATTTTGCAAAGCAGCCAGGTAGAGGTGGAAGTAGACTTAGAGGCTTTAAACGAGTACTTCACCTTCCAAAATATCTTCACCGGCCGGACGTTATTCAAGGACATAAAGCTACTAACCCCCGGCAGCTTTATCGAAGCTGCCCCTGATTCTGACCCAAAAACCACCCTGCAAATTCAAAAATATTGGGACTACACATTTTCTACTGAGGGATTTCGTCTATCACAAGCCGAAGCAGCAGAAGAGCTTCGTCACCTCTTTGCCCAGGCGGTTACCAGACAGCTTGTCAGCGACGTTCCTGTTGGTAGTTACCTCAGCGGCGGAATGGATACCGGCAGCGTAACTGCTATTGCCAAGAAATACTTTGGCAGGATATCTACCTTTACCTGTGGTTTCGACCTGTCATCGGCCTCGGGCCTGGAACTGGGTTTTGATGAAAGGGGTTATGCCGAGTTCTTAGCCAATCTCCTTAAGACAGAGCATTATGAAGTTGTGCTTCACGCTGGAGATATGGAACAGGTAATGCCTGAGCTTATTTATCATCTGGAAGACTTACGGATGGGGCAGTCCTACCCTAACTACTATGCCGCCAGACTAGCCGGGAAATTTGTTAAGGTAGTCCTCTCTGGGGCCGGCGGCGATGAACTCTTCGCTGGCTATCCCTGGCGGTATTACCGAGGCATTAATCCAAAAGAGATGAATGATTATTTGACAAAATATTATGATTACTGGCAGCGATTGGTGGCTGATGAGGATAAAAGGAGGCTTTTTAATCGCGAAGTTTATCAGCAAACAAAAGACTACTCCACATTTGAAGTTTTCTGTTCAGTATTTGACCAAAGCAATATTATTCCTCGGACTAATGAAGACTATATAGATAAATCTATGTATTTTGAGATAAAAACCTTCCTCCACGGACTTTTAGTTGTCGAGGATAAGATCAGCATGGCTCATTCGCTGGAAACGCGGGTTCCTTTTCTAGACAATGATTTGGTTGACTTCGCCCTGAAAATACCAGTGACATTTAAACTAAGCAATTTAGACCGGGTTATTGCAATAGACGAAGACGACCCTGGAAAACTCAGAAGATACTACCAAACAACCAGAGATGGGAAGAAGGTTTTGCGTCAGGCAATGCAACAGCTAATACCCCGGGAGATTCTGGAGAGGGAAAAACAGGGGTTTAGTGCCCCTGATGCCTCCTGGTTTCGGGGTGAAAGCATTGAATATATAAAGCAACTCTTGTTTGACCCAAAGGCACGGATTTACCACTATCTCAATCCAGCCTATATTCGGAGACGCCTGGAAGAACATATATCAGGGAAGTTTAATCATCGCCTATTTATCTGGTCTCTTTTGAGCTTTGAATGGTGGCTGAGGGAATTCGTTGAAGGAAAAAGGGCATGAATGTCAATGTATGAAATAGCAAGAGAAATCCAAGAAAAATGCGGCATAAAATCTGTGTATCGAGCCAAAAGGTTGATTGATGAGTCCATAGATAGATTTGAGCTAAATCTAAACAATTTAACTGTCTTGACCGAAGCGGCAAGTGGAAACTATATTTTTACACCCATAATTGCTGCCCTGGCTGGTGCTGAGAAGGTTCACGCTGTAACAAAGGATTCACGGTATGCTTTAGCAGAGCAAGTGATAAGGAATACCTACCTATTAGCAGAGTATTACGAGGTAGGAGGTCTAATAGAAATAGATACTTCATTGACACCAGAAGTTATAGGCCAGGCCGATATAGTCACGAATTTGGGCTTTGTTCGACCGATAAATAAAGAGTTTATCTCTCATATGAAGGAGACTGCTGTCATTCCTTTGATGTATGAAACTTGGGAATACCGAAAGGAAGATTTGGACTTAACTGAATGCCGGCGGAAGGGAATCCCTGTTCTCGGCACAAATGAAAGAGCGAAAGAGCTAGAGACATTTAATTATATTGGCTATCTGGCAATAAAACTGGCTTTTGAACTAGATATAGAGGTATTTAAGTCCAAGGTTATCGTGGTGGGAGGAGGCTACTTTGGTAAAAGCACAGTAAACGCTTTCACCAATGCTGGCGCAAAAGTAGTAAATTTCAGGATAACGGAAGGTGACATACTACACAGTGAAAAAGCTAAAAATGAGCTGTCCAATTGTGATCTGCTTGTATTTGCTGAGCACCAATCGCGAGATATAATATTGGGAGAAGGTGGACAACTCACAGTGAGCGAGTTGTTGAGTATCAACCCCAGCATTTCTATAGTGCACATCGCTGGGAGGGTTGATAAAGAAGCTATCCAGAAGGCTCAAATACCATACTGTCCTTCGCAGTTAGCTCCCCCAGGGCATATGAGCGTAGGCACTGATCATCTTGGTCCAAAGCCGATTATAGATTTGCATGCAGCCGGGCTGAAAGTTGGTGAGGCGCTGGTAAAGGCAAGATTAGCTGGATTAGCCCCCATAATTGCTGAGAGGAAAGTTTTGCAAGCTCTTCCGCTTGCTATGGATTTTAGCGACAGTCAAAAAAATCTCGCGGGATTTCGATAGAATGTCTGCTCTAGAAGTTATTGAATACGACGACAGTAGAAAACATGAATGGAACGAATTTGTGGAACATTCCAACAATGGAACAATTTTCCACAATTTAGATTTCTTAAGCTATCACCCTAAAGGTAAGTTCGATGAGCGTCATCTAATGTTCTACAAAGGAAGTAGTAAAGGTGGTAAGCTGCTCGGTGTCATGCCTATGGCGTTGTTTCATGAGGAGGGGAAATTAGTTGCTAGATCTCCATATGGAGCTTCATTTGGTGGCATAGTTGTTGAGAGTTTTCTACCTTTTGAGGATAGTGAGCACATTGTAATTGGTTTGATTAATTACCTTCGGGACTTGGGAGTTGCTCATGTTTATGTGACACCTCCTCCTCATATCTATCATAAGATCGCTTCGGATTACATTGAGTTTAATCTCGTGAGAAATGGTGCCACAATAGTTAAAAGGGAGATAACCAGTGTTATTGACTTGACATCTTTTGAATCAGATCCTTTTGAAATATATGCAGGTAGGAATCGAACAGCTATTAGAAAGGCTGAGAAATCGCACCTTGTTATTAAGGAATCCTGGGAGGCCGTAATGGATTTTTACGGCATTTTGATGGACACGTATAGCTACCACAATAAGCTACCAACTCATAATTTGGACGAACTTATGAGATTGAGACAAAAACTTCCCGAATTTTTCAAACTGGATATGGCTTATGTTGAGAGTCAGCCTATCGGTGGCGCGTTATATTTTATATGTAACCCTCGTGTGGCTTTACTTTTTTATGATTGCCGTAAATCAGAGTATTCAGCACATAATCCGGTAAACTTCCTGTTGCATTGGGGAGTGCTATGGGCAAAGCAACAGGGTTTCAAATATCTTGACCTAGGAACCTCTACTGAAGATATGCAACCAACATATGGTCTCTTCAAATTTAAGGAAGGTCTCGGAGCACGCGGGGTATTCAGGAACACTTACAGGCTAGATCTCTAAAGGGAGTAGGAGATGCGCGAGAATGGAGAAATGGAAGCTCGGAATACTTAAATGCAAATGCAGTAAACCTGAGTTTGCTGAGGATGGAGGGAGGATAGTATGCAATAACTGTGGTAATACATATTTTCTACAGGACAATATACTTTGCGTTGAGGAAGAAGCAGAAGACAATGGGACTAAGTTCTATGAGAAAATCCAAGGAACAAGGTTATGGGAGCGGTCGAAGGTAAAGTTTACCGCATCTTTTTTCGAGACCAAGATATATTACCAGTATTTAGAGAGATATTCACCAGTTGAGAAAGGGAGCCTGATTCTGGATATTGGCTGTGGGGATGGCAGAAATACACAATGGTTTATCACAAATGGTTATCGGCACATAGTTGGAGCTGACTCAAACTACGAAAGCCTTTTAAGGTTGCAACAAAGAATAGGTGCTAAAGACAAGGGAAATATTCTGCTTGTCAAATGTAACGCACTCAATTTACCATTTGGAAGAAACATGTTTGATTTTGTTATTGCTATTGAGGTACTTTACTTCCTTAATGAAAGGTATGAAATTGGGCTCAGGGAGGCCCTGAGAGTCTTAAGGATGAATGGCCATTTTATGGAATCTGAACCAAGTTGGATGGGGATGCTTACTTGGAGTGCTGTCGAAGGTGATGTGGCAAACACACTAAAGACATTCAAAGAAGCCTTATTTAAGGAGCAGTTCAGCTCGAGTTCTGTTTTGCATCGGGTATTTACACCCACGGAGCTAGAGCAAATTTACCAAGAATCTAATCTCAAAATCATTGCAAGAAGTGGAACATCCTTATTCCCTGTGATGTTTTCTCATGCCTATCGGGCAGGGCATATTAAGCAAAACATCTCACCCAAACAAATGACTGAAATTGAACAGATGTGTCTTAAAAGTTCCGTTGAAGAGGGCTATCATCGACACATTGTCATTTACTCTGAACTCAGAGGTACTCACCCTACCCAAAATGAACCGAAACCATGAGACCAGTTTGGGGCATTTAGTTCAAAATTGATGCCGATGCCAAGCGATAATTGCCTAAGAAAAACAGCAGGTAGTTGGCCGCGAGCATTTTCTCAGTCCTACATTGGTTTGTTTTACATAAGGTTTTGCACGGTCCTACTGTTGCATTGGGAGTGTTGTGGGCAAAGCGCCAAGGCTTCAAATATCTTGATATGGGAACCTCTACTGAAGATATGAAGGCCAGAATATAGCCTCTTCTGGTTTAAGGAAAGTCTCGGAGTACCTGGGGTATTCAGCGATACCTACAAGTTGGATCTTTAGGCAAAATAATGCGGTAGTGTCCCGGAAGTGGTGGAAAAAGGAATCGGCATATCCTATCCTATAGGAAAGCCAACTAACAGAAAGGGAGGATATACCGATGAAGAAAGGATACCACAAGGGACAGGAATTGACCATGTTAGAACTAGGACTATCACTGGAAGAGCTGAGCGGCCAACCACTGGAGTTGTTTGCTCGGGAAGGAGCAAGACTGCTGTTAACCGTAGCCCTGGAGGAAGAGGTGACCGACTTTCTCAAGCGCCGGCCCTATGAGCGTAGCCAGGATAACATCCGCGGCTACCGTAATGGCC
>Ga0315280_10006404_pt1 | contig 16273 bp, 10 predicted proteins | sample YL17G06_40_MG_FD_203697 | JGI IMG/M metagenome (GOLD analysis project Ga0315280, IMG submission 203697) | Sediment microbial communities from Yellowstone Lake, YNP, Wyoming, USA - YL17G06_40 | ecosystem: Environmental > Aquatic > Freshwater > Lake > Sediment | place: USA: Wyoming | collected...
CGCGGGACAACAATATCCTCATTCACCTTTGTGGGGTTCAGCTTTACTATAGCAGCAGAAATTGACCGCCTTGCTTTCCAGAGCATCTCACGCTCAGCCTCGTCTTTTGCTATCTCTATCCTCTCAGCGCCACCCTTCCGGCACAACTCGTCTATTTTGCTGACCTGTTTTTCAATGATCTCCCTTTCCCCATCCACTTCAATAAGCAGAAGGGCTCCGGCATGTACAGGAAGACCCATGTGAAGGTAATCCTCAACGCAACGGATCGTGCCATTATCCATGAACTCCAGGGTAGAAGGAATAATCCGGGAGCGGATAATCTCTGACACAGTCTTTGCTGCCTGGGTAATCTCCGGAAATATTGCAAGCATGGTTCTGACAGCTTCAGGCATCGGGATGAGACGGAGGATAATCTTGGTTATTACAGCGAGCGTCCCTTCCGAACCCACGAGGAGACGCGTGAGCTCGTAGCCGGCTACACTCTTCACGGTTTTTGCACCGGTGTGGATAACCTCACCGGTCGGCAATACTGCCTCGAGCCCCAGCACGTAATCCCTGGTTACCCCGTATTTCACCGCCCTCGGTCCTCCGGAACATTCAGCCACATTTCCGCCGAGTGTCGAGTATTCAAGGCTGGCAGGATCTGGCGGGTAGAACAGACCATAGTGTGCTACTTCCTTTTGGAGCTTACCGGTAACCACACCCGGTTCCACCGCTGCTATCAGGTTGTCGGCATCAATCTCGATAATCCGGTTCATCCTGGACATAACCAGAACAATCCCTCCCTGAACCGGGAGTGACCCGCCGGTAAAACCTGTACCTGCTCCTCTCGGAATAACCGGTATCTTATCTCTATTGGCTATCTTCAGAATTCCAGACACTTCCTGGGTTGAACCCGGGAAGGTAACTGCATCTGGAAGGTACTTCTGGTTGGTGGCATCATAGGAGTAACAGATTCTCTCTTCAATTGAATCGAGGAAGTTTTCGTTGCCAACTATGGCGATTAATGCGTCTTTTATTCTTTTTTCCATATACGGTGACCTCAAAAAAACGATTTCAGCTATTAGCCTTCAGCGTTCAGCTTTATTTATACTTAAAAGCTGAGATCTGACAGCTAATCGCTGATATCTCACAGTTAATTTTAACATATTATTCATGTTTTATATTTTAAAAATAAAAAAGCAGAGAAGAAACCCCCTCTGCTTTTCGTGTTTTTGTAGGGGCAGGCCCCTGTGCCTGTCCTTTCTTGCTGGGTAACCATCCGCCTTAGGCGGATTACCCCTGCAACATTCGTAATTCCATATAAATGACCAGACAGAAGACCAGATAAGAAAGATTTGACTCTCCCCTTCCCTTCTTCTAATATTCTTAGGCAATGGGCAACAGGCAATAGGCAATAAGGTAAGGTATGATTAACTATGAAATTATCACTAACTGCTAAAGAAAAAGAGCATAAAAAGTTAGAGAAGAAACTTTCTTACTCCTTTAAAGATTCATCCCTTTTAACCCTGGCACTAACCCATACGTCTTATACCAACGAAAACCCTGTAGGCCTCTATCCGGACAATGAACGACTCGAGTTTCTTGGTGATGCTGTCCTCGATCTGATCATAACCCGTCTTCTCATCGATAAATTCCCGGAAGCAGCAGAGGGTGAACTCTCGAGGCTCAGGTCAGCGCTGGTAAACGAACAGAGGCTTTCTTCCATGGCGGGGAATTTTGATATTGGCAAATATCTGCTTCTGGGTAAAGGAGAAGACATTACCGGCGGCAGGAACAAGGATTCCATTCTTTCAGCCGCCTATGAGGCAATCATTGGAGCCATCTACTTAGATGGTGATTTTACGTCTGCCTTTCAGGTGGTGGAGAATCATTTTTCTCGCCTCATCAGCGCCGCTTACGACGAGGGTTTCCACCGCGATTACAAGACAGAACTTCAGGAAATCTCTCAGTCACTCTTCAGCTCGCCTCCCGATTACATCCTCACAGGAGAGGCTGGACCTGATCACGATAAATCCTTTGAGGTAGGCGTCCTCATGAATGGAAATATTCTCGGTAAAGGCCGGGGGAAAAGCAAGAAGGCGGCTGAGCAGCAGGCAGCCAGGGAAACCCTGAAACACTTGAAAGTTGAAATATCTCTTAAAGAGTCTGTTCTGGATAAAAACCGTAATTCGTAAATCGTAATTGGTAATTGGTAAAATACATTTATCATACTATTCACGCTTCACGACTTACGATTCACGGTCTGTATACATGAGGTGAGATAAGTGCCCGTAGTCGCAATCGTGGGAAGACCCAATGTAGGGAAGTCTACTCTTTTCAACCGGCTTACCGGAGGAAAAAAGGCGATCGTAGACGACCTGCCTGGCGTCAGCCGGGACCGAAACTACGGTAACGTCACATGGGAGAATAGATCGTTTACCCTGATTGACACCGGAGGATTCGACCCGGATCCCCGGGAATTGATGATCAGCCACATCAGAGAACAGGTTCAGCTCGCCATCGAGGAAGCTGACGTTATCATATTCCTCTCTGACGGAAAGGAGGGGTTGCTTCCTGCTGATATAAATGTGGTCAAAATACTCAAGGCCTGCGGTAAAAAAGTTTTTTATTCGGTAAACAAAATAGAAAAAGAAAGCGACTACGATAATTTCCCCGAATTTTACCAGCTTGGTGTAGAACCCCTCTATCCCATATCTGCACAGCACGGCATGGGGATAACTGAGCTTCTGAACGACGTGGCTGACTTCCTCCCTGTCGAATCTCCTCAGGAAGAAGGTAAAGCAATAAGAGTTGCAATCGTGGGGAGACCCAATGTTGGAAAGTCGTCACTCGTAAACCGCATCCTGGGTTATAAGCGACTCATTGTAAGCGAGGTTCCGGGAACAACTCGGGATTCCATTGACACCCCTATCCAGTACTTCGGCGAGCGGTATCTCCTCATTGATACAGCGGGGATACGGAAGAAAACAAGGGTCAGCCTGAGGGTCGAACGGTACAGTATGGTAGAAGCTCTCAAGAGCATAGAGCGTTGTGACATCGGCATCCTGATCCTCGATGCGACCCAGGGGGTAACCGAGCAGGATGCGCGGATCGGAGGGTACCTCTACGAACAAGGCAAAGGGACCATCATTGTGGTCAACAAGTGGGACCTGATTGAAAAAGATACCTCATCTATGAAGAAGTATACCGAAGAGTTCAGGTACCACCTCCGTTATCTCGATTTTGCCCCAATTCTCTTTATATCAGCACTAACCGGTCATCGGGTAAGCGAGGTCCTGAAATTAGCCCAGCAGGTATCACATGCTTACAGGAAAAGGTTATCAACTTCAGAGTTAAATCGTGTACTGAAAGAAACCACAGACAAGTATCCCCTGCCCTTCTACCGTAAACGCCCTCTCAAACTCTACTACATGACTCAGGTATCAACTGCACCGCCATCTTTTGTTATTTTTACCAACCACCCTGAAGCGATTCACTTTTCCTATGAACGTTACCTGATCAACCAGCTTCGGGAACGTTTCGGTTTCACCGGCGTTCCTTTGCGCCTTATATTCAGGGAAAGGAAGAGATGATGCAGCTATCAGCTTTCAGCGTTATATCAGCTTTTAGCTTTCAGCTGTTAGCTGATCGCTGATAGCTCATTGATGACAACTCACAAAACGGAGGAGGTATGAAAGACGAGAAGATCATCAAGAGTCCGGATACAGAACGAAAAGACCGGGTACCTCCAGGGCAAAGAAAAGTAGATGATTTCCCTGTTCTCCATTTTGACGGTGAGCCATCAGTTGATATCAATACCTGGCAATTCAGGATTTTTGGCCTGGTCGGAAAGGAACGGAAGCTGAGCTTCAAAGAGTTCTCTTCCCTTCCTCAGGTCAAGGTGTTCTCAGATATTCACTGTGTTACCGGCTGGTCAAAGCTGAATAATTATTGGGAAGGGGTAAGCACTGGTGAGATACGTAAGCTTGTCACCATACTCCCTGCTGCCAGGTTCGTCATTGTCTATTCCTCAGATGAGTTCTTCACCAATATACCCATTGCTGAATTTTTTGAGACTGATGTCCTTTTTGCCATGAAATATAACGGTAGCCCACTCACAAAAGAACACGGTTACCCTGTAAGACTGGTAGTTCCGCGCCTCTACTTCTGGAAAAGCGCTAAATGGGTTACCGTTATCGAGTTTGTTGAAAAAGACAGGCGCGGATTCTGGGAATCCCGGGGATACCACAATCACGGAGACCCGTGGAAAGAGGAGAGGTATAGTGGTTGAAAAATGTCAAATGACAAAGCTCAAAATTCAAAGGAATGCCAAATGGCCGGAGTTTGGAATTTGACATTTGGATTTCATTTTATATGCCTAATCGTCTCATCTCCGAAAAAAGCCCCTACCTCCTCCAGCATGCACATAATCCGGTGGAATGGTACCCCTGGGGCACTGAGGCGTTTGAGAAGGCCCGGAAAGAGAATAAACCGGTCTTTCTTTCCATTGGATACTCGACCTGCCACTGGTGCCATGTGATGGCTCATGAATCATTTGAAGACCCTGCGATAGCAAAACTGATGAATGATGTCTTTATCTCAATCAAGGTTGACAGAGAGGAAAGGCCTGACATTGACAGTACCTACATGACTGTCTGCCAGATTCTGACAGGCAGCGGCGGATGGCCGCTCACGATTATCATGACACCAGACAGGAAACCGTTTTTCTCAGCTGCGTACATCCCAAAGGAGAGCAGATTCGGTCGGACCGGGATGATCGACCTTATACCACGTATTCAGGAGCTCTGGAAAACACGCCAGCATGAGGTATCTGATTCTGCCCGCCGGATTACCTTGTCGCTCATACAGGCTTCTCACGATTCGCCGGGAGAAAAACTGAGTGAATCCCTTCTCGACGTCGCCTATGATCAGCTCACCAGCCGGTTTGATAAAAAGAATGGCGGCTTCGGAAGAGCGCCGAAATTTCCCACCCCTCATAATTTCTTCTTCCTGCTCAGGTACTGGAAACGAACTGGGGACGAAGCCGCGCTGCAGATGGTTGAAAAAACTCTTCATGCCATGAGGTCTGGAGGTGTTTATGACCATCTGGGCTACGGCTTCCACCGGTATTCAACTGACCCCGGGTGGTTCCTGCCCCACTTTGAAAAGATGCTCTATGACCAGGCTCTGCTGGCTATCGCCTACACTGAGGCATACCAGGCAACCGGGAAAGAGGAATATGGACAGACAGCCCGGGAAATTTTTTCCTACGTTCTCCGGGACCTGACAGCACCTGATGGAGGCTTTTACTCGGCCGAGGATGCTGACAGCGAAGGAGAAGAAGGCAGGTTTTATCTCTGGTCAGAGGATGAAGTTCGATCAGTCCTGAATAAAGGCGAAGCTGACGTATTCATCAGGTTGTTTAATATTGAAAAGGCCGGTAATTTTCATGAAGAGGCAACGGGGATGAAGACAGAGCGGAATATCCTGTACCGTAACAAATTGCCTGAAGATGTAGCCGGTGAGCTGGGAATAAAAGCAGAATATTTAAGACAGCTTCTCGCTTCATCACGTCAAAAGCTGTTTTCCTTTCGTGATCGACGAGCCCATCCCCAGAAAGACGATAAAATTTTAACTGACTGGAACGGCCTGATGATTGCCGCATTCTCAAAGGGTGCGCAGGTGTTTGATAAAACCCTCTATGCAGAAACTGCCCTTCATGCCCTCTCCTTCATCCTCTATAACATGCGCACAGCAAACGGAAGGCTGTTACACCGTTACCGGGATGGAGAGGCAGCCGTTAATGCTCACCTTGATGACTATGCCTTTCTCATCTGGGGGCTGCTCGATCTGTACGAAACAACCTTTGACGCATGTCTCCTCAAAACAGCTGTTGGCCTGAACAAGGCACTGATAGCACATTTCTGGGACGAGAAAAACGGCGGTTTCTATTTCACCTCTGACGATGGCGAAGACCTGCTCGTCCGTAAGAAGGATGCCTATGACGGGGCTGTGCCATCCGGGAATTCCGTTGCCATGCTGAACCTGCTCCGCCTGGGCAGAATGACCGCTTATCCTGATTTCGAAGAAAAGGCTGAAATAATCGGAAGGGCTTTTTATAACCAGGTTAAGGATTCCCCCGGTTCCTATACTCATCTTATGGCAGCTCTCGACTTTGCTGCTGGTCCTTCCTATGAGGTGGTTATTGCCGGCATCTCTCAGGCAGAGGACACTCACAGCATGATACAAGCATTGAGAAAGCCCTTTAACCCGAACAAGATCCTTATCCTTCGCCCGACGGAAACAGGATCGCCTGATATCGTGGAGATCTCAGGGTTTACCAGGCATTATTCGAGCATAGACGGCAAGGCTACAGTCTATGTCTGCCGTAATTACCAGTGCGCCCTTCCCACCACAGATATCAGGCAGGCACGTGAAATCCTCAACAGCATATGATCTTCAAGAGATCTCTGAAAAAGTCGTAAAAAGGGTTCTGAGTGCGAATTCAAGGTTTTTTCGGTAATCCGCCGAAGGCGGACCGCAGGCGGAGAGTTTCGAATTTGCAGTGAAGCGAGATGCAGAATTGTTCCGCCTCAGGCGGATTGTTGAGCAACGAGGAACCCTGTATTTTTCAGAGCTCTCTTCAAATTATGTTGACATACAGAGGTCACAACTGAATAATAGTTTATGCATGCTGCACCGTCATGGTGCGCAAGATCTGTTATCATAGAGCAAATTCTATGGCAAAAAAATCGACATCGGTCAGACACTCCCCTCCCCGCATAAAGAGTGACAAAAGACTTTCTCCCCACGAATCACGGTGCCTCATCCGCGAGCTTCAGGAAAAGCAGACTGAGCTTGAACAGAAGAATGAGGAACTCCAGAGGGCGCAGGAACAGCTTGACGCATCACGGAAAAGATATGCAGATCTGTATGACTTTGCTCCTATCGGATATTTCACCCTTGATAAGAACGGACTGATCGTAGAGGTAAACCTTACTGGTGCGAACATGCTTAGTCTTGACAGACGCCTGTTGATCAATAAGCCACTTTCTCTCTTTGTTGACAAAGATGATTTTAGCGCCTTTGAGATACACCGCACGAATGTCTTTAAGGAATTAACCCACCTGACCTGCAAAATCAAGCTTAAGAGGAAGGACGGAACCACATTCTCTGCACAACTGCAGAGCCTTGCAGTTGAGGATCGTGATGGCAGCCTCAGCCATTGCCGTACAGCAGTAATCTACCTTGCTGAACACAGGCAGGAACCAAAATCCTGAAATTTCAAGGTAAGCTTCAGAAGCTATACAAGATATTTGACCAGCTTTTCTGGATCGATCTCGATTATTCTCACCCTGCCGATTCTCTCCACGGCAACGAACCGTATCTTCTCACTTCTCACCTTCTTGTCCAGCTTAATGAGATGCACGTAATCATCCGGTGTAAACCTGTCTGGCAGAGCAGACGGAAGCCCCATCTTCCCGATGAGATCCTTGATGTCATCGTGTGTCTGTTTATTGCATACCCCGAGCCGTAAAGAGATCAGGGAGGCAGCGACCATTCCCATAGCTACCGCCTCGCCATGGGAGTATTGCCGGTACCCGGTCAGCGTCTCAAGGGTATGTCCGATGGTATGCCCGAAATTTAAGATAGACCGTATCCCTTTCTCCTGCTCATCCTTCTCCACGATCCTTCCTTTGATCTGACAGGATGACCTTATTACCCGTGACAATGCTTGTGAATGAAGGGAAAGGATCTTTTTATGGTTCTCCTGGAGGTAGGAAAAGAGGGATTTATCCCTGATAATGCCGTACTTGATTATCTCGGCCATGCCCGAGGCAATATCGCGCTGATCCAGGGTTTTCAGGCATTCGGTATCGATCAGAACCAATCGGGGCTGGTAAAAGGCACCGACGAGATTCTTCCCCTCGTCGAGATTTACACCGGTCTTTCCTCCCACACTGCTGTCCACCTGGGCAAGCAAGGTTGTAGGAATCTGGATGTAGGGAACACCCCGCAGATAGGTTGATGCAACAAACCCGGTGATGTCGCCGATTACGCCGCCGCCCAGGGCAATAAGGGGCGAAGCACGATCCATCCTGAAGGAGGTGAGCTTGTGGTAGATGTCCTCAACCGTCTTCAAGCTTTTTGTCTCTTCACCTGCGGGAAGGTTCAGGCAGACGACAGAGAACCCTTCTCTTCCAAGTGAATCATTGACAGGGTTTAAAAACTGGGTTTCCACAGGGGGGTAAGTAATGACAGCAGCCCGCCTGCTGAATTTGAAGGTGCGTAACAATCCTCCCAGTTCCTTTAAGACACCGATCCCGATACAGACGGGATAACTTCTTTCCCTGAGATGAACTTTTATCTTGTACATGATGATCCTAACACCAGAAAAAGAGTTGCCCCGGTCTGTGCCTCGCAATGACGGGGGATTTTATTTCATTCAGTGCGGAGCGAAGAATCTCGTTATCTATTAAAAACTGCTGAGCTGGTTTATATACCCCTGGTAATTGCGCCTGGTCTCATCGAGGGAATCGCCACCAAACTTTTCAAGAAAGGCACGCCCTATTTCAACAGCCACTGCTGCCTCGGCAATCACTGAAGCGGATGGGACACGGCAGATATCCGAGCGTTCCACGCTTGCCAGTTCCGGTTCCTTGGTTTTCAGGTTCACAGACTGGAGGGGAGAATACAGAGTAGCGATGGGCTTCATTGCCGCACGGACAACGATATCTTCTCCATTCGTCACCCCTCCCTCAATCCCCCCTGCCCGGTTTGTCCTGTGGAAGAACCGCTTTTTTGATTGGTCATAGAAGATCTCGTCGTGCACCTGGGAGCCGGGCTGGCGCCCTGCCTCAAAGCCAATTCCTATCTCCACCCCTTTAATAGCCTGGATACTCATGAGTGCCTGGGCTATTTTCCCGTCCAGCCTCAGGTCCCACTGCATGAAGCTCCCGAGGCCCGGAGGGACATTTCTGACAACCACCTCGAATACTCCCCCCACGCTATCACCTTTGTTTCTCACTTCTTCAATTCTGTCCTTCATCTTCAGTTCTGCTATCTTATCCGGACAGCGCAGTTCAGAATCCTCAGCCCACGAGAATATCTCATCCAGAGGCAGATCAGGAATCTCTGCTTTAATACCCCCGACTTCCACCACATAACTCATCACCACTATTCCAAACTCAGTCAGGAATTTCTTTACCACCGCTCCTGCTGCCACCCGGGTAGTCGTCTCCCGGGCACTGGAACGTTCGAGGACGTTACGGAGGTCTTTCTCATTGTATTTTAGGGCGCCGGCTAAATCGGCATGTCCGGGCCGGGGACGGTCAAAGTGCTCTGTCTCTCCCTTCTCCTGAGGATGGACGGACATCAGCTTTTTCCAGTTCTCCCAGTCCCGGTTTCTGATCACGAGGGTTATGGGAGAGCCGAGGGTTTTCCCAAGGCGGACACCAGAGGTTATTTCAACCTCGTCTTTTTCAATCTCCATCCTCTTGCCCCGGCCATATCCCTTCTGGCGCCGGGCAAGTTCGTTATTGATATCCCCTTCCAGCAGATTCAGTCCGGCAGGGATACCCTCGATAATGGCAGTAATTGATTTACCGTGCGATTCACCGGCAGTAAGGTAGCGCAGCATAAAAGATAAGCTTTCAGCTTTCAGCGTTAGGTATTTTATAAATTTCAGCTGAGAGCTGACAGCCGATAGCCATTAAACTGACAAATAATTTATTTAATATAAGAGAAGTTTTTCTCATTACTTGTGCCTTCGCTGGTAGTCACCGAGACTTTTACGGTGCCGCTCCCCTTGGGGACCGTAACCAGGATTTTCCAGTTGCTCCAGAACTTGACCTTTACAGACTTTTCGCCAAAATTCACCTTTCCGGTGGTTCCCTGCGCATCCCCGAAATTCCACCCGATGATATTCATCAACTGACCTTCCTTCCCAGTCTTGGGCACAATGAAGAAGATCATGGGGGCAGGCACACGTGCGGCAGTGAAATTAACGTCTGCTGCACTTGCATCTGAGATTGTGACATCCTTTGATTCCGGATCAAACTCATATTCACCTTTGCCCGGTGTCACCGTATAGGAGCCGTTGGAGAGTCCGATAAACGAATAGTACCCTTCAGAATCTGTTTCAGTAGTATCGCTGTCGTCACCGGATAGGGTCATGGTAACACCTGACAGGCCGGCGTTGTTGAAGGTTACTTTGCCGGAGATACTGAAGCCAAGTGAGGCGCTGAAATCAACGTCTTCCTTATTTTCATTTAAAACGGTTACCGACTGCGAAGAGGGTGAGAATCCATACCCCTCTTTCACCGGAGTCACCGTGTAGGTACCGTTTCCCAGTTCACTGAAAGCATACACTCCATCGGTATTCGTGGTTGTGGTTTTTGAAATACCACCACTCAAGGTCATAGTAACCCCGCTCAACCCTGCACCGCTGATGGTCACTTTGCCCGAGATCGTGTATCCGTAAGTTGCGGCAAAATCAACCCCGTCTCTATTCAGATCAGCAATGGTTACTGCCTGGGAGGAAGGAGAAAACTGGTAACCGGCCTTTGCCGGCGTTACGACGTAGGAGCCGTTCTGAAGCCCCGTAAATACGTATCTGCCATCGGTGGTGGTCTCGGTTACCTTTGAAGCACCTCCGCTCAAGGTCATGGTGACACCGCTCAAACCAGATCCCTGCCACGTAACCTGCCCGGAGATGGAGTAGCCAGCCACGGCTGTAAAGTTGACCCCGGACATATTGCCTTCTGTAATAGTTACCGTCTGAGAGGGCGGAGAAAATCCATACCCCTGCTTGCTGGGTGTTACCGTATAGGTACCAGGCACAACATCAGAAAACATATAATTACCCTGGGAATCCGTCAGCGTTGTTACTGAGGTGGTACCTGATAACACCACAGTCACACCGGCCAGTCCGCTGCTATCCAGCTTCACCTGTCCGGAGACGGTGAATCCGAGGACTGCAGTAAAGTTCACATTTGTCTCGCTCGCATCCTGAATGGTCACCTGAGCTGAAGTGGGTATGAAGTAATATCCGGGCTTGCTTGGCGTTACCGTATAGCTGATGGGACTCTCAAGTCCCGGAAAATCATACTTGCCCTGAGCATCGGTTAAGGCGACCATCGGCTCCGGCAGGAAGTCACTCGTCAGGGTCATAATGACACCGCTCAGTCCTGAGGCATTGAAGAGCACCTGCCCTGAAATCTTGAAACCATCATAAAAGGCATAGAGGTAGTTATCCTGAGACCCGACGTAGATGGTTCGATACTCATCATTATCAATAGCAGCCGAGGACTTGATACAGCCGCCCGTCTCATACTGCCATATCGCGCATGCACAGTTCGGGTCAACGGCATAGAAAATCCCGTCAGCCGATCCCACGTATACAACCCCGTCTCCGCCGATAATGGGAGAAGAATCTACTATTCCTCCGGTAGAGAAAACCCAGTTCACTTCTCCATCAGGATTATATGCAAGCAGATCTTGTCCATAGCCAATAAAGAAGGAGGTGTCGGCCTCAACTGCTACTGTGGAATATACATCGGCCTGACCATGTTCCATTAATATAGCACCCGAACCGTCTATATTTATGCGGTGTATATACCAAGGTTTGTTATAAGGTTCTGGTAAATCTGACAGTTCATCTCTCCAGGCTGCGTCATTAGCTATATAGATTGATCCATCCCCTGCAATTGTCGGAGATGAATAAACTCCTCCAGTATAGGTTGCATATTGCCAGCGGACATAACCTGACGGGTCCAGTGCAAAAAGGTCGCGAAACCAGCATCCGACATAAATTGTACCATCATCACCAATCGCAGGAGAGGAGCCAACGGGACTCCCGGCTCCATAAAGGGGGATACTCCACAACAGATTTCCTGTGGCATCGACAGCGTAGAAATATCCGTCAGATGAACCAACATAGACAGTTCCGTCTGTGCCGATAACAGGTGATGATTCTATACCATTCCCTGTCTGATATGGTGGCCACTTGAAAGGGGTACCGGTTGATCCGTTGAAGGCATAGAGTTTTCCGTCAAATGATCCTACGTAAATAGTTCCGTCTGAAGCTATTGCAGGTGAAGAACGGATAATGCCGCCTGTCTTGAACCTCCACTTTAAACTGCCATCCCTGTTAATTGCGTAGAAGTAATTATCTTCCGAGCCTACATATACGGTCCCGTCTGCAGCAATGGCAGGCGAAGATACAATCTGACCGTCCGTCTTGAACCTCCACTTGAGAGCGCCGATGTGGGTCCCCGGGTGCGTGGTTTTCCCGGTGTGCTTTGCGTCGTGATGAAACATGGGCCAGGGGGCATCGCTGGACAATCCCTGCGCCTGACATTCCGGGAGGCAGTACATGCCGCCCAGTACCCAGAGAAAAATTGCGATACCCAAGATTATCTTTCTTGGCATCTCTGCATCCCCTTTTTAAAAAGGATTACGATTTCGTTTCCTTGGTCAATACCTTCTCTGCCTCGCTGAAGAAACTGTCCATCAGGGATTTCACTCCCTGCTTGATTACCTGATCAAACATGACCTTCGGATGGATATCGTCATAGGAGAAATTACTCTTCGGCGTGTATTCTACTTCAGCCCGGTTAGACCAGAGAACCTCTCCGGTCCGAGCATCCTGGGCATAAATCCTGATCTGGATTACAGACGTCCTCTTTGCATTCTTGGGATGCTGGCTGGCAATCAAGCCGGAGACCCCGCCTGCAGCAGCACCTATGCCACCCTGCGCGTCACGGTCCACATCTTTAACCTTTTCTTCCCGGGTAATAAATGTGCCCGTAAGCTTGGTATCGTTACGGATACTTTCCTTGATAATCTGGTGGCCAACAGCATACCCCACTCCGCTCCCTACCATCATGTATTCAAGTGATTCCAGGTCGTTTTCGTAACCATAATAGTCCGCGCCGAACACGACGTTTTTTACGCTGTCGAGTAGGACCGGGATCATTCCCCGGTAGAGCGGGCTGAAGGTAGCGGTATCCTTGTAGCCAAACTCAATAATCCTGCCCCGGATAATCAAATCCACGCCGAGCTCTTTTCCAATGTCAACAACCATCTCTTTGGTCAGGCCAACGGTTGCCCCCTGGAGCACGGGTGATGAGGGCTTTGACGAATCCTCTTTTTCCTTCCCTTCTTTCTCCTTATTCTTTTTGATAACGCTCATCAGCTCTTCCTTGATCTCGGAGCCGTGGCTTACTTTCTTCATCTCGTACTCCGGCGTGCCGGGCTGTTCTTCTTCGTTACCGTTTTCCTCTCCAGTCGTCCCATAAAGAAGATACTTTTTCTTTATGGGTTTGATGACTTCATAGTCTGCAAGCATGGTATTGACATCTTCCTGCACCGCAACAGAAAGCCCGTGAGCGATGAGCTGATCAGTTATCTCCTCGACGATCCTGACGTTCCCTCCCCACTCCTGAGGCTCCAGGAATGACTGCTGGTGAGAATAGTCAGCGAAGGGGAAGATGCACACCTTCTTCACCCCTTCGATCCGTACGGGATTCTTTGCGGGGATATATTGTACATTGTCGGTCTTTACCGGCGTTATGGTCTGCTTGGTGACCCCCCCGCAGCCAAAGACGAAAAGAAGCGATATGAGCAAGGCAGGATAGATACAGATACCTTTCTTCATTTTTTACCCTCCTTATAATACCAATCTTGTTACGCTAAAGGTGTGCTCCTCACTACCGTTACCGTCAAAAAGATCAGGAGCTCCGTTTTCTCCAGCTTTTCCGACGTGTTCCTGAAAAACCTTCCCACAAGGGGGAGTTTCATGAAATAGGGAACACCACTCAAAATATGGGTAACAGTCTCTTCATAGATTCCGCCGATTACCACCGTCTTCCCGTCGTCCACGAGAAGGTCGGTGATTGCCTGCCTGGTGTCAATTCCCGGCTCTCCCCCTGCACCGGTCTGGGCAGATTTCTGGTCCTTCTTCACTTCGAGGTGGATGATCACATTGCCAGATGATGCAATATGGGGAGTCGCCTTAATTTCCAGGACTGCGTCCTTGAATTCGGTAGAGGTTACACCTTGTTCGCTCAGTTTCAGATACGGGAGCTGGACGCCCTGCTTGATCACGCATTCCTTGTTGTCAAGCCCCAGGATCTTTGGGTTTGAGATAAGCTTCAGCTTTTCATCCTTTTCCAGGGCAGAGAGGGCTACGTCGAGGCTGAGGGAATCGGTAATCATGCCGAAGTTAATCCCGCCTCCTGATCCATCTCCGACTTTTGCAGGCAGGTTGACGACATAGTTATCCCCCGCCGTACCATTGAAGGACATATTCTTGTCACCGGATTTTGTATTGTACGTTCCTCCCCACTTGACACCAAGTTCCTTTGTGTAGGTCGGGTTTGCCTGGACGATACGGGCTTCGATCAGGACCTGGCGGGTTGGCTGATCCAGGAGCTGTATCCTTGCCTTTATCCATTCTACCCTCTTCTCGACATCCTGGACGATCAGCTTGTTTGTTCTCTCGTCAGCTACAGCGCTGCCCCGGTCGGAGAAGAGATGCTTCTCATCCTCAAGGATCTTCTTCATGTCCTTTGCCTTGGCGAAGTTGATGTCAATGATCTCGGTGACGAGGTCTTCCATCTGGAGGCTTGCACTCCTTGCCTCGTAGCGCGCCTGCTCAATCTCTTTAATGGCGGCGTTAGTATCGATCCTGAGGACATTTCCCATCATGATTTTACCGAGGCTGTTTGTATCCAGGATAATGTCCATCACCTGGTCGCAGGGGACGTCCTTCAGCTTTATGGTGACCTTGCCTTTCACGTTGTCACTGGTAATGATGTTGTAATTGCAGGCATCAGCAATCAACCGCAAAACATTCTTTATATCGGCATCCTTGAAATCCAGAGCAATGTTCTGACCAGTATACTGAGCAGCGGGCTTTTCCTCCCCGGCTTTCTTCTCCGCTCTCTTTACCGGTTCTTCAGCCTTCTCTTCAGGAGATGGCTCCTCAGGTTTGACCTCTGGTTTTATCTCCGCAGTCTTTTCTTCCACCGTTTTTTCTGAAGAAATCTTCCCGACAGAAAGAATGAGTTTCTCCATGCTCTTCGTCACCTGGAAGGGTGGTACGATGTCAGAAAAATCCACGACGAATCTCACCTTCTGTGCATCCTTCCCGACCCGTATCCTGCGGAGAAACGGTGATTCGACCTTTATCGATTTTTCAGCAGGAATATAGGCAACATCATTTACATCGATGATAAGCCGGTTAGGATTGCTCAAGGTAAAGGTGCTGTATTTTTCGATCTCTCCGTTAGCCTGGATAACCACCTGAAGCCCTTCCTTCTGCTGATTGATCAGGAGGTTTTTAATCTCAGTGGCTTTTGTCTCTGCCTTCACTGCAGCCTTTTCCTGGGCTGCCTGGTCTCCCTTTGCTCCTGCCTTGTCAATATCGATAAGCAGATTTGTTCCTTCCTGTCTCACCCTGTAGTTACCGGGCTTCTGGAGCTCGATGGTGATCCTTGCAAATTTCTGACCGTCACTTTCAACTGCCGCCTTTTTAATTTCTTTGATCGTGCTGTTGTTCAGGACAACCGGATCCAGGGGGAGATTGAGTTCTGTAGCGGGCAGATCAACAATAATCTCGGGAGGAGTGCTCAGTTGAAATGCCACATACGGGAGGGGTTGAGAACCTGTCAGCACTACCTGGAATGCCGTATTCTGTTCCTCAACCTTGAGATCGTCGAGGCGTACTGCTTTCGGCGCCTCTTCTTTTGGTGCTGTAGGCTCTGGTGAAGAGGGAATGTTTTTCTGCTCATAGGCGCAAGAGGTGAGGAGCAGGGAGAGAGTTAAGACGGCAAACCAGAGTTTTACTCTCCTTACAATCTCTCTTTGGCAACTCATTTTTCCTCCCATTCTTCAGGTTCACGAAGCTTTAGAATATTCCTTTTTTTTACAAGCTTCCCGTATATATCAAGCTGTTTTTCTTCTATGACAACCTCTTTTTCTCTGATCTCGACGACCACCCCTTCATTCCTCCCGATAAGCATACCAGGCAGTACGATGAAGCCGTCTCCTGTCACGTCTTCGATTAATGCCCTGGGTGGTTTCGTATTGGCGATAACCCCTACGAGCTTCAGCTGATCTAGATCATACCTCTGCAGCGGGGGCATACTTCCCACCTTCCTAGCCATTCCCTTGCTGGTCTTGCTTTCCTCAACAACAAGGGGGCGGAAGGGATCGGTCTTCCCTGCAGGGTTATAGTGGTATGCCACCATTTCCGGCTCGCTCTTCTGCTCCGCCTTTTGGGGCT
>Ga0315280_10006405_pt1 | contig 16272 bp, 8 predicted proteins | sample YL17G06_40_MG_FD_203697 | JGI IMG/M metagenome (GOLD analysis project Ga0315280, IMG submission 203697) | Sediment microbial communities from Yellowstone Lake, YNP, Wyoming, USA - YL17G06_40 | ecosystem: Environmental > Aquatic > Freshwater > Lake > Sediment | place: USA: Wyoming | collected...
ACTTCCTGAAGCTTAATGCGGAGCGCGCCGTGCACTATCACCGCAAGGTACTGGAATCGCTGGGATACACCGTCATCCCACCTTCGGCCGACCAAGCGGCGTGAAATTTTCGGAAGAGGAGCGTAGCGACGAAGCAATCTCAGATCTCAGTATGGGAGATTGCTTCGCTTCGCTCGCGATGACATGCAGGGCCCTGCCGTCGCCGGACTCTGCGTTCATCTTGGGCCAACAGAGGATTGAGCTTGCCTGTTTGGACGACAAAGCTCATACTGATGTCACTGCCAGGTTGCAGTATCGTTGCGACAATCCGCAGGCTTTCTATCGAGGAGCTTCGAACTATGGCAAATCAGGTTTCTTCTCGGCGGGAGTTTCTTAGAGACACGGTCTTGGCAACCGCAGTGGCGGGCGTAGTGACAGGTGCGGCTGAGGCAGGTTCGGGCAAACTGCACGTGGCGTGCAATCAGTATCCGTGGGGGACCTTCTATGCGCGTGAGAAGAGGGACTTCAATGTGCTGCTCGACTCGGGGCTGGCCGAGGTGAAGGCCAGCGGCAATGACGGCTTCGAGCCGGGGGTGGGGGGCCTGCAGCAGATCGAGCAGATGATGCCCCTGCTGAAGAAACACGGGCTGGAAATGCGCTCGCTGTATGTCAACAGCACTCTGCACGAGGCGAGTCAGACGGATAGGAGCATCGAGGAAGTCCTGGCCGCCGCGGCGAAGGCCAAGACCTTCGGCACGCGGATCATCGTGACCAACCCCAGCCCGATTCGCTGGGGCGGGCCGGAGAATAAGACGGATGAGCAGCTCCAGGTGCAGGCAACGGCCCTGGACAAGCTGGGCGCCCGTCTCAAGCAGATGGGTCTGACTCTGGCCTATCACAATCACGACATCGAGCTGCGTAGCGCCGCGCGCGAGTTCCACCACATGATGGTCGGCACCGATCCGGCCCACGTCACCCTCTGTCTCGACGCCCACTGGATCTACCGCGGCGCGGGCAACTCGCAGGTGGCTTTGTTCGACGTGCTCAAGCTCTACGGCCCCCGCATCACCGAGCTGCACCTGCGCCAATCGCAAGACCACCTCTGGACCGAGGCCTTCGGGCCGGGCGACATCGACTACCCACGTCTCGCGGATCATCTGCTCAAAATCGGCATCAAGCCGTTGCTGGTCCTGGAACAGGCCGTGGAAGCGGGCTCACCTAACACCATGAATGCGGTGGAAGCGTTCAAGAAGAGTACCGAGTACACGCGACAAGTCTTTGCCGGGTTCGCCGGGTGATCATCGGTCGCAAATCCGAAACTCGAAACAAGCACGAATGACCAGAGCTCGAAATTCGAAACGGGGCCGAGCCCGGCGCCAGCGTTTCGGTCATTTGTGCTTTGGATTTTGGATTTGTTTCGGATTTCGTGCTTCGAATTCCGGGTTTCCGCGTCTCGCGGCTCAGGGTTCCGGCGGGGTGAGGCCCTCCTGGATGGCGTATTTTGTCAGCAGGGCCACGTTGTCGATATCGAGCTTGTTCATGATCCGCAGGCGGTGAGCCTCGACGGTCTTGGGGCTGATGAACAGCCGCATAGCGATCTGCTTGGTGCTGTTGCCCTCGGCCATGAGCTGCAGGACCTCGCGCTCCCGCTGGGTCAGCACGGAGAACGCGCTGTCCTTGTCCTCCGGCGTGCTGCGCATGTAACTCTCGACGACGATCTGGCTGATCGACGGACTGATGTAGGTCTGGCCCTCGGCAATCAGGCGGATGGTCTGGACCAGTTCTTCAAACTCGCAATCCTTAAGCAGGTAACCGGAAGCACCGGCGCGAAACATCTCCCGGACATAGCGTTTGGCCGAGTGCATCGACAGGGCGATCACCCGCGTGGCGGGCGATTCGCGGACGATCTCCCGCGTGGCCTCAATTCCGTTGAGGTTGGGCATGCTCACGTCCATGAGAACGACGTTGGGCGAGAGTTCCCGGGTGAGTTGCACCGCCGAATGACCATCCATCGCCTGGCCGACCACCTCCATATCCTCCTGTTGCTGAATGGACCGCGCCAATCCGTGGCGCACGATGCCGTGATCGTCCACGATCAATACCCTGATGCTCATGTTGCCCACTCCTCATTGGGATTGTGGATTCGTGAGAATATGAAGTCTGTAGCGTGAAGCGGGAAGTGTCAAGACCTCAAAGTTGAGGACTTCCCGCGGCAGACTTCTCTGCCTTCTTTACTCCTTTGCCTACTTCCGTTGGTCGGCCAGTTGCAGCGGCGCCACCAAGGTTACTCTCGTGCCCTGGCCGGGCTTCGACTCGATGGCGAACGTGCCGCCCACATGCGTCAGACGCTCGCGAATGCTGAACAAGCCAAAGCCGCGTTGCTGGGGAATGATCTCCTCGAGTCGCGCGATTTCGAACCCCTTGCCATCATCTGTGACGACGATCCGAATACTCCCGTCGGTCCGGTCAATACGGATGAATACGTTCGAAGCCTGGGCGTGTTTCGAAATGTTCGTCAACAGTTCTCTGGACGCGCGGTAGAGCAACGCCTTGATTTGCTCGCTGAGGGGCTTTTCCTCCTCCGTGGCCTCGAAATGGTACTGGAAGTCGCTGCGCTGGCCGTATTGCTCGGCCAACTCTTCGACCGCGGCTTCGAGGCCGAACGTGTGCAGCGTCGTCGGGCTCAGCTCGAACGTCAGGCTCCGCGTCTGGCGGATCGATTCGTCGATCTGCTGCTTGACGTACTCCAGGGCCTTGCGGACGTCTTCCGACGTATTCTTCTGCAGCACGCCGATCTCGCGCTTGGAGAACGCCAGGGATTGCCCGATCGAGTCGTGCAGCAGCAGGGCGAGCCGGTGCCGCTCGCGCTCTTCCGTCAGCAGCAGCTCCTCGGTCAGGGTCGCCAATTCCTGCTGATGCTGCTGGATTTTCCTCTCCTGCTCCTTGCGGACCGTGATATCGACAATGGCCAGCAGGATCATCTGGGTTTCCCGGCTCTGGCGGTAGATTTGCCGGGCGTTGAGCAGCATGGTCCGGCGGCCGATGTGCTCGAACTCGTGCTCGACTTCATAACTCTCGAAGCTGCTGCTGCGCGGCAGGATATCCTCCAGGAGCTTCCGCAGTTCCGGGATATCCCATTGCCGGTTGCCCAACTCGTAGATGAGCCGGCCCTGGGTTTCCTCCGGCGCGACCTGGAAGGTCCGGTAGAACGTCTGGTTGGCGGAGACGACACGCAAATCCTGGTCCAGCACGAGCAGAGATTCCTGGACCGTATTGGTGACGCTCTCGGCAAAGCGCCAGGCCTCGATCGTGGCTTGCTCGGCGTGCTTCTGCTGGGTCACATCGCGGTCGATGACCAGAATCCCGCTGGGCCGGCCGTCCTCGCCCCGTTGCAGGGCCCAGCGGCTGGAGACGATGATCGTCGCGCCGGAGCGGGTGGTATGGGTCAGCTCGCCGTTCCACCGGCCCTGGCTCAGGAGCTTGGCGGTAATCTCGATCAGGTTCAGGGGGAAGCGCGTCTGGAGCAGCTCGTGGCTGATCCGGCCGACGACCTCCGGCTGCGTCCAGCCGTAGGTCTGCTCGGCCCCGCGGTTCCAGAACACGATCCGGCCCTCCATATCATTGACGACGATGCTGTCGTGCGCCAGATCGAGCAACTGGGCCTGCTGCTGCAGCTTCATGGCGTTGTCCCGCAGCTTGGTCTCGACCTGCTTGCGCTGCGTGATATCGCGCATGACGATCTGATTGGCGGGCTTATTCTCGAACGTGATGGGCATGGCCGCCAGTTCGATGTCCAGCGCCATGCCATCCACCCGCACGATCTTCTCCTCGGTCGTCGGGATGGGCTTACGGCTCTGGCGCAGGCGGGCAAACTGCTTGTCCACCCGCTTGCGGTAGTCGGGATCGATGAAGTCGAGGATGGGCCGTCCCACGAGCTCCTCGGCCGTCTTGGCCCCGAACAGGTTGATGGTCGTCGAATTGACGAATTCGATCACCTCGTCGCGCTCGACGATGATGGCGTCGGGCGACATCTCCACCAGGGTGCGGTATCGCTGCTCGTTCTCCCGCAGGCGGTTCTCGAACCGGGTGCGCTCGCGGATGTCGATGCCGATGCCGACATAGGAGCCGTCGGCCAGTTGGACGCTGGCCCAGGAGCTGATGACCTTGCCGCCGTCCTTTTTCTGCACCAGCACGTCACGCCATTCGGGCGGCGCGCCCTTCATGAACTCCCAGACGTCCCGCCGGTAGTCCGGGTCCGGACAGCACAAATCCATCACGTTGTACTCCCGGAAATCCTCCAGGGAGTAGCCCAGGACGCGCGTCATTTCCTCGTTGATCATGCCGACGTGGCCTTCGGCGTCATAGAAGAACAGCATCACGGGGATGTTGTGGATGATCTTTTGCAGGATATCGTTCTGCCGCAGCAACTGGTCCTGGGCTTCGACCTTCTCGGCGACCTCCTCCTGGAGCGTGGCGACGGTCTCGTCGAGCTCGAGGGTGCGCTCGCGCACCTTCGCTTCCAGCTTGTCATGCGCGTCGCGCAAGGCACGCTCCGCCTGCTTGAGCTCGGTGATGTCCTGAATGATGGCGACGGCGCCGGTGATCTTTCCGTCCCGGTCCACCAGGGGACTCGTGTTGAGCAGGACATGCCGGGTCTCGCCGTCCGGCCGCCGGACGAGCAGCTCCACTTCGCTGTGCGTTTCGCCATAGACCGCCGAGCGGACGAGAGGCAAATCGCGCGGCTCACAGAGCGTGCCATCGAGATGATACAGTCCCATGCACCGGTGCGACTCGGGATCTGGGCCCTGGAGCATCGGTTGGCCGTGCAGCCTTTGGGCGGCCGGATTCGCGTAGCTCAGGCCCCCGTGCTCATCCACGACAATGATCGCACTGAGCGCGGTGTCGAGGATGGTCGCCAGCTTGGAGCGTTCCCTCTCCAATTGATCGACCAACTCCAGCTTCTCGGTCAGGTCCATCATCGAGCCAACCAGCCGGACGGCTTGGCCTTGCTCGTCGCGCAGCACCCGCGCGCGGGCCATCACCCAGGCGTAGGACCCATCCTTGCGCCGGAAGCGATACCGGGCCGACCACCGGTCCTGGCGGTTCTGGAGGATCTGCGCGAGGGCCGAAAGGACCTCCGGTCGGTCCTGCGGGTGGACATGCTCCTGCCACCATTGGCGGGAAACGCCCGCCTCGTCGGGCGCGTAGCCGAAGGCGGTCAGATAGGCTTCGTTGTGCCAGAGCGTGTCGGTCGCCAAGTCCATGTCCCAGATGCCGTCGCTGGTGGCTTCGCTCACCAACTCCAGCCGCTGCAAGGTCGCTAGGCGTTGTTTTTCGGCGGCCCGCTGCTCCGTCACGTCGCGAACAAAGACGAAAATCTGGTCTTGCTCGAGTTTCTGGGCGATGATGTCGCAAATGACGCGCGTGCCGTTCCGGTGTTTGAGCTGCGTCTCGAAATGCTCGTGATCGTCTGCGCTCAGGGCGGCGATCCGCTGGCGAATCTGCTCCGCCGTATCCAGGGCCTCAATGTCGGCCACCGACATCCGGAGCATCTCCTCACGGCTGTAGCCGAGCATGCGGCCATGGGCCTCATTCACCTCGAGGAACCGTCCCTCCCCGTCCACGACGGCGAAACCCTCCAGGGAATTGCGGACCATGGTGCTGTACCGCTCCTCCGCCTTGGTGCGGTCCGTGATGTCGCGCACGGTCACGAGCACGGTCCGGATCGTCCGGTCGTCCTCGAACTCCGGCACCGCTGCCGCGCAGTGGTAGCGCAGGCCGCGCGGCGAGTCGCACTGGAATTCGAGGTGCTGGGGCTGGGCCGTCCGGAAGACCTGCCGGATCGTATCCGCCCACGTCTCGACCAGCTCCGCCGGCACCTCCAACTCGCTGAAGGTATGACCGACGACTTGGTCGGCGGGAAGGCCCAGGGCATTCTCAATCTGGCGGTTGGCGTACAGGACCCGCATCTGGGCATCGATGCGAACGATCATGTCGGGAGAGTTCTCGGCCAGGGTGCGGAAGCGCCGCTCCGAGTCCCGCAACCGCTGCTCGGCCCGGATCAGGGCCGTGGCATCCAGCAGGGCCGTGCGGCATTGGACGATCTTATCGCCTGCACCCAGCACGGGCCGGCTGTGCAGTCGGACAGTCACCCGGGACTGATCTTTGCCGATGACTTCGATCTCGCTCTGCTGGTTCTTGCCGGTCTGGAACACGGCGGCGTAGTGGAGCCGCCAGGTGTCCTGGCTGGCCGGTGCCACGTGGAGACTGAACGACCGGCCGACGAGCTTGGCTCTCTCCCAATTGACCATGGAGGCCGCCGTCAGATTGGCTTCGACCACCAAGCCGTTGGGATCGAAGACGAGGTACCCGACGGGGGCGAAATCGAACAGTTCCGCGTACCGCGTCCGCGACTGCTCCAGCTCGGTCCGGGCCCTGCGCAGCTCCTCGTTCTGCATCTCCAGCTCGATCCGGTGGACGCGCAGCTCGTGCACGAGGGCGGCGACCTCGGTCTCGGTCATGTTCTCAACCGATATCGTCTCAAGCTGTAACTTGCGCTCGACCTGCTGCCGCGCGTCCTCGGGCCGCTCCGCTGGTTTTCGGTTCCGCGTGCTCATTTGCGTGCTCTATCCCGTTCAGGGGGGAATCATGGAAGGATGGAATACTGGAATGTTGGGGATGGCCGTCCACCCATTATTCCAACATTCCAACGTTCCCTCATTCCACTCCTATCCGTTCTTCTCCTATCCGTTCTTCGGTCGTTCGGTGATATCCTCGAAGGCCAGGAGGATGCGGCCCGTGGCCTCGCCCTTGAACATGGTCTGGCGGGCGTTGAGCAGCAGGGTGCGCTGGCCGATCTTCGGGAACCTGGCGGTCCTTGTCCAGGAACAGCGTGGCCACGTCGGTGGTCTGCAAGAGGTTCTTCTGGTCGTCGTAGACCTTGGACAGCTCCTCGATCTTCTGCTGGTGCTCGGCGTTGACCGTGCGCAGTTCCTCGTTCGTCGATTGGAGCTCCTCGTTCGTCGACTGCAACTCCTCGTTGCTGGTTTCGAGCTCCTCAATGGTGGTTTGGAGGTATTCCCGCGCCGATTGCAGCTCCTGCTCGACCTCGCGGATACGGGCGTCTTTCTCGCCTTCGGGCACCTGGGCAGGGGCCGGACCGCCGGCGTCCGGCTTCTGCTCCTTCGGGCGGCTTTTGAAAACGACGAGCATAAGCTCGCCTCCCTCGCCCGTAGCGTCGACGGGCCGTGCCACAATATCCGTTTCGAGATAATGATGGTCGCTCACTTCGACCCTCTCCGCCTCGTAGCCGGTTTCGATGGGCTTACGCTTGAAGATCTTGCTTTTGGCGGCGACGGAGCCGAACAGGTCGGCAAAGACCCCAATGGACTCGCTTTCTCCGAGAAACAGGTACGCCCCCGGATTCAAGGTATAGTGAAACATGGGAATCAGCTTCTTCTGGAGGCTGTTGTCCATGTAGATCAGGACGTTGCGGCAGCAGACCAGATCGAGCTTGGAGAACGGGGCATCCTTGACGAGATTGTGCTTGGCAAAGACGATGCTCTCGCGGATGTTGTTCTTGATTTTGTAGCTATTGCCCTCCTCGGTGAAGAACCGCTTCAGGCGTGTCGCGGAGACATCGGCGGCGATGCTCTTGGGATAGATGCCCCGGCGGGCAACATTGATCGATTCCTCATCCAGATCGGTCGCAAAGATCTGCACCGGTCGATGCCGCTCGTTCTTCGCCACCTCCTCCTGGAACAAAATGGCGACGGTGTAGGCTTCCTCGCCCGTGGCGCAGCCAGCCACCCAGATGCGCAGCGGGATCTCCGGGGGCTTCTCTTCGACCAGCAGCCGGATGACGTTCTCCTGGAGCGCGTCCCAGGCCTCCGGGTCCCGGACGAAGTTGGTCACGGTAATGAGCATCTCCCGCGCCAGGAGGGCAACTTCCTCGGAATTTTCCTGGAGCAGCTTGACATAGTGCTCGAGGTCCTCGATCTGATGGACGGCCAGCCGGCGGGCGATCCGCCGCCGGATCGTATTGCGCTTGTAATGCGAGAAGTCGTGCCCGGTCTGGTTGCGGATCAGCAGGAAGACCTTTTGCAGTTGACTCTCGGCCTTCTCTTCCGATTCCGGGGGCTTGCGCCGTTCGAGGTAAGGGTGTCGGACATACTGCGCCAGTTGTTCACCCATCTTCTCGACGGGCAGAACGAAATCGACCATGCCCGTATCGATGGCACTGCGGGGCATGGAATCGTACTTGGCCTGGTCTTCCTTCTGGGCCATGGCCATCCCGCCGGCCGCCTTGACCTCGCGCAGACCCAGGGTGCCATCGGAACCGGTGCCGGAGAGAATGATGCAGATGGCCCGCTCGGCCTCATCCTGGGCCAGCGTGCGGAGAAACGAGTCGATGGGCAAGTGGACGCCGAAGTGGGGCGGGACGTCCGTCAGGAACAGGACGCCGTGCATGATCGAGACGTCCTTTTCGGCCGGGGCGAGGTAAATCGTGTCCGGCTGGACGTTCGTGTTGTCCGCGATGTCCTCCACGCGGAGTTTCGTATACTTCTCGATGAGCGACTTCATAACGCTCGTGCGGTCGGTCGTGCGATGCTGCACCACGACGAAGGCGATCCCCGGCTTCGGCGGCAGGTTGGCGAACAACCCTTGGAGAGCCTCCAATCCCCCGGCCGACGCGCCTACACCTACGACGCGGCAAGGCGCCCGGTCGTGCGGCGGCTCGACCGGCTCGGGCTCTTCGGGACGTGTTTCCGGTGGGACTGGCGGTTGCTCCAGAGACGCCCCCGCGGACCGCTTCGGCGAGTTCTGCCCCGCAGCTTCGGTAGAGCGGTCCCTTTCTCGCCGTTTGGGGGTCCTCTCGTTTTCTTCTCCGGCCATATCTACAATCTCCAATCCCATGATCTCGCTTCTTCCTCTCAGCCAAGGTGCATCGTCCTGCGCACTTTACCTACGAACTCATAGGTACGCAAGTGAGAATAGCCGACTAAGGATTTTACTTAGTCCCCCATAGGCAATCCCCTGGCCTAGCCGCACCTTGATCCCAGCCGCGTCTGGGCGGCAGCGTCAGACGCGGCTTGGTGATGGATTGATGTGGCTGGGAGCCGGTAGGGAAACCTCGTTCCGCAATTGAGCGCGTTCCCGACTCGCGGCTCTCGCCTCATGATATAGACTTGGCGCAGGCCGTAGACTAACCCGATCGCGCGTCGATGCCCCGAGGCGTAATCGCCTGCACCGGATGCCGCCACAGGGAAAGGAGATGCAGGTCAAGGTGGACGGCGGCAAGATCACGGCGTATCGCGTGGACCTGAAGGTGACGTTCGTAATTCACGGGACCTAGAAGAGGCCATGGACACGACGGACTTGGTGAAGACCTGCGGGACCGTCCTCGTGGGGTTGCTGCTGCTGGCGGTGCTGGAAGGTTGCCGGAGTACACCGGCGAACCCTTCCGGCCAGGCTCCTTCCCGCAGCGAGGGTGAACATGCCCAGGTCGTGACGGGAACGGTCCGGCACATCGATCTGGAGGGCGGCTTCTACGGCATCGTGACCGATGAAGGGGCGAAGCTGGACCCGGTGAACCTGCCTGAGGAGTACCGCAAGGACGGCGTGCGGATCGAGGCCCGGGTCGTCGAAATCCGGGGTCGGGTGTCCACCCATATGTGGGGCAAGCTGGTCCGGATCATCGAATTCAAGCGGCTGTCGCTGGCGAAAGGGTCGTGAGATGAAAGCCGAGGTCATTGGTCTCGTTGCCGTAGGAATCGCCAGTGCCATGCTGTGCCAGAGCTGCGCCAGTTACCGGGACCCGGCCACCGGGGAGGAAGCGAAGTATGGGTTCGAGACCCTCCGGGCCACGGTCCACCTGGAAATCGGGACCGTCTATGCCGCCGCCAGGAAGGCCACCCTGGATTTCCGTCTGAAAGCGGTGCGCGCGGCAGAGGATGGGATCTCGGGCGAGATCCGCGCGTGGGATGCCCAATCCGATCTGGTGGAGGTCCGGCTGGGAGCCCTGCCCGAGAACCGGACCCTGTTGACGATCCGGGTCGGAACGTTCGGCGATAGGAACAAATCCCTCGTTCTGTTCGAGCGTATCATGGAGAATCTGAGCGAAGCCCACCAGGTGGCCGCCGCACCCGATCTGCAATGGAGCCCCCGGCCCGTCCATCCTTCGAGGCGGCCGGAGAGGTAACGTGGAGAGAGAAGTCAGCCCTCTCAAGGTGAAAGACGAAGAGCCTCTAACGGAACGAACCTGGATATGTCATTGCGAGGAGTGCAGCGACGAAGCAATCTCAACCCCACGGGTGAGAGATTGCTTCGCTACGGCTCGCAATGACATGACTCTCGTCGCGTCTTCATTCTGATAGAGGCTCTGAAGGTGGCAGCGGCAAGCGGAGATGCCGCCCGGACGGTGATTCGGAGGCTGTTTGTTCTCTAGCGCACCGGCGATCCCGCCAAGAGTCCTCGGAGCGCCGCCATGTCCTCCTCCATGCTGTCCCTGGTTTCGGGGACGCGGAACCCCACCGCCGGATGGTAGGTTAGGAAATACTCGCGGCCGTCGTGGTGCACGACCTCGCCATGAATCTGCCGCAGGCTGCGACGGTCGTGCAGAACCTGCTGCAGGGCGACCCTTCCCAACAGCACAATGATCCCGGGACTGGCCAACTCGATCTGCCGGTTGAGCCAGGCTTCCTGGCAAGTGTTCAACTCCTTCGCGTGCGGCGTCCTATTGTTCGGCGGCCGGCATTTGACGCAGGAGGTGATGTAGACCTTCTGGCGGTTCAGTCCGGCCGTCTCCAGCAGCCGATTGAGGAGCATTCCCGACGGTCCGACGAACGGCCGGCCCAAGCGATCTTCCACGGCCCCGGGGGCCTCGCCGATGAAGAAGACCTTGGTGGGGACCGGCCCTTCCCCGGGAACCGCATGGGTCCGGCTCTGGTGGAGCGGACATTTCACACAGATCCGAATCCCCTCGTCCATCTCGCTCATCAGTCTTTGTCGCTCTTGCTTGTTCATGAGCACGAGTCCCGCAGCTATCCGCGCAGAAATTGGTTCGTCGAGACGGAGCATGCCTTGGGTGAGGTGCCATGTCTACGCTCGCGTAGACATGCTCGATAGATCAGACATGCTTACGCAAGCGTAGGCATGGCACCCAGCGCCGCGGCTTTGTTTCTTCCTTCTACTCGCCGCAAAGCACCTCCGAGACCCGCAACGGCATGAGCAGGTGCGTGTGTCATTGCGAGCGGAGCGCGGCAATCTACGCCCCATCGTCGCAGGACCTGCACGAGACGTCGCACCAGGACGTTGTGCAAACCTGCCGAGGAATTACCCTATGGGCTATCCCTTCAAGGTCCGCCGTATTATTAGGGCGCGGAGCGATAGCCGTTGGGAGCGTGGAGGATTCATGGAAGGTGTTTTAGGTCAGACTATCACCCATGGTCGTGGAACTTGCGAAGTGCAGTAACAGGAGAGTTGCGTGAAGAAGGGAGCGGTAAGCAACCGAGACGCTCGACCATGTGGCCGACTTGTTGGAATTGGAGGACGAAAGCGGCTTTCGGGTACGGAGTTACCGCAACGCTGCCCAAACGATTCGCGACCTGGCCCGGCGACAGCGTTTTGGTCATTCGGATTTTGGATCTTGAATTTGTTTCGGATTTCGAATTTCGTGCTTCGGATTCCTGCCCGGCGGCCTAGTACTACAACGCTACAAAAGCTCAAGAAAACCTAAGCAGCTAACCGATGATGCAATGGAAACGAAAGTTCCCTTGGGAGGTCATCGGTATGGACGCCAGTGCGATCATGCAGCTTAAGCCGGCATTGACTCGTTTTCTGCACCAGTTCGACGACTGCTTCGGCCGGGTCACCACCCGCCGCTACCTCGACCTGTACATCGAGGGGCAGTTGAGCAACTTGCCGCGTAAGAGCATCGAACCGATGGCGGATGCGGTCGGGGAGCCGCCCCGGAACCTGCAGGAGTTTCTCAGCCAGTTTCAATGGGAGGAGCCGGCGGTCCGCGATCGCCTCCAGCAATATGTCGCCCGCCGACAGGCCCACCCCCAGAGCGTCGGGGCCCTCGATGAGACCAGCTTCGTCAAGAAAGGTAACCAGACCGCCTGTGTCCAACGCCAGTACTGCGGCGCCGTCGGGAAGAAGGACAACTGCGTGGTCAGCGTGCATCTGGGCTACGCCACGCCGGAGTTCTACAGCCTGCTCGACGGCGAGGTCTACCTGCCCGAGGAAACGTGGCACCAGGATCGGGAGCGTTGTCGCGCGGCGGGGATTCCCGACGACGTGATCTATCGGCCCAAATGGCAGATGGCCCTGGAACAATATCGGCGGGCGGTGGCCAACGGCGTGCGGTTCGCCTGGCTGACCTTCGATGAGGGCTATGGCGGCAAAGGGCCCTTTTTGCGGGAGTTGGAGGGGTTGGGACAGAACTACGTGGCGGAGGTGCCGGTCAGCTTCATGGCCTGGACGAAGCGGCCGGTCGTGCGGTATCACGCGACGGCGCGCGACCGAAAGCAGGGGCGTCGCCGCCGCTATCCTCGGCTCAAGGTCAAGAACAACCCCAAGGTGGAGGTTCGCCACATCCTGGCGTATTCGCCGGCAATGCGTCAGATCCCCTGGCAGGACTACTATGTCAAAGACGGCCGCAAAGGCCCCATGGTCTGGCAAGCCAAGCGGCTGCTGGTCTATCTGGCCGATGAACAGGGTTTGCCCACGCGGCCCTATCATTTGCTGGTCGCCCGCAATGCCTTGGACCCTGAGGAGGTCAAGTACTTCCTCAGCAATGCGCCGGAACAAACGTCGGTCGAGACGCTCTTGCGTGTCGCGTTCACGCGCTGGGTCATTGAGCGGGCCTTCGAGGACAGCAAGACGGAACTGGGGATGGATCACTTCGAGGTGCGCAAGTTCGTCTCGATCCAACGGCACTTGATCCTCAGTTGTCTGAGCCACGTCTTTCTCAGCGAGTTTTGCGGGAAGCATCGGGGGGAAAAACCCGGGCCTGACGGTCTGCCAGGTCCGGACCGCCACGGCGATGCTGACGCCCCTGTGGGCCCGGGCGGGCCGCTGTTCGCGGAAGTCCGCCGAACAGATCCGTACGCAACTGACGGTAACGCAAGAGCGAAACGACAAAGCGGCCCGCAGCCACCGTCGCCGAACTATCGCTCGTTTACACGCCGTCGGTATCAAATTGAAGAACCTAACCAAATGTCACTGGAGACGCTTATAGCGTTGTAGTACTAGGTGCGGGCGCCAACGACCGCCCCAGGGGTCTTCCCAATAGCCTTTTCCGTACGGATCACCTGTCGGCCTCCACTTCCAGTCCGGATTCCATCCTGTAGGCACACCGACCCCATCAGGCGGCATTGGCTCGGTATCCGGCGTCTCAGGTGTGTCGTTCGCCGCATAGGCTACTGGACTGCCGGTCGAAATCGACTTGTATTGACCTCGTGTCTGTCCAGAACCCCAATAGCCCTCGGGGGCGCCTTGAACGACATATCCGCTTCCGTAACCAGGAAAGTCGACCGCCACCAACTGGCTGGGATCGACACCCATGAAGCTCGCGATCCCCTCGATGTTCCAGTCGAGTACTGCGTCTACATAGCTGTTGTACCCTGGCGTGAGCTCATAGAAGTAGTAGCCGCCACCGTATTCTTGAAGCACATGGATGGCTTCAAGTCCGCTCGGGTCGACGGCGTTGGTCGAGTTGTTTCCACAATAGGAATACCAGTTCATCCCCGCGCCATACCCCACCGGGTCGGTTTGGAGGAATCTTCCGATCTGGGGGGTGTAGTAGCGGGCGCGGTAGTAGTACAGACCCGTTTCCTTGTCGAACTCCCGGCCGGTGAACATAAAGCGGTTCGGGTGGTTCGGGTCCGAGGCCCCCAGCCGGCCATAGACATCGTACTCGTAGACCTCGACCGTATTGGCATCGGTATCGGTCAGGGCGACCACGCTGCCCAGGGCATCGAAGTGGTAATAGTACGTGCCCGCGTAGCTGCCGGCCGCCTCAGTCAGGCAAATCGGCTCATCGACGCCCGGGCCGTAGATGTACTTACGCCGCAGGTTGTCGTAGGCATCGTATTCCGCGAGGCAGTGGTCCCTATCATAGATGTACTTCGTGACGATATCGCCATCGTACGCCTTGGCAATCCGCCGGCCCGCCGCATCGTAGGTGTACGTCAGCTCGTGCCAGGACGCCGGGTCCGGCTCCGGCACCAGCGGCACCGCCCCCGTCCAGCCCACGTAATCCACGTACGCCTGCCCATTGTAGTATTGGGAATTGCGGCTGTAGGTCCAGCGCAGCGTGTGAGTCCCGGAGCCCAGCGCCTGGGCGAACTGCTCCCACTCGTCCGTGGTGCAGCTACAGTAGCTGCTGCTATTGATGGAGAAGACCAGGCTATTGCCCACGCCCGTCGGCGTGATCTTGGCCCAGAAGCTGATGGTTCCCGCGCCTTGGACCTCGGTCTGCAGCCAGGACTGCTGGCCCTGCGCCACCATGCCGCTGGCCGCCGCATCGTTGCCGTAGTAGAACTCCGAGGTGGTCACCGACCAGTTCGCGGCCCCGCCCGTGGTGTAGGCCAGCGGCGAATCCACCGCCGCCGCCAAGGGGTCCGCCGGCGAGGCCGCGGCGGCCTTCTTGACTTTGACCAGGCGGTTCTCGGGGTCATAGCCGTAGGCGTAGCTGGCGTCATGGACCATATTGCCGCTGTCGTCGTACTGGTAGCTGACCGTCCCGGCGGCGGTGTATTGATTGAGATTGTTCGTGGTGTAGGAGCAGGTGCCGCTGCCGTCGATGACGCTCGTGCGGTTGCCGGCGCCGTCGTAGGTGAACGTGGTGTCGGTCGCCAGGTAGCTCAGGCCGGCCGGGTAGTCCACGCTGGTGATCTGGTAGATGTTGTCGTAGTCGTACACGTGCGTTCTCGTCCCGCTGCCATCCGTGACCGTCATATTCAGGCGATTGCCCACGTCGTCATACGTGTAGCTGTACTTATGTTGCCCATTTCCCGTCTGATTGTCAAGATACAACAGGCGGCTGGCCGTGTCGTAGCTGTAGGCGGCCGAGGCCCCGTTGGCATAGTCCAGCGCGGTCCGGCGGGAACGCTCGTCGAAGCTGTACGAGGCCAGAGCCGTCCCGGCAGAGTCGCGCACCGCGGTCAGGCGGTTGAGCTCATCGTAGTCATACGTGATATAGGTGCTGTCCGGATACGTCAGCCGGGTGCGGTTGCCGCAGGCGTCGTACTGGTAGGCGACGGTCTTGTTGCCTGGATATTCGACCCGGATCAGCCGGCCGGCCTTGTCATAGGTGTTTTTGGTCGTGCCGCTATTGTCGATGGTCTTATACAGCCGGCCCATCAGATCGTATTGATACTCGATCGTATTGGTGGTCAGGTTGTTGGGGTCTTTGAGCGTCTTGACCGTGACGCGGTTGAGGTGGTCGTAGGCCAGGCTGGTCGTCTGGCCGGACCGGCCCTGCGTCTGGACGACCCGCCGGTACTCATCGTACGTCGGCTGCTCGTAGGTGTCGTCGGCGTAGGTGGTCTTTTTCAGGCCCATAAAGCCGTTGTACTCGTAGTGGGTCGTATTGCCCTTGGCGTCGTTGACGTCCTTGACGCTGCCGTTGCCATAGTAGGTATTGACGACGGTATCGTGCCCTTCGGCGTCGATCACCTTCCAGACCTTGCCGTCGGGGTAGTAGCGGGTGGTAGTCACATGGTTCTCGGCGTCGGTGACCTTCCAGGGCCGGCCCAGGGCATCGTAGGCGTACTGGGTGTAGTTGATGGCAAGCTGGCCTTGCGTGGGATTCTCCGGGTACGGCCCGCGCACGGTCGCCTTCTGGCCCCGGTTGTTGTAGGTGATCTCCTGGAGAATGACCATCTGTGCCTGCGGGGCCGTGGGATTGTAGGTCCCCTGGCGGATCTGGTCGATCTCCCCGGTGGTCAGAATATCGCTGAAGACGACGACCTCGTCGAGCAAGCCGGGCAAACCCACGTACCACAGGTTGGCGCCGCCCATCATGAAGCTGTCACTGCTGTTGCCCATGCTCAGGAAATCCGTCTTCTGGGCATCGGTCCCCAGGATCGCCTCGGCCGTGTCGTCCCAGATGCGGATGGTCCCCGTGTGCGAGCTGTCGTCGAACGTCGCGCCGATGTGGTACCACCGCCCGGACACCACGGAGGAACCGTGGATCAGCGCGTCGGTCTGTTGGCCGGTCCCATCGCCGATGCTCAGGGCAATCTGGCCGCCGCTGATACAGGTCAGAGCATACGTGGTCCGCCA
>Ga0315280_10006406_pt1 | contig 16271 bp, 20 predicted proteins | sample YL17G06_40_MG_FD_203697 | JGI IMG/M metagenome (GOLD analysis project Ga0315280, IMG submission 203697) | Sediment microbial communities from Yellowstone Lake, YNP, Wyoming, USA - YL17G06_40 | ecosystem: Environmental > Aquatic > Freshwater > Lake > Sediment | place: USA: Wyoming | collected...
GCTTTCCCTGGGGGTAAGGATGAAATCAGATTATCCGGCCCACCCGATTTCCGTCGTGGATGGCCTGTAAAATTTTCCCGGGCTGTCGGCAATCTCCGATGGTGTGAATTTCCGGGGCTGGCCTCATTTTCTCAATTCCCTTGAAGGATGTCTGGGTGGGCACAGCGCCCACGGCAGCGACGACGACATCCGCCTGAAGCTCTGAGACTTCCCCCTTTTCGTTGACCACGGTTGCCCTGTCCCCCTCGACCTTCTGCACTTTCGAGCGGGTGTAGATCGCCACCCTCTTTTCCCCCAATCTTTGAGTCAGGAGCTTCCGGACATTCGATTCGGCATCCGAGGCAATCTCCCCAAGGATTTCCACTATGGAGACTTTCTTCCCTTTTTCGGCCAAGTATTCGGCCAGCTCGCAGCCAACGCTTCCACCGCCGATGATCAGGAAGCTTTCCCCTTTGGGCAGCTTTTTTCTTAGAATCTCATGGCTGGTCAAAAGCTTCTTGGGGCGACTGTTTTCAAAAGACGGCCAGGCAGGTTTTGAGCCGGTGGCCATGACAATCACATCCGGCTTGGTTTTCTGGATCAACCCAGAATCCACTTTCACCCCGAGCTTCACCGGGATTTTAAGAGCCTTCATCTGGTTTGATAGGTAATCCAGGATGTTATTCAGCTCCTCCTTGTGAGGTGGAACGATGGCCAAAGATACCTGCCCTCCCAGTTTTTCACCCTGTTCATAGAGCGTCACGCGATGGCCGCGCAGCCTGGCAATTCGGGCCGCTTCCAAGCCCGCTGGACCCGCGCCGATGATCATCACTTTTTTGGCTTGGCCTGCCGGGAAAAGAGCAGAATCGCCCTCTCTCCCAACTTCAGCGTTCACGGAGCACTTTATCTTCCACCCCAGGTCAACCACGCGCCGGCGGCAGTCCATACAGGCCGTGCATTTGCGGATGTCTGGAAATTTTCCCTGGAACGCCTTTTGCGGAAGGTAGGGGTCGGCGACCAGAGCCCTTCCGAAGGCCACGAGGTCCGCTTTCCCCTCGCGGAGGATGCGGTCGGCCAGGATCGGATCGTTGATCCTCCCGACCGTCGCCACCGGGATGCGGACCCATCTCTTCAGCCGTTCGGCCAGGTGGACCAGGGCTCCCCGGGGGAAGGCCATGGGCAGACCTGTCCATTCCCGGGAGTGCAGCCCTCCGCCGGAGACGTGGAGGAGGTCAATCCCGGCTTCCTCGAAGAGCGGAACAAGGTGCTCGGTCTCCTCGACGGTTCGCCCACCCTCCATGAACTCATCCCCGCTAATCCTGAGGGAGAGCGGGAAATCGCTTCCCAATTTTTCCCGCAAGCGACGGATGACGGAGAGAAGGAAGTTCGCCCTCCTTTCCCGGGTTCCCCCCCATTCATCCTGGCGGCGGTTCGAGCGCGGAGAGAGCAATTGAGCGAGAAGATAGGCATGGGCTCCGTGAATCTCCACTAGGTCAAAGCCTGCGGTTTTCGCTCTCAGGGCGGCGGAAGCGAAATCTTCAATCAACTTGGAGATCTGATCTGGAGTAAGAAGATTGGCATCAGCAGTCTGGGTATGCACCCCCCAGTGGTGCAGCTGGATGCCGGCCTTCGCTCCCCACCCTTTGATGGATTCGGCCAGTTCGTTGAGCCCCGGGATGAAGGCATCAGAATGAATCTTCAACATGTAAGCTACAGGTTCATCCTGGATCAGGGTACTTTCCACGATCTGCAGCCCCACCCCGCCCCTGGACCTTTCCATGTGGTAGTCGATCAATTGTCTGGTGACGCCGCCGTTCTCGGAGGCGAAGCGGGTGGCCATGGGCGGCATGACCACCCGATTGCGGATTTGCAGGTTTCTGATTATGATCGGATTCTTCAGCGCGTCGAGCATTTTTCTCTCCTCAACTGATGTTTTTTTTCTTATAAGCCTGCCAGAAGGCTCTCTGAAGCCCAGGGCCCAACTTAATGATGGAGATAATCCTGGGCGTAGGCCAAATCTTCCGGCGTGTTCACGTTAAAGAAAGAAGCAAGCCGGGGGTCGATGGGGAGGATTTCCTCGGTGGGAACTTCTCTCTTCTTGATCTTTGAAAAAAAGTCGATAATCTTAAGGTCATCCTTTCGCAGCAGGTCTTCCATGAAACGCAGGCATTTCTGCGAATAAATGGCGTGCAAGGGTTGCAATCCATCGTCCGTTTTGGGGATGACGATGTCATACCCGGGAGAAAGGGCGATCAGGTGGCCGATCAAAGCTTTGTTGAGGAAAGGCATGTCGCAGGCAGCTACAAAGGCATGGGAATGGGAGGCATAGAAGAGGCCGGTATAAATTCCTCCCAGGGACCCTTTCCCCGGACAAAGGTCTGAGACCAGGCGCAGGTTGAGGTCCAGGTATTCCAGAGGCGAATTGGTCACCATGAGGACTTCATCGAAGAGCTCGGCAAAGAGCTTTTTTGTGCGGTCGATGATTCGCTGGCCATTGACGACCAGGAAGGCCTTATTTTTCCCCATGCGGAGGTTTTCGCCCCCGGCAAGGATGATCCCGGTAATCTTCACCGCAAAATCGCCCAGATTGCAGAGGCTATGACTTCTTCTTTTTCCCTTTCAACTGGTCTTTCAGGATCTCAATCTCATTTTGTAATGTCTGGTTCTGAGTCTGGAGGGATGAGATCTGCAGGTTTAGCTCCGCCACCTGGCTGTGCAAAGTTGAGCTATCCGCACGCAGCTTATTCGTTTCGGCTTTCAGTCTATCGTTTTCGCCGGTAAGGTCGGCCACTTCCTTCTTCAACTTTTCGTTCTCTTCCTTAAGCCCTCCACCGCACCCGGCAGCAAAAAGGGCTCCAATGAGAAAAAAACAGGTGAAACTTATCAGGGTAATGTTTCGCAAACTCATTTTGGGCATCAAACGAATCCTCCTTCGATTCCGTTGGTGTCTATAAATTCATTTTTATTCGAAATTCTAAGAAAGTCAAGAGACATATTGGGTGACCGCCGATTACTTTTAAACTTCCTCTTCATTTAAGATCAAGCTGAATTTTAATGGCCTCTCCAACCTTTTGCACATCCTCTGTGGAAAGGAGGCCGACTCGATTGAACAAACGTAATTTGCTTACAGTTGCTAACTGGTCGGCCATCGCCTTGCCTTGCTTCCCGTTAAGAGTGATATATGCTTCGCTGGGATAGAGGCGGTCAATTTTACTGGTGAGCGGAACTACCTGAACTCTATTAAGAAATTTATTGGAAGCATCATTGCTGACTATTACCGCAGGACGTTTTTTACGAATCTCTCCACCGATTGAGGGATCAAAACTTACCCACCACACTTCACCTCTTCTCATGAGCGCTGTCTCCCAATGTAGCCTCAGCCCATTCTAATGCCTCCTCTTCTCGAACCTTGTCTTTCGCCATTTCTGCATATGCCGATTCGAGCTCGTGTTTGACGACATGGGGGCGAAGCAAGTCTTCGACAAATTTGCTAATTTTTCTTGGACCTATCACATTGTGGAGTCCAAAATAAACCTCTTCATCTATGGTGATAGTCAATTTTTTCTGCACGGCAATCCCTCCTAAATTAGTTACACGTATATTATACGTATATTAGGATTCGTAGTCAAGATTTTCTTATGAATCGGGATAGGGGGGAGCCGGCCCGCGATGGACGGCCGTCGGGCATCCCTGGAGACCTGTTTAAGGCGAAGGTTTGAGGAGGTTCTGGAGGTCGGTCTTGTACTGGTTGAGCCATTCCTGGGTCTGGGAATGGTCGGCGTATTTCGCCGTCAGATCTACCATTTGATATTGGAAGGGCAGTTTCTTCTGTTCGATGGAAAAATCTACTTTCCCCAGGTGTTCGCCGCGCGAACCGGCGATAAAGATATGCGCCATGTTGGCCTGCACAGGGTGAAGCTGGTAATGTCTGATGTGGCCGCTGAGGATGAAATGGATTTCCGGGATGGCCTGGGCGAGCCTTCCCTGTTCATCCTCTTCCATATGCGCCAGAGCAACGATCACCTGGCATTTTTTCTTTTTCAATTCGGCGACGACTTTTTTTGCAGTATCGACAGAGTCGGCCAGGTGGAATTTCTCTTTTTCTTCAGAAGGCCCCCCCAAAGGAAACCGTCTGGAAATCAATCCCAGAAGACCCACCTTGACCCCCTGAACCTCTTTGATGACGTAGGGCTTGAAGACAGGTTTATTCGACTGGCTATCCATGAGATTCGCGGCCAAAAAGGGAAACTTCGCCCGCTTACTCATCTGGATGATATTAGCCACGCCGAATGAGAGGTCAAGTTCTCCGGGGGTGAAGGCATCATATCCCATAAGATTGTAGGTTTTCAGGAAGAGGTCGGCCTTGAGGTCAGCCAATTTTTTGGCCGGGGGATGGGGATTGAAGATGGAAGGAAAGAGCAGGTCGCCGGTATCCACGAGGATGATGTCTCGCCTTTCGGCCCTTAACTCTTCGATGTAGGTTGCTCGCCTGGCCAGACCGCCAAGAAGGAAATCCCGTCAGCCGCAGGGCTCGACCTCCCCGTAAACGTTAGAAGAGAAAATGAGAGTGATGCTCCGGTCGGGGTTGATCGCCGGGGGTTGCCCCCAAACATAAAAAGGGAAAATAAAGATCAGCAGGATTCCTGCCAGATATTTCCTCAAGAGCACCTCCTCAGAAAAGGGTTTCCAAAGCTTCTTCCACAGAACTAACGCCCACCAGTTCCACGCCTTCGAATTCCGACCGGATACGAGACCAGTTGCTCTTAGGGAGCATAGACCGTTTGAAACCTAACTTGGATGCCTCTTTAATGCGCACTTCCGCCTGATGAATGCCCCGTACTTCTCCGGCCAGGCCAACTTCTCCGATAACCATGGTCTTGGAAGGGATTGGTTTATCGAGAAAAGAAGAAGCCACGGCCGAGACGACGCCCAGGTCCACAGCCGGCTCCTCAACCCGAACGCCCCCGGCCACATTGACAAAGATGTCCTGCTGCGCCAGGTTCATCCCTACCTTCTTCTCCAGAACGGCCACTAACAGGGAGACCCGGTTGGGGTCCACACCGATGGCTGTCCGCCGGGGCATCCCGAAAGAAGTGGGGCTGACCAGGGCCTGGAGCTCAACGAGGATTGGCCGGGAGCCTTCCAGGCTGGAGACGACCACGGATCCCGGCACATCGATGGGGCGCTCGGCCAGAAAGAGTTCCGAGGGGTTGGCTACTTCTTCCAGTCCGCCGTCTTTCATCTCGAAGACGCCGATCTCATTCGTGGAGCCGAAGCGGTTCTTCACGGCCCTCAGGATGCGGTACGGGTGGCCCCGATCTCCCTCAAAGTAAAGGACGGTGTCCACTATATGCTCCAGAACGCGGGGCCCGGCGATGGCCCCTTCTTTGGTCACGTGGCCGATGAGGAAGGTACAAAGGTTTGTGGATTTGGAGAGAAACATGAGCTTTCCGGCTGATTCCCGAACCTGGCCGATGGATCCGGGAGCGGACTGGAGCTGGGAGGTGAAGACAGTCTGGATGGAATCAATGACCACCACCCTCGGCTTGAGTTCCTGGATGTGGCCGATGATCTTCTCCAGGGAGTTCTCGGCCAGGATGTAAAGATTCTTGGAAGACACGCCGATTCGGTCAGCGCGCATCTTGGTCTGACGGAGCGATTCTTCGCCGGAGACGTAGAGGACGTGAACACCTTTCTTGGCTAACCTGTCCAGGGCCTGCAAAAGAAGGGTGGATTTGCCAATGCCGGGGTCGCCGCCGATGAGGACCACAGAGCCAATGGCCAGGCCGCCCCCCAGAACCCGGTCGAATTCGCTGACCTCGGTTTTGACCCTTCCTTCTTCCGCGGTCTCAATGGCGGATATGGATTGAGGGGGAACGTCCCGCCCGCCAATAGCGATGGAGTGAACCGGGGATTCCGCCACGGCCGAGAATTGCTCTTCCACAAAGGAGTTCCAGGTGCCGCAATCCGGGCACTTTCCCAGCCACTTGGGCGACTGATGCCCGCAATTCTGGCAGGCAAAGATCGTCTTAATCTTAGTCATGGCCCATGGATTGAAAAAGCATTTTAGAAATTATAAACTGATTGACCCTTGAAAGTCAACGCCGCTGCCGGCTGACCGCTGATCACTTTTGGGTTTCCCCCTTGTAGTGGCCCGGGTGGAAGGGCGATGAATGCAGGCTGAATTGGCGGGAAATGATTCCTCCTGAGCCCATCACTTTGATTCCGTGATGGAAGGCGGGGAAAAGGAAATACGCAGGCAATTATCGAGTAGTCCCGCCTCCGGGATTATTCTCACCCACTTTAAAATAGTCTAAGCCTTTCTTTTCTGATAATATCTTAAGGAAATATCTCAGAGTGGGATTCGAACTCTGAAGGTTTCCGCGGAGGGCCGACATGGCAAAAAAGCTGGAGAAGGTTCTTCTGGTAACTTCCTTCTTTCCTGTTGCCAGCTTCAAGATCATTGCCCGGGTGGGCGATGCGACCTGGGGGCAGGCCAAAGTGGCTGTGGTGGTCGGCTTCATCCTGGCCGTAGTTCAGTTTGTTCTTGCCCGGAAGATCCTCAAATACAATACCTACCTGGAAAAAGCCTTCTTGATGTTCCTTATGACCGGCACGGTCTGGGTTTATGCTTTGCCGGCAAACCTGGCCCATGTTTTCGTGGACAATTCCGTAGGCCTTCTCTACTTTACGCTTTTCCTGATGGCCTTGCTGCCGCAGGTCATGGGTTACGAACCCTTCACCTATGCCGTCGCCAAGCAATGGTACCCGGAGTCAGTCTGGGGAACGCCTGATTTTCGCCTCATCAATTTCCGCATCACCTACGTATGGAGTGTGATCTTTTTTGCCGCTTTCCTGTCCAGCTACCTGGGGCACGGGAAGCCGATGTATTCCATCATCATTCCTTTCGCCCTGGGTATCGGTATCGGGGTGGTCTTTTCCAAAAAATATCCGGACTATTACCTGAAACGAAAGTATCGAGTCAGCCCTGAGGCAGCAGCGGCCGTTCCCGATAATGCTGAAAAATTAATCGAAGGGATGCCCCTGGCCTTTGATCCCGCTGCCGCCGGGGACCTGCGGGCAGAAATCCAGTTCGATATTTCTGGTGAAGGGGGAGGGAAATGGGTAATCTCCATCGCTGAGGGGGCCTGTGCGGTTCGGAAGGGAGAATCGGCTACTGCCGCCCTGACCATACAGTCTCCGGGAGATATATGGATCAAAATTGCCCGGGGGGAGATTGATCGGCCGAAAGCCTTGATGGAGGGACTGTATAAAGTAAAAGGAGACATAAAAATACTTGCCCGCATGCCCCAGTTTTTCGCAGCTCGAAAGGAAGCAAAAGAGATGAAGCCAAAGGATAGGAGGGGGTCATGAAAATTATCGCCCTGTTAGGAAGCCCAAGGCCGAAGAAATATACTCAGATGGTTCTGGAGAAATTCCTGGAGGGAGCGGCCAGTAAAGGAGCGGAGTTTGAGGTTATCCCCCTGGCCAAGAAAAAGATTACACCCTGCCTGGGATGCTATACCTGCTGGTACAAGACGCCCGGGGTCTGCATTCACCAAGATGACGACATGCCCCAGCTTTTGGAGAAGCTGAAAGCCTGCGATCTGGAGGTCTATGCCACCCCCCTCTACCATTTTGCAATGACCGCTTACATGAAGCTTTTTCTGGAGAGGACGCTGCCGTTGGTGGAGCCATATTTGATCGAGTCTGGGGGAGTGACAACTCATCCTCAGCGCTTCTCGGGAAAAGGAGCGAAGAAGATGGTCCTCATCTCCGTGTGCGGCTTTCCAGAGTGGGATCACTTTGCAGCTCTGGTAGAAAACTTTCGCCTTCTTTCCCGGGCCAGCGGGAAGAATCTGGCTGGAGTCCTCCTTCGCCCAGGAGCAGAGTCCATGCTTTTCATCGATAGGCTCGGGAAGAAAGGGGAGGATGTCCTGCAGGGTTTTTACCGGGCTGGGCAGGAGATCGTGGAAAAAGGGGAAGTTTCCAAGGAGGTGGAAGGGATTGTTCGCCAGGAATGGACGAAAAACCGCCGGGGGTTCCAGGAACAAGCGAATTTATTCTCGACCATTCGCATGGAGCATGCGGAGCGCGCTCGCCGGGGAGAAGAAAAACGACCCTTCGAGGAAGCCATTCGAGAGGATATCCGCATGATTCTGGGGGGGATGGCCGCGAGCTTCAATCAAGAGGTTGCCGGAGATCTGCAGGCCACCATTCAATTCCACGTTAGCGGGAAGCAGCCGGGGCAATGGTATTATGAGATTCAAGGGGGGGACTGTGCCTTCAGGGAAGGTCAGGTTGAGCATCCCACCCTGACCCTTCATACTCCCTCGGAAGTTTGGCTGGCGATTTCTAAGGGGGAGCTGGACGGGGCCCGGGCTTTCAGGGAAAAAAAATACACGGCGGAAGGAGACCTCAATCTTTTAATGCGCTTTAAGAGCCTGTTCGCTCCGATGAAAAACGAGGACTCCGGATAATTCACTCACCGCCGATAGCCCAGAGGGCGCCGAGAACCGCTAAGTGTTCTTCCCGCGTTTCGCGGGATGCTCTGCGGTGAAAGGGTACGTATAATTCTATCGCCGGCTCAGGTTGATGGAAGAAAAGAAAAAGAGAAATCTGCGAATGCGGTCCATGATCCTCCGGGGGATCCGCGAATTTTTCCGGGAAGAAGGGTTCGTGGAAGTGGAAACCCCTTGTTTGGTCCCTGCTCCCGGGTTAGAGCCCCATCTCAACGCCCTGGAGGTTTCCTGTTCCGTTGCCCAAGGGAGGAGCCAAAAACGTTACCTGCACACTTCCCCGGAATACTGCATGAAAAAGCTCCTGGGGCAAGGGTGGGAAAAAATTTTTCAGGTTTGCCATGTCTTCCGGGATGGGGAGTTGAGCGACACGCACCAGATCGAGTTCACCATGCTGGAGTGGTACCGCGCCGGGGTGGATTACCGGAAAATCATGGAGGACTGCGAGGGGCTGCTCAGTTACTTAGCCGGGAAAGTGCTCGGCATCCGTGATTTATCTTATCAAGGAAAGGAAGTTACCCTCTCGCCCCCCTTTGAACGCCTGACCGTGGTTGAATCCATGAGAAAGTATGGAAGGGTGGATATTGAAAAAAATTACCAGGCCTCTTCTTTGTTAGAAGCGGCCCGGTTTGAAGGATACCGATTTGACCCGGAGGAGGAATATTCTTTCGATGACGTCTTCTTTAAAATCTTTCTGGAAGCCGTGGAGCCCAGGCTGGGATCTCCCCGGCCAACGATCCTCTACGACTATCCGGCGAGCATGGCCGCTCTGGCCCGCCTGAAGCCTGGAAACCCGAAGGTGGCGGAGCGCTTTGAGCTTTACGCCGCCGGCCTGGAACTGGCCAATGCCTTTTCCGAATTAAACGATCCTCGAGAGCAGCGCAGGCGCTTTGAAGAAGAACAGTCGCTCCGGAAAAAGATGGGAAGACCCATTTACCCCATCGATGAGGAGTTGCTGCAAGCGCTCTCGCAGATGCCTCCTTCTGGCGGCATCGCATTGGGGGTGGATCGGCTGGTGATGCTCCTCTGCGGAGCCCCCTCCATCCAGGACGTGGTCGCCTTTCCCGAAAAACCCCTGGATCTATTTTTGGCCATGGATGGACAGGCCCCCGCCGTTGTAAGAGATATAGAGGGCGGCTGAGGTGGCGACGGCCACGCCGACAACGATCAGGATCAGGAAGAACCACTGATTCTCATCCTTTTTCCACCAGGGCTCTTCCTCTTTGGGGCTGCTTAAAGCGCGGGCGATCTCCTTCCGGGAGGAAATTTCTTCGCCGGGGTCTGAGGAGGGGGGTCTTTTCGGGGCCTGAGAGCAGGCGGAAGAGACGATTAAAAAAATCACGGCGGTCACTAGGGCCATAGCCTTTCTTTTCATAAATCACCGATCTTATAATATAATGATAACGTATTTAGAGGGCTTACCCAGGGGAAAACAGATCATCTTTTTTAAAACTTTTTGAAGTGGAAGGCATCTAAAAAAATTAAAATTAATTCTTAGGAGGATGGAATCCAATGGCCGAAGGGGCAAATCTTTTCACTGTTACGGATGACAGTTTTCAGAAAGAAGTGCTGCAGGCTGAGCAGCCGACGATTGTTGATTTCTGGGCCACCTGGTGCGGTCCCTGCCAGATGATCGGGCCAATCTTTGAGGAACTTTCCAAGGAATACGCCGGAAAAGTTAAATTTGCCAAGGTGAATGTAGATGAGAACCCCAAGACCCCAGCGACTTACGGAGTGCGCGGGATCCCCACGCTGATGATGTTTAAAGGGGGGCAGATAGTCGATCAGGTTGTAGGCGCAGTGCCCAAGAACCATCTGGAAAACGTAATCAAGAAGGCCTTGTGAAAGGACGAGAACAGCGATGGCCCTTAAAGTTTTTCTGGGATTGGCTGTCGGGGGAGCGATCGGCTACGGCCTGAATCTTTTCTCCACCCGTATTGGCAGCACCTGAGGTCTGACCTGCAACCCTTATCTGAGCATCGGTCTGGGGGCGATAATGGGGTTGCTGCTGGCCTTAGGGTAAGGCCCGAAAATATTAAAAAGGAGGCATTTGCCGTGCCCATTTACGAGTATCAATGTTCCAAGTGTTCTCATCAATTTGAGATGATCCATGGGGCTTCTGACAGGGAACTGAAGATTATCTGCCCCAAGTGCGGGGACTCCAAGCCACAGCGGGTAGTTTCCACATTCTCTTGTGGGGGGTCCAAGGGGGCAGGCATCGGGAGCGGGTCAGCCTGCGGCCCCAAACCCGGCCGCTTCACCTGAGGGTGAAAGGAACCTGCCGGGGGCAGGGATGAATTTGAAGAATCAAACCGCTCTATTTACCCTTTAAAAGCTTTTCCCGGAGCTGGGTCTCGTCTTTAAGCAATTTATCCAGGCCATCCTTGAAAACTTCATTAATCTTGGCCTCAGCGCGCTCGGGCCGGTAGAAGGGACGGTCGGATTCCTGGGCGCTTCCTTCGATTGTTTTGGTGATCCAGGTCCGGTCCTTCACAAGCCCCCAGTTCAGCCGCAGGCGCATGTTGGCTTCGGTGTCCGTGGTGGTCAAGCCGCTTTTGGCCTCAATCCAGAGGGCCTCGATCTTCCCCCCGAAGGCCGCATCCGCAGGGATGGCTTTGAAATCTTCTTTATCCGGGTCCAAATAGCGATTGACCAGAGTCACTTTGAATCCTGTCTTTTCCAGGAGTTTGACGAAAGACTGGGTGACGACTTGCTCCACCGTTCCGGCATCGGGCTTGTAAAAGTCAACCATCCCGTCTCGGTAAACCCGGCGGCCCAGGTAAAGGCGTTCAGGCCGAACATCCTGGAAGTTGTAGACAGCCAGGGTTACGGGTTTCGCGGCATCGGTTAAAAAAAGCGGGGTCTTTGCCGGATCATAGCTCAGGTTGAGGAGGTAGGTCTTGCTTACCGCGCAGCCCGAAAAGAGCAGGCCGAGCAAAATAACAATCGAAAAAAAGCCAATCCAAGCATTCTTCTTCATCCATCCCTCCTGTCTATTTTTTTAAAAACTGATGACTCTGAACCACTCCATCTTTGAGAATGATCTCGAAGATGTCTTGCTTCTCCTTATCAAAGAGTCCATAGAGAACGTATCCACCCGGAAGAGTGGGGCTTTTAAGCTCGGTGTAAATGTAGAGAAGCCGGGTCGTTCCGTCCAGCTTCCCCTCCTTTTTAAAAGGAGGCCCCAGAAGCCTGAGAAGGTCGACTTCGGTCGTCTTGCCCAGTTTTATTTCCTGGATCTGAGCCGTGGGTATTTTATGCCCCTCGGTGGAGCGCAGAGTGTAAGAACAGCCCCCAAGGGTGAGAATCAGGCTGAAGAGAATAAATTTCATTTTTTCTTCCCTTTCATCGTCTCGGCGATTTTTTGAGGGCTTGGTATTTCAGCAAGGCCGCCACTCCCCCGGCCTTCAGCAGGGGGGGGAAATTTTCCGTAAAGAAGAGGTCGATGCTCATCGACTTGGCCTTGATGACAATCTCCTCCCGCAGGTCAACGAGGTAGACTCTTCCCTGGCAGAAGGGGCATGTTTTGGGCAACCCTCCAATGCCCAGGGAGCTGCATGCCAGACATCTCCAGCCTGTGGCTTGAAAGTGGGCATCGAAGACCAAGCGCTCAATTTGGTGGTTCTGCAAGGCGCTCAGGGTTGGCTCGGGGCCGGAACTGGCCCGGCCCAAAGGTTCGGCTTCATCCAGGATTTGCTTGGCCAGGCCTTCGGCCTTCTCCCTGGAGATGGAATGCAGGGACTCGGAAGCAACAGCCAGAACTTTGTGGTCCGGGGAGTGAGTGTCTAAGGAGGGCAGGGAAACCAACTTCTTTCTCATCGCTGAGGGAATCTGCCTTTTCAGCTCCGTCTGCATCTCCTCCTCTGCACCGGCAAAGAGATACTCGATTTTTTCCAGGTTGGTAAGTTTCCCCAAATTTTCCACGATCTCTTTGGCCCGTTGCTTGATGTGCTCCTGGAGGTGACGCTCGAACCTCTTATCCGACCGGCGCTCTGACCAGCCCACGCGGCCGGAGCGGGTAATATGCTTCTCTTCCCAGGAGAGGGTCAGATGCTCTGCCAGGCGCCCCAGGCGCACGAGGAACAGGCGGGCGTGTTGCGAGGTGGCCACGACGACGGCATGGGTCTTGTAAAGGTCCGCGTGGCGGACTAAGGAAAAAAGACAGGGGGAAGGATCGAGAAAGACGGCATTCTCCGGCGGAAGGGGCATGGGGATGGAGACGAACAGATTCTCGGCCGCACAAGCAAACAGGGCGATGCCCTTCAGGGCGGAATCCAGGTCTTCTTCCAGGTATTTCTGGATGCGCTTTATATCTTTGGTGAGAAACCCTTGTTCCGGGGAGTGATTGGGGAAGCAGTCCGAAAGTTCCGCCAAGCGGTTCTTAAGAAAAAGGCTGTAGCGCTTCTTGCCGCTTCCATCGGGCCTTAAGTCCAAATAGACTGACACAAAGGAGTTTTGCCCAGGGGTCATATTAATAAAATTCCGCAGCATCTCGTCGAGGGGCATTATCGGCGACCTCCTTTTCAGATTTTTGGAATTTCCTCCGGTGGAATGAAAAGTTGGCATCCCCCCTTTCTTTGCAAGAATTTGTTTTTTTATACCCCAAATCCTTTCTTCGGTCAAGAGCCTGTTTCCTGGTGCCCCCCCTTCACTTTTTATTTTCTATTGAAAAATCTAACGGATTTACGAAACCGGGCGGGGAGGCGCTGAGCGCAAGCAAATCGGCGGGAAATTAGAGTTCCAGACCGTCCAGGGGCACGATTTTCCCGAAGATCTCTCCTCCTGCAAAGTCGTCGTTCCCTGCGGGGCTTGCATGATGAACCGGCGCGAAATGCTCACCCGGCTGCTGCAGGGCCATCGGGCGGGGGTGCCGATCACCAACTACGGCCTGACCATCGCTTACTCCCTGGGTATCCTCGAACGGGCCCTGGAGCCATTCCCCGCCGCCCTGGAAATCTACCATGAAACCCTTCCCTCTTTAGAAAAACTAAGAGGTCTCTGAAAAAGGTGGCTTTTCGCCGCTAAAACCCCCTTTTTCACTTTTTCAGAGATTTCAAATCACTCATTTGACAACTGGCGAGGCATGGGGATCAAATGGATTCGTTCTCATCGCCAGAGAAAAGAGATAAAGATAATCCTCTTGCAAATGCTTCATATAAGCTAACCATTCGGAGATGAGCACGGCGTATGCTCTTTTCATATCCCCGGCCAGATGTTCATAGTCAGTTTCGGGTAACTTTCTTACATCTACCCTGATGGCCAGTTCCTCACTCAGGTGAAACACCGCCCAGAGGAGCTCGGTAAAGGATTCATGTTCTAATAGGTTGGGGTTCTCTAAAAGTCCCAGCAAAAAATTCCTTTTCCCAATAAGGAATTTTCGCAAATCTTCTAAATCCCCTCTTTGGATCTCAATTTTATAATCGTAATTCTTCAGGCTTTGGCGAACGCGAAGGAATACTTTCCCCGGCCAGTCGGTCGTGAAGATAAGTTCTTTTTTGATCTTATCGCAGTGAGGGTCAAATTGGGAAAAAGACTTCAGCAGCTCGGTTCCGACTTCGCTGAAGAAAGCCCCGATCACCATATTCAGCTTTTTCAGCATTGCTTTTTTTTCCCGCCTACTCAACCACTGGTCTATAATCAGGGTGACCAACAAAACTTGAATCGGGACAAAGGCAATGTCTCCGATCAGATAGAGTATGATATGGTGGGCATCTCTAAAAATGGCATAATGGATGAGGTAAAGAACCGCCGAGAGGGTAATTAAAGATAAGCCTAAAAGAATTTGCCAGTTTAAACGCTTCATGGATCATCCTCCCCCACCATCATTCTCTTCCCCTTGACCTGTCTGCAGGTGTCGCCGGGACAAAGAGAAAGAGCGATCTGTGCTCATAGGCCTCGATAAATTTTCTTATTTTCTCTTGGATAAGGAATTTCCTATACGATCAAGTCAGGAGGCTGGGGCCGTGAATACCTCTTTCGCCCAGGCGACTCGCCCCTCCGGCGTGGCGAAGGTCTCGCCGGGAGCCTTGTCGATGAGCTGGAGGCGACCGCAGAGACCCGCCCGGTTGGCGATCTGGATCCGCAGCCCTGGACGGGCATTCAGCTCCAGAAGCACCGGCCCCCTCTCCCGGTCAATCACCAGGTCCACTCCCACGGAGCCGAGACCAGTCATGTCGGCTGCCCGGGCCGCCATCAAGAGCATATTCTCCCAAAAGGGCACCAATATGTCTTTTACGGGATTGCCCGTGTCCGGGTGGTGAGTGACAACCCCGGCGTGATGGACAGCCGCAAGCGTCATCCCTTTGCCAATGTCGATCCCCGCGCCGATTGCGCCGCGATGGAGATTGGCTTTCCCATCGGAAGCTCTGGTGGGAAGGCGAACCATGTCCATTACTGGCACGCCGCGATAGACCACGATCCGAATGTCCGGCACGCCCTGATAAATCACGGCAGCAAAGACTGGATCGGGATGGATCATTGCCTCGATGAGAGCCTGGTCCTCGAGTCCCCCGAGAGAGTAAATCCCGGAGAGGATGTCGGAAATGTGATGGGCCAGGTCTTCCTCAGAGATTACCTCGCCACTCTGCTTGATAAATCCTTTCACGCCGCGGTCTGTGATAAGAACAATCCCACTCCCCCCGGCACCGCGAGCTGGTTTGACGACGAATTCGCGCTGACCGCCGAGAACCCTTTCGAGCCCGGCGATGTCGCCATGATGCTCAATCAAGTGGTAAAGAGATGGGGTCGGAATTCGGTGCTCTTCGGCCAGCCGCTTCGTCAACACCTTGTTGTCCACGAAGGGAAAGGCCGAGCGAGGGTTGCAGCGCATGATGTAATTGGCGTTCCGGCTGTTCATGCCCAGGACCCCGGCTTGCCGAAGCTGGCGGATGGCCCTGAAGATCACAAAGAACTCCTGAACACCCGGAAACGGAGGAGCTCCGAGAGCCGATAGCTGGTATAACGGCCCAGGAGAACCTGAACGGCAGCGACGGCAGACAGGAGCTCTGGATAGACAAAGAAAGTTAACTGCAGAGGTTCCCAGCGGATGATCTGGTAGGTGATCGCGGCGACAGCGGCACTCCCAGCGGCGGTCCGGAGCCCTTCACGAACTCCCGCCTCTTCAATGAGGATGAAGAAGCGCTCGATGGTCATGACCAAGATTACAAAGGGGAGTAGCCCTACAGCCATGAACTCCCGCAACCCGAGCTTATTTCCGATTAGGGCCAAGGCCATGAAGGAGGCGATGACCAGCGTCAGGAGCACGGACATCCGGGGAACAAGGAGGAGGTGCAGCCGGTCCAGTAAACGGCGGACAACGTATCCCATCAGGAGGACACCCCCGAAAATCCCCAGCCCGTAGGCCAGGCCGGTGTTGCGGAAGGCGAGCGCCATGAGGACAGGCATGAAGATCCCGAAGGTCGGGAAGCCCACCAGATTGCGCAAAACGCCGATCAGGAAAGCACCAATCGGGACCAGGAGGAGAATGCGAAAGGTTTCCTGAAAATGGGAGGGCAGGCGGAACAAAGACCAGCGGTCGAGCAGCCGATCCGACCGGCTGATGCGCTCAAAGTGCAGACGCCATTGGCTGATAATCTGGCGGTGCACGGACCAGCGGATGTCCGCAAGCTCCCCTCCTGACACCCGGACCGCCGGCAACCCGCCCGTTCCCAACGAAAGAAGCGAGACCGGGTTCTGATCAATCTCTCCGGTATCCGGCCAAAAGGCTTCCCACTCTTTCCCCGTCCATACCTCTACCCAGGTAAGGGGAATGGT
>Ga0315280_10006407_pt1 | contig 16266 bp, 9 predicted proteins | sample YL17G06_40_MG_FD_203697 | JGI IMG/M metagenome (GOLD analysis project Ga0315280, IMG submission 203697) | Sediment microbial communities from Yellowstone Lake, YNP, Wyoming, USA - YL17G06_40 | ecosystem: Environmental > Aquatic > Freshwater > Lake > Sediment | place: USA: Wyoming | collected...
CCACTCTGAATGTCCAGGACACCGGCCACAAGGAACTGTCCACCTTCGAGTGGTCGGACAACCTTTCGAAGATCTCCGGCCGGCACATTCTCAAGGCCGGGGGCTACTATTTCTATGCCGGCAATCGGGAGCAGAAATTCTCGCCGCAAACCAATGGCGGGTTTTCGTTCAACACCGCCTTCTCGAAGAACTCCGTGGCGAACATGCTGCTCGGTTTCCCGAACGGCTATAGCGAGGTGGAAAAGACGGTCTGGACCGACGAGCGCTTCTCTTCGTTGGAGGCCTTCATCCAGGACGATTTCAAAGCGACGCGAAACCTGACGCTGAACCTCGGGTTCCGCTACGTGACCTACTTCACCCCCTACGACCGCGGCGACGTGGCCGCCAACTTCATCCCCTCGGCCTGGGACCGGGCCAAAGCGCCCCGCGTTGACGCCACGACCGGCAACCTGGTCCCCAACACCGGCGATGCGCTCAACGGAATGATCGTGGCGGGAAAGAATTCGCCCTACGGCCGCAAAGTCAGCAACAACAACGCCAACCTGCTGGGGCCGCGCTTCGGTTTCGCCTGGGCGCCGTTCCACAGGAAGAACACGGTTTTGCGCGGCGGCTACGGCATGTATTACACCCGCCCGCTCCTGGGCACATACCTGGACAGCGGCCTGAGCAACCCGCCGTTTTCGCAGACCGTCACACTGGTGAACCCGCGGCTGGAGGACCTGCGCGTGGGAACCGAGCCCGCCTCGGCGCCGCCCAGCCTGATCGCCATCGGCCTGCCGATGCTGGCTCCGACGGTGCAGCAATGGAGCTTGGGCATCGAGCGGGAGGTCTTTCCCAAGGCCATTCTGAAGGTTAGTTACGTGGGCACGCACGCCGTCCACTTGAATCGCCCGGTCAACATCAATGCGCCGCAGGCGGGGGTGCTGGGCGCCAACCCCGGGAACAGGATCAACGCCGTCCGTCCCTACGTCGGATACGGCAGCATCAGTTACCGCGAAAGCTCTGCCGACAGCCGCTACGACTCCATGCAGGTGGCCTTCAACCGGCGCATGTCGGGCCGCCTATCGGTAGGCCTCGCCTATACCTGGGGCAAAACCATCGACAACGGTTCGAGCGAGCGGGGCGACACGGACCTGCCGCCGGACAGGAACAACATCCGCGCCGAGCGCGGGCCCTACGATTACGACCGCACACACGTGTTCACCTCAAACTTCATCTGCTACCTGCCCCGCTTCGCCCGCGGGGCGCTCAACCAACCGGTGTTGCGGCCGGTGCTGAACGGCTGGCAGCTTTCCGGCATCGTCCGGATGTGGTCGGGTTATCCGTTGGACGTGGTTATGAACTACGACGTGGCCGGCATCGGCGGCACCCAGAATCAGCGGCCCAACGCCATCGCCGATGCCAAGGGGCCGCGCACCACCGATCAGTGGTTCAACCGCGACGCCTTCGGCCGCCCGGCCAACGGCACCTTCGGCAACCTCGGCCGCAACGCGCTGCGCGGCCCGGGCGTGAACAAGTGGGATATCGCGCTGTTCAAGAACTTCAAGGTAAGCGAGGGCAGGAACGTGCAGTTCCGCGGCGAGATGTTCAACGCCTTCAACCACCCCTCGTTCAGCACCGTGGGGCGCACGCTGAGCACCACCGCGACCGCCGTCAACCCGCTGGCCAGTAATTTCGCGGTGGTCACCGACACGCGCGATGCCCGTGTGGTGCAGTTCGGGCTTAAACTGACCTTCTGAGATTGAATTCGCCGTGTTGTTCCGGCTCGTTGGGCGAACCTGCCCCAAGGAGGCGCGCCGATTGCCGTCCGCAAGGCAAGGCCTCTGGCTGAAGCACCCTTTGTTCTTGCGCTCGCCCAGGCAGCCGGTCAGCGGCTATCTGAGGAGGGCGTGGGCCGACAGCGGCAGCGTCCCTGGCAAACCGGACAGGAGATCTTGCCGCAATTCGGGCAGGGAGCCAGGCAGGCTTCGCAGAGACAGTGCACATTGTCGCACAAACAAAGGGGATGGGCGGCAGCGAAACAGTTCTCGCAGAGGGCCGGCTCCAGGCAACGCAGAACGGGATTCCAGTGGAAGGCTCGCTCGCGCTCCTCCTTTCTCCGCATCAGCCGCACGCGAATCTCGCCCGCCGGAGCGCGAATGGCCAGGACATCGGTGGGTTCGATCCGCACGCGCAGCGAGTACTTGCGGCGCAGATCCTCCAGTTTGCTGGCGCGGTCCAGCTCCGTGGCCCGGGCGCGGCTGCGCTCTTTCTCCAGGGCTGTCTCGCCGGGCGCCCGACTGATGCGTTTCTCAATCTGCGCCAGCAGTCCCCGGTAATAGGCCTCGACCCGAGCGGCATCGCGGGCCAGCCGGCGATTGGCGGCGCTTTCGTCTCCTTCAGCCAGTTTGCGGATTTCGCTCCGTGCCGCCCGCGCCGCCTGTGAGTAAACGGCCGCCAGTTCGGCCGGCGAAGGGCCGGACTGTGGGCTGTCCTCCAGGTGCTCCCATGCCTGCGCAAGAAACTGGTCGGGCTGCGGCACCCAGGAACTCGCGCTGGCGTTTAGAGCAATGGTGAGAAATCGGATGCGGCGCTCATCGGATTCCACGGTGTACCGGAAGGTAAAAACGACGTAGCAGGCGAGTGCCGTGGACTCGCCGAGCGGCCGGTAAATGCCGTTCTGGATCGCCAGTTGTCGCTCCAGGACCGCGGCCACATCCAGCGGAGGGAGCGGAGCGGGCCAGGCCAACCGAGCGGCGGCAACCGTGGGCGGCGCGCCGGGCGCCACCCCGATGAGGCTCCCCACCTTATCCAGCCAATCGGCGGGATGGTCCGCACCGGGAGCGATCCCGAAATCCAGCGAGAGCCACTCTCCCGTCCCCACGGCCTGGGCGACAGGCGAGGGAAGCAGCGCCCGCAGCGCTTCCGGTCCCTGCATTTCCACCAGTGCGCCGCGGCTCAACAGCACGTCGCGCACCCAAGCCGCCATTTCCTCCATGATCTATCTCCCAGGCCCGTGCCGCGCCGCGATGCCCCGGTCAAGCTTGAAAATCGTCCTGGAACAAACCGTCATCGAGCTGCTTGGCCCGCACGTACTGTTCTTTGGCAGTGAGGAGTTTCTCGGCCAGTTGATCGAAGGCCTCGGCGCGTCCGGCCGGGTCGGCTGTGGAGAACCACAGTTGGAGCACCAGATCGGAAAACTTGGTTTCTTCGCCGAGCGTGCCCAGTATGGCGTCGATTTCTCCAACCACCAGCTCGAACATGTTGATCTTGTCGTGCAGGACACGGAGGATTTGCTCCTCGATGGTGCCTGCCTGGCATAGGTTGAAAACAAACACCTGCCGGTTCTGGCCGATGCGGTGCACGCGGCCGATGCGCTGCTCCAGGCGCATGGGGTTCCAGGGCAGGTCGAAGTTGATCACGGTGTCGGCGAACTGCAGGTTTCGGCCCTCGCCGCCGACCCCGGTGGAAAGCAGCACTTGGGCCTCGTCCCGGAATTGCGCGATGGCGGCATCCTTCTCGCCCCGGCTCATCTCTCCGCTGAACAGGGCGTAGCGGAGTGAATGCTCTTGGGCCACGCGGGCCAGGTGTTCCAGGGTAGCGACGAACTCGGTGAAGACTACCGTCTTGCCGGGACGGGCGGTGAGCATCTGAGCGAGGCGCGCCGCTTTGCTGCTGTGGCGCACCTGGGCCGCCACCTCCTGAATGTCCTGCATGTCCCGCCGTTCCCTGTCGCCAGGCGCGGCGGCCAGCGCGCGCCCCAGCGCCCGAGTCAGCGCCTCCGGGCTGCTGCCTGCCTGACGCTGCAACCACTTGAGCGCCATGGTGCCGTCGGCCGGGGCGTAGCGCGCGCTGACAAATTCGGTAACCATCTCGTAGAGCCGCGCCTCCTCCGGCGACGCGGGTACGACGACACTGGCGGCAACGCGCGGCGGCAACTGCACGTTGACTGCGGCGCGCGTGTTGCGCACCATCACTTCCCTCAGCAGTTCTCTCAGCCTCTCCACGTTCTTTGCCGCGCCGGGCTTGGCCGGCATGATGAACCGCCGGCGGAACTCGGCTTCCGTGAAAAGCAGGCCGGGCTTGAGCACGGTGATCAGGTTGTAGAGCTCGATCAGTTGGTTCTCGACTGGGGTGGCAGTGAGCATCAGGATGAATCTCTTTTGCAGGCTGTTGGCCAGCTTCCAGTTTGCGCTGCCACGGTTTTTCAGGCAGTGGGCTTCATCCAGGATCACCATGTCCCAGGGAACTGCCGCCAACAGGCCGGACTGGGGCTCCAGCCGGGCCAGGGCCATGGAGGCGACAACCAGCGGCTCTCGGCTCCAGAAAGCCGCCGGGTCGCGGCGAAACTCGGCGCCATCCGGAGAAACAGGACTGAACCCGAATTTCTCCCGCAATTCCCCAATCCACTGAGCCACCAGCGACGGCGGAACCAGCACCAGCGCCTTGCGCACCATGCCGCGCAGCCAGTATTCCTTCAGCACCAGGCAGGCTTCGATGGTCTTGCCCAGGCCCGTTTCATCGGCCAGCAAGGCCCGGCCCTTGAACTGTTGCAGGACCTTGCGGACCGTCTGGTGCTGGTGCTCGTAGCTATCCACACCCTTCAGGGTCGACAGGCAGATCAGGTCCTCGAAGCTCTGAGCGAGCTGCAACCGCTCCCGCCGGCGGCGCAGCTCGTACTCGGCCAGTGTCCCGGCGGTGGCCAAAGCCGGCGGCTCGCCAAGGAGCAGCTCCACAGTGACGCGCGGCGGTTGGGGCGGGCGCACGACCCGCGGCGCCGCGGCACTTTGCGAAACGGCGGTCGGCGCCGCGGCCCGTGCCGGCGGCGGACCGGCGCCGGCTTCCGGCCCGACCGGCGCCGGCTGGGCCTCCTGGGCGGGCTGTTTTGCGCTGAGTTCTGCCACATGGTTCAACCAGTGCAGCGCCTCCAGGCGCAGGGCCTGCCACTCAAGCTTCGGATTGCCTTCGACCAAGCGCACCAGTTCCCGGAAGTCCGCGGCGCTTGCTTGCCATCGGCCCAGGCGCAGGTTGGCCAGCCCGCAATAGTAGGAACTCAGCGGATGAGGCTCCCGGCTCCGGCATTGCCGAAAAATGGACGCCGCCTCCTCGTAGTGACCGGTTTTCAAGCAGATGCGAGACACCAATTCCAGGGCGGGACCGAAACGCGGGTTGTGCGACAGGGCGTTGCGCGCCAGCCGCAAAGCTCGATCGTTGTCCCGGCACCGGTGCGCCATCTCAGCCATATCGCACAGATAGGCGGCTTCCTCGCGAGCTTCCCTTCGGCGCTCGGAGGCACGCCGCTGCTTGAGGCGCTTTTGCCGTCTTGCCTGTTTATCCGGTCGGGCCACGGTCAAGGCAGATTACCAGAGACCTGCGCAGAACCGCAAAGCGGAATCTGCGAATTGGCTGCCGCTCTGTGGCAGAATAACCTCTTCATGATTGCTCCGACGGCCATCGTTCATCCCCAGGCGCGGGTGCACCCCGAGGCCTCCATCGGCCATTACTGCATCGTCGAGGAGGACGTGGAGATCGGGCGGGGCACGCGGCTCGACCCCTTCGCCGTGGTGAAGCGCTACACCACGCTGGGCCAGGACAACCACCTCTACTCCGGCGCGCAACTGGGCACCGACCCGCTCGACAAGAAATTCGACGCGGGCCAGCCCAGTTGCCTGCGCATCGGCGACCGCAACGTTCTGCGGGAATACCTGACCATCTCGCGCGGCACGCAGCCGGGTTCCGCCACCGTGATCGGAAACGACAACTACGTCATGCCCAACGTGCACATCGCGCACAACTCGGTGGTGGGCGACGACAACGTGATCTGTTCCTGCTCGCTGATCGCCGGGCACGTGGAGATCGAAGACCACGTCTTCATTTCCGGCGGCGTGCTGGTGCACCAGTTCTCGCGCATCGGGCGCCTGTCGATGATCAGCGGCACCACCCGCGTGAACCTCGATGTGCCGCCCTTCATCACCGCCTGCGACGTCAATTACGTGGCCGCCCGCGGCCTGAACCTGGTGGGCTTGAAGCGCAACGGCTACGATGAGGAAGCCATCAGCCGCCTGAAGCGCGCCTACCGCCTGCTCTACCGCTCGAAGCTGCCGCTGGCGGAAGCCCTGGAGCGCATCGAAAAGGAAGTGCCGGGTGACGACGCCCGCCACCTGGTCGCTTTCATCCGCAAGTCCGAGCGCGGCATCTGCCGGGAGTGAAGTCACACCACAAAGCCACACAGGGGCGCAGCAAGCAGCGCCCCTACATGGCTCGCGCCGGCTTGTTTGATTCCGAACGGCTTACGTTTATTTCTTTGTTGCTTTGAGGCTGGAGTTTTCCGGAGTCACCTTGCGCGGCGGAGGCAGCGGGATCTTGCCGGCAGGCGACTTCAGCGCTTCCCGCACCGATTCCGAGCTTTCCAGCCGCGCCACCAGGTCCGCGGACACCGTCTTCGAATCCGCCGTTTTCCACTGCAGCGAATCGGGGGCGGAGGTGGCGAAAAAGGCGCGCGGCGTGACAATGGCCCAGCGGTCGGTGGCCGAAGCAAGCTGAACCAGTGTGGCCAGCAACCTGGCGTCTCCGGCGGTCCACAGCCGCACGGCGCCGTCGCCGCTTCCCGAAGCGACCCTGGCGCCGTCGGGGCTGGCGGCCACCGAATAAACCCAATCGGTATGGCCGGCGAGGTTGCCGAGCGTGGCGCCATTGGGGCCCAGCGCCCTCACGGACTTGTCGGTGCACGGGATAAACATCCGTCCGGCGGCGGCGTTCGCGGGAGCGCCCGCAGGCGGCGGACCCCAGACCACGCCCAGCGCCGAGCACGCGCCGGTATCGATGGGCCGGGTTTGCCGGACGGCCTCCCGCCTCGGCGTCCGGTTGGTAGGCGATTCCCTCGATTCTTCGACGCTGGCGGTTCTCCAGAGCCGGATGGCGCGTTCTTCGGCGCCGCCCACGGCAATGGCCAGAAACTCGCTATTGGGGCTGAACGCCAGGCCGTGCACGCTCTCCGTGGAGGGTTGCGGCAGCTTCACGATGGGATTCCAGGCGCCGGCCTCCCATATTTGCACCGTCTTGTCGATGCTGCCGCTGGCCAGGAACTTGCCGTCCGGGCTGAAGGCGATGCCCGAAACCCAATCGCCATGCCGCTTCAGTTCCTTTACCAGCTTCTGATCGTCGGCGTTCCACACGCGGACCGCGCCGTCGGAGCCGCCGGCAGCCAGCAACTTCCCGTCGGAACTAAAGGCCAGGGAAATGAACTCGTCCTTGGCCTCCGCGAGCGTGGCCGCAATCTTGCCGCTGGCGACATCCATCAGGCGCACCGCGCCGGAGACGCCGGGCGTTCCCTCGGCCACCGCCAGGCTCTTGCCGTCCTTGCTGAAGGCGACGGCGCGGACCCGGCCGCTCAACTGCCCGGCCCCCAGCCGCCCTGCGAGCTTGATTTCCTCCAGGTCCCAGACCAGCACTTCCTTGTAGCCGCCCACAAACAGCCGCTTGCTGTCGGCGCTGAAGGCCACCGCCGATATGGGGACCGCCGGGCCGGCGCTCACCACGCATTCGCCGGGCGTGGATTGCGGATTGTTCGGGTTCGGGATGCTGACCGGGATGGAGAACGAGCGCTTTTCCGGAGCGACCGGGGCGGTCTTCTTTTTCCCGGCGGCCAGCGAAGACGTTGACTCAACACAAAGGCACCAAGTCACGAAGACACAAAGGAACGACACGAAGAAGGCGGAATGCGTCTTCTGTGTGGCCTTCTTCGTGCCTTTGTGCCTTTGTGCCTTTGTGATCAAGAGTCCGCCTTACATGATCTCGGTGAGCAAGCCGCCGCTCTGCAGCGTGCCGCCGGCCACCGGGCTGACGTAGGCCACGCAGCCCTGGGGGTGGGGCAGGCGGCCGTTGGGATCGATCCCCAGCAGCTTGTAGATGCTGGCCGCCAGGTCCCACGGATACACGGGCCGCTCCCTGACGTTTTCACCCCGGTAATCGCTGGCCCCCAACAGCTTGCCGCCTTTGAATCCGCCGCCGGCCACCACCGCCGAGAAGCAGTTGCCGTAGTGATGCCGGCCGCCGAACCAGGGCGGCTCAAGGGCCACGCGCGGAGTTCGCCCGAACTCGCCATACCAGGTGACGATGGTGGTTTCCAGCAACCCGCGTTGCGCCAAATCCTCGAGCAGCGCCGCGAACCCGGCGTCCAGGATGGGCAGCTTCCGCTGCATGGCCTCGAAGTTGGCCCGGTGCGTGTCCCAGCCGCCGTCGTTGACGGTGATGAAGGGAACGCCGTGTTCCACCAGGCGGCGGGCCAGCAGGCACGACTGCCCGAAGGCGTTGGCCCCATACTTTTTCCGCAGCTCGTCCTTCTCCTCGGACAGATCGAAGGCCTTTCGGGCATCGCCCAGGATGAGGCCGTAGGCCTTCTCCTGATAGGCCTGCATGGCCCGCAGCGGCTCCTGCTTCTCGGCCTGCCTACCGAGCGCATCGACCGCCTCCAGCAGCGAGCGGCGTTCCTGGATGCGCTGCACGGTCATGCCGCGCGGAGGAATGAATCCCTGAACGCGGAACTGACTCGAGCTGGGATCGCCGCCGGGGGCAAACGTCTTGTAATTGTTGCCGAGGAATCCCGCTTCGGAGAACCGTCCCAGGGGATTGGTAAGGGTGATGTAGGGCGGCAGGCTCCCCTGGTAACCCGCTTCGCCCTTCTTGAGCGCCACGATGGCGCCAACTGCCGGATAGGCGAGTTCGGCGGTGGGCATGGTGCCCGTCTGCATGATGTAGGCCGCCGTTTCGTGGCTGTTGTTGTTGTGGGTCATGCTGCGGATGATGGTGTACTTATCCGCCTGCTTGGCCAGCAGGGGCAGCAACTCACCGATCCGGATATCCTTTACGTTGGTGTTGATGGGGCGGCGCAGCGGCCCGGAGAAGTCTTCGCCGGCCTCCGGCTTGGGGTCGAAGGTGTCGGTCTGGGGCGGGCCGCCGGCCATCCAGAGCTGGATCACCGACTTGGCCTTGCCTTCGGCCGCCCTCCCCTGGGCCTTCAACTGCAACCATTCCGCCAGGCTCAGTCCAATCGCGCCGGCCGCGCCCACCCGCAGGAACGAACGGCGGCTGCGGTCCTCGCCGCTCCACCCCGCTCTTCGGCCTTCGATGTCCACCATGGCAACCTCGCTAGGCTGTGGGCTGTGGGCCGTGGGCTGTAGGCTGTAGGCTCAAGCCCCGCCCCCACAGCCTACAGCCTACAGCCTCCAGCCTCCAGCCTAGTGGTTAAACACAAACTCCTTCGCGTTCATCACGGCCCACACCATATCCTGCACCGCCTGGCCGCGCGCAGTCTTGTTCTTGGCCAGGTAATCCAGCAGTGTGCGCTTTTCTTCGGCCGTCGGGAAGCGCGAGAGCGTAATCAGGTACAGTTCCTCGATCGTGTCCTCATCGCGCCGGTTGCCTTGAAGCAGGCGCTTAATGCGCGGGCTGCCGGCAATCTTGCCCTCCAGTTGCTCGGAGTTGATGAAGTATAGCTCCTGCCGCAGCGTGAGCTCCGAATTCCTTTCCTCCTCGTAAGGCGTGTCGCGCGGCGGCCGCCCGAACATGTCGAGGAAGGGGCATTCGGTGTTGCCGTCGGAAATCTGGGTGGCCCGGAACCCCTGCGGCCAGAACGAGAAGGGCTCCGGAATAATGCTGCGGAACCTTTCCGACGTCTCGGTGACCTGGGAGATGGCGTCCAGCAACTGCTCGGCGGTCAGGCGCTTCACCGCGTAGTGCGAGAAATGCCTGGTGTCCCCGGCGTTGTATTGGTTCGGCGTGGACGACAGTTGGTAGATCCGCGAATTCAGAATCAACCGGAAGATGTGCTTCAAGTCGTAACGATGGGCGACCAGTTCCTTCTCCAGGTAAGCCAGAAGCTCGGGATTCTCGGGCGGATTGGTGGGCCGCAGGTCGTCCGGCTCGTGCACGATTCCTTTGCCCAGCAACCAGAACCAGATGCGGTTGACGATATTGGCAGCAAACCAGGGGTTCTGCGGCGCGGTGAGCCAGTCGGCGAACTTGGGCCGCGGGTCCTCCTCCCTGCCCACCTCCACGACCTGTCCGCCCAGAAGCGTTGGCTTGACAATCTCCCTAGTCCTGGGGTGGCGCAGGACCCGCCGCGGATCGGGGAACACGATTTCCTCTTTCCACTCCGAGGTCCCCTTGTAATTCAGCTTGGCAAAAAAGGCGCCCATACCGAGATCGTCGTCCAGAGTCCAGCGCTCGGTCGGATGGCCGTGGCAGCGGGCGCATCCCAGCCGCGCCCCCATGAAGATCAGCGCCGTCGTTTCTCCCAGCGTGCGGGCGTCCTTGCTCGGCACCGCCCGCAGGAAATTGGCCGGACCGCTGCGGAAATTGCTGCCGCTGGCCGTGAGCAGCTCGCGCGCGAACTGGTCGTAGGGCTTGTTCTCGGCGAGGCTCTGCCGCACCCAGCGGTAATAGACGGCCACCGCCTTGGGCCACACGCGCACCGGGTATTCGCTCTTGATGCGCAGCAGATCGCCCCACTTGATGGCCCAGAAGTCGGCGAATTCGTCGCGCTCCAGCAACCGGTCAATCAGCCTGCTTCGCTTCCGCGGGTCGTTGTCGGCCAGGAACGCGCGCGCCTCCTCGGGGGTGGGGAGCATGCCGATCACATCCAGATACACGCGGCGGAGAAACTCGGCGTCGGCGCAAAGAGCGGAAGGAAGTATGCCCAGCGATTTCAGCTTAACGTACACCAGCTCGTCGATCTTGTTGTTGGCCGGCAGCTTGGGGAAAGGCTCCGGCAGCGGCTGCGGCACCAGCACCCGGGTCACCGCCGACTGGCGCAGGTAACTGGCCACGATAGCGGATTCACCCAGGCCTTCGGCCTTCAGCCTGCCGCCGGCGGCCACGCCGGCCACTTTCCTGTCGGACGATTGGTAGGCGGCATCCTGCGTTACGTCCCTCAGGCTGCCGTCGGAGAACACCGCGGTGGCCAGCAGTTGCTGGGCGTCGCCCTGGTGCAACACGGGCTGTTCGGGGAAGAGCTTGATGGAGACGACTTGCGGCTCCTTCGGATCGCCCCAGGGCGCTCCGCGGGCCAGCCAGGAAAGCAGCATTTGATAAGGAGACGATCCCGGCTGCAGCGGCTGGCTGCCCTGGTGGGGAATCTGCCCGGTGGCCTTCATCAGCAGCAGGCTCCTGGCCGGTTCCACGCGGTTGATGCGGCGGCCTGCGGCCGACTTGGTCAAGGCCTCATAGTCGGACTCCGGCTCGCCGCCGAACAGCGACAGCTTGAGGCCGCCCTTGCCGCTCTGCGCCCCATGGCACGGCGCGGAATTGCAGCCCAGCGAGCTGATGGCCGGACGCACGTGGTTGAGGAAGGAGGCCGCGGCGTTCTGCGCATCCTTGACCGTCACCGGCACGGTGGCGCTCTTCTTGACCCCTTCCACCGAAACCGAGATTTTGGTGCTGCCGTCGGAAACGGGCGTGACCACGCCGGCCTTGCTGACCGCCGCGATCTTGCCGCCCGCCGACTTGAAGCGCGCGCCGGAGGTGAGGTCGCGCAGCGTGCCGTCCGAGAGCCGTCCCATCACGCCCAGCCGCTGCACGGCCCATTTACCGCTGAGCAGTACCTTGGCGGGCTCCACCTGGATGGCCTCGACCTTGGCTTTGGCTGCGGCCTTTTTTGCCGGCGCTGCTTTCTCGGCGCCTGGTTTTTCTTTCGGCTGTTTCGGGGCTGCGGCGGCCGGGCAGGAGAATCCGAACGCGACACCAAGGACCAGCACGAAAAAAGGAATGCTCTTAGCTCGGCCCATCATGCGCCTCGCTGCAGGAAGACCCGGCTGTGGACCGTAGGCTCTGGGCTGTCGGCTGCAAGCTGTAGGCCCGAGCCCGCAGCCTACAGCCGGTTTTTAGTCGGTCGAGTTTTCCGAGGTCTTCGGAACGGTGAACATGGCGATGGCCTCGATTTCCACCAGCAGTTCCGGGCGGCAAAGCTTGGACTGGATCCCGGTCGAGGCCGGCAATGGATCCAGCTCCTGCTCCTGGTAAAAGGCCGTGCGCTCCTCATTGAACGCGGCGTAATCGCGGTCGATGTCGCGCAGGTAGCACGTGGTCCGCACCACATCGTGCCACGTCGCCCCTTCCGATTCCAGCAGCCCGGTAATGTTGTTGAAGGTCCGCCGGGTCTGTTCGCGGAAATCACCGACATGGACGCTTTGCCCGTGTTCGTCTACGCTCGCGGTGCCGGAGATCAGCAGGATGACCAACCCGTTGAGGTCGATTCTCATCCCCCGGGAAAAGGAACTGGGCCGGAGATAATCATAGGCCTCGTTCAATACCTGCGAGCAGGTCATGGCTCGCTTCTTTACGGGCGTTTTCGCGATTTCCTTCAGGATCTCCGCGTCCGTGATCATTCCTTGTGTGCCTCCTGTCCGAGCGTGAAATGAAAAAACAAGAACCCACTCGTATAAACACGGGAAACAGCCCCAAGTTGCTGGCCCGGCGGCGCTCCCCGCCAACACCCGCCCCAGGCGTTATCTTATACCAGCCAAAGGACTAAGGTGAAGTGAAAAGGAGCTTAGCCACAGATTGCGCAGATTTCACGGATAATCCGTGCCATCGGCGAAATCTGCGGCTACGGCCTCAATCCAGGTGGAAAACCTCCGGCAGGGGCTCCATCTGCCGGTCGGCAGGCCGTCCCTCCGGATCCTCGAAGAACTCCTTCATCTCGCGCTGCCAGCGGTCGTTGACTTCCTTGGCCGCCATTCCGGCCAGCGCCTTCCGGAAGTCGGGCGTCTCCACGTAGCCGACCAGCATCCCGTTATCGCGGAGGAACAGCGAGTAGTTGTGCCAGCCGGTTTCGCGAAGCGCCTCGAGCATTTCCGGCCAGACCCTGGTGTGACGCTCCTTGTATTCCTCCAGCCGGTCCTTCTTGACGTGGAGGATGAAACAGATACGTTGCATTGTGTCTTGCATAAGTCTCTTTCTCGGCTACCCGCCGGACCTGGATCGGGCCTGATTCAGACGCCGGCGCGGCGCAGCAGGGCGGCGCCGCGGGGATGCGCCAGAAGCGGGGCGTACAACGGATCTACCGGCACGAACCAGAACCAGACATCACGCTCTTCGTAAGCTTTTTCCAGCCACTCCAGCGCCCGCCCTTCCTCGCCCAAGGCATGGTACAGCAGCGCCAACGAGGTGCCCCGCACATACTGGTGCGCCGCTTTCTCCTCCAATTCGGCCAGCAGCTTCAACGCCTCATCCCTCCGGCCAGCCTGGGCGCAGGTGTATCCAAACAGGCCCAACATCCAGGGATTGCGCTCCCATAACGTGGCCGCAGTCTGGAATTCCGAAAGGGCTTCCTCGTATCTCGCCAGACCGCAATAAGTGAGTCCGAGCAGGGTATGCGCCAGCGCGTAGTTGGGATCCAGTTCCAGCGCGGCGCGCAGCCGCGGAATCGCTTCCTCGAAGTGGCGCGTGCTCAGCAGCATCCAGCCCAGGTGCGTGTGCGTAATAGGCGAAAGCGGGTCCAGTTCCACCGCCAGCCGATCCTGGGCCAGGCATTCCTCGGCCCGGCCCATGCGCAGCAACAGGGGCGCGTACCAGTAATGCGCCGGCACGTGGTTGGGGTTGAGCTGAATGGCGCGCTTAAATTCCCGCTCGGCGGCTGCCAGGTCCCAGTTGTGCAACATGTGGACGTATCCCAGAGAAGTATGTGCTTCCCCGAGGCGGTCATCGATCTCCAGCGCCCTGGTGGCCGCCGCCCTGGCTTTTGGGAATGCCTGCCTGGGCGGAAGATAGCAGAAGAAGGCAAGCAGGCCGTAACTGTCGGCCAGGCCGGTATAGGCCAGAGCATACTGCGGATCGGCAGCCAGCGCCTGCTCGAAATAGCTGATGGCCGTAAACATGCCTTTCCCGCGCTGGTTCCACAGTTGCCGGCCCTTGAGGTAGAGCTGGTAGGCCGCGGTGCTTTCGGTGTGCCGCTTGGCCAGCCGCTTCTTCTGCGCGCTGGTCAGGCGGAGCTGCAGCTTGCCGGAAATCTCCCGGGCGATCTCCTCCTCGACGGCGAAGATGTCGGCCAGCTTCCGGCTGTAATTCTCGCCCCAGATCTGCGATTCGTTGACCACGTCGATCAGCTCCGCCTTGACCACCAGGCTGTCGCCGCGCTGCAGCACGCGCCCCGAGAGCACCACCCGAACGTTCAGCTCGCGCCCGGTCCGCTGCGGCTCCGCCTGCGGGCCCTTGTAGTGAAAGACGGTGGAACGGGGAACCACACGCAGCCCCGGCAACTGCGCCAGGTTGTTGATGATGCTCTCGGTGATGCCGTCGCTCAGGTACTCGATTTCCGGGTCGCCGCTGACGTTGAGAAAAGGAAGCACGGCCAGCGAGTCGATGGCCTTGCCGACGGCGGCCTTCCGGGATACCTCTGCTGTCGAGCTCTTGGAAGGCGCTGCCGGCGTGCGGTCCGAATCGGTGTCGCGCTTCAGCCGCTTCAGGTCGGCCAGCAGGTCCGACGCCGTCTGATAGCGGAGGCGGCGGTCTTTCTCCAGCGCCTTGCTGACCATTTCCTCCAGGGCCTTCGGCTGGCCGGCATTCAATTGAGTCAGGGGGATCGGCGCGCGCTCCAGAATGGCATGGAAGATAACCGCGGTGGTGACGCCGGAAAATGCCTGCCGGCCGGTGGCCATCTCATACAGGACCGCGCCGAAGCTGAACAGGTCGGTGCGGGTGTCCAGTTCTTCGCCCCGCGCTTGTTCCGGCGACATGTACGCCACCGTCCCGATCGCCACGCCCGGACTGGTGAGGTGTTCTTCAGAGCTTGCCAGGGTTGTTCCCTCGGCTACGCCCGCCGCGCCCGCTGCCGGTACAGGCAGCAGCTTGGCTAGCCCGAAGTCCAGGATTTTCGCCTGCCCGCGCTCGGTCACAAAGATGTTGGCCGGCTTGATGTCCCGGTGAATGATGCTCTTGCGGTGCGCGGCATCCAGCGCGTCGGCGATCTGGATTCCCAGCTCCAGCAACTCATCGGCCGGCAGCGGCCGGCCGGCGATGCGGTGCTTCAGCGTCGCGCCCTCCAGCAACTCCATGGCGATGAAGTGCCGGCCGTCGGCCTCGTCGATGTCGTGGACGGTGCAAATGTTGGGATGGTTCAGCGCCGAGGCGGCGCGGGCTTCACGCTGGAAGCGTTCCAGCGCGTGCTTGTCGCGGGCAAGCTCTTCGGGCAGGAATTTCAGGGCCACTTGTCGGCCGAGTTTCAGGTCCTCGGCCTTGTAGACCACACCCATCCCCCCGCCCCCGAGCTTCTCGATGACGCGGTAATGCGAGATGGTCTTGCCGATCACGTTGCCCTTCTGTCCTCCCCGTGGCTGGAATGATAGGCGTCGCCTTATGGTGGTGTCAATTGCGCCCTTGACCGCAGCAGCGTCCGGGTCCATGCCGCGGACTGCGCAGCTACCGAAACGTTGTAACCGGGAGCAGCTCGATGCCTTCTCCCGTCTTCAAGTTTCTGCTGTATTGCTTCTGCTCAGGATTGTTCCAGTGCTCGTGGACTCCCAGGCCCGCCAGGCGAGTCGTATTGGTGACGTGGTCCGGATCGTAGAAGGTTCCGGAAGGCGGATTGTTCGCCAGAGCCGCCTCGTGCAGGTAGTCGTCAGCTCCGGGCATGTGCGGGTAATCCTGCCACTCGGCCCAGAGGAAGTCGAAGGCTACGGAATCGATAGCGACGGGGTCCTGGGACGCAAACAAGCTGGAAGCCCATTGTCCGTTGAAAGGAGCGCTGGACCACTTCAGGGGAGAACTATCACGGGGATGCACCCCTGCATACAGGCCGTCGATGAAATACAGCAGGGTCTTGCCGCCGGTCTGCGCGTGCCCCATCAGGTCCACCAGCGCCCGGTAATGCCCGGAGCCCGGAGTTGCCTTGGCCAGGCTCTCGTGCATGTCGTAGTAGCCCTTCTGGGGCGGCCTACGGAACAGCGAGCCGTAATGGTTCTTGCCACAGAGCGTGACGCCGGCCATGGTGTGGGCTTTCAGATTCGCCATGTTGATGAAATACTTCGCTTCCGCATAGGGAGCCGGCACGTAATCCTGCTCCTTGCCGGCCGGGCGAGAACTCCAATAGAACGGGATGGAAGAGGGCTCGACGCGGGTGCGGGGATGGGCCGCGTTCCCGCCGTCGTGGTCCAGGTAATGGACGTTGGGGAATTCGCTGTGCAGCAGCTCATAGTATTGATTGGGGAACAAGGACAGCGGATCGCCCACGGAAATGTCCTGCTGGTTTACGCCGGCCGCCTTCACCAGTTGGCGCAGGAGCGCGCGGATCAT